>VOFJ01002513.1_pt1 | contig 30494 bp, 36 predicted proteins | sample 5384081 | NCBI WGS metagenome assembly VOFJ01 (sample SAMN12384729, study PRJNA508395) | human gut metagenome | isolation source: healthy gut I | host: Homo sapiens | reverse complement strand
ACGTCATCGGCTGGATGGGCACTGGCGACAAGATCATCGCCATCGAACTCCCATATCGATACCGTCGGCATCGGCAACCGCGAGAACTGGACCGCCGATCCCTACACCGGCTATGAGACCGAGGAGGTCATCTACGGCCGGGGCGGCTCCGATCAGGAGGGCGGTATGGCCGCTGCCACCTACGGCGTCAAGATCATGAAGGATCTGGATCTGCTGCCCACCGGCTACAGGATGATGGTGGTTGGCTCCGTGCAGGAGGAGGACTGCGACGGTATGTGCTGGCAGTACATCGTCAATAAGGTTTTCAACGGTCCCGAGGACGCCCGGAGCAAGATCGAGTTCGTCATCTCCACCGAGCCGACCGACGGCGGCATCTACGCGGCCATCGCGGCAGAATGGAGATCCGCGTCGATATGCACGGTGTTTCCTGCCACGGCTCCGCTCCGGAGCGCGGGGCGACAACGCGATCCACAAGATGGCTGAGGTCATCCCCTGAACGTCCGCGACCTCAACGAGAACGACGCCGGCGACGACAAGGAAGTCAAGGGCCTCGTGAAGATGCTCGACCCGAAGTACAATCCCGAGCACTGGGAGGATGCCCGCTTCCTCGGCCGCGGTACCTGCACCACCAGCCAGATCTTCTACACCTCTCCCTCCCGCTGCGCCGTGGCGGATAGCTGCTCCATCTCCATCGACCGCCGCATGACCGCGGGCGAGACCTACCAGTCCTGCCTGAAGGAGATCGAGGACCTGCCCGCCTGCAAGAAGTACGCCAAGGACGTGAAGGTGTCCATGTACATGTATGACCGTCCGTCCTGGACCGGCCACGTCTACGAGACCGAGTGCTTCTTCCCCACCTGGATCAACAAGGAGACCGCCCCCCACGTTCAGGCTCTGATGGATGCTCACCACGCCCTGTGGGGCGGGGTACGTCTGTGGGCCGACGAGACTGCCAAGGCCAAGCGCGAGGGCCGTCCCCTCACCGACAAGTGGACCTTCTCCACCAACTGCGTGTCCATCCAGGGCCGCTACGGCATCCCCTGCGTGGGCTTTGGCCCCGGCGCCGAGTCCCAGGCCCACGCCCCCAACGAGATCACCTGGAAGCAGGATCTGGTGACCTGCGCCGCGCTGTACGCAGCTGTTCCCATGCTCTATAAGCCCGAGAACAAGGACGGCTCCGCCACCTCCTTCCGTCAGGAGCTCACCGGCAACGACATCAAGTAAAAATCCAATGCTGTAGGGGCGGATGCCTTTGTCCGCCCGGCACATCAGAAAGAAATACGCATACGATAATATTTTAAGGAGAAAGAACATGAGCAAAACTGTTGAACTGGCAAGACATCTTGAGAAGCTCCACATCAACAATATGTATAAGACCGACTTCTACTGGACCTGGGACAAGACCGACGACGAGATCGACGCTGTCTTTACCGTAGCCGACGCTCTGCGCGATCTGCGTGAGCGCAACAAGTCCACGAAGATCTTCAACTCCGGTCTGGGCATCTCCCTGTTCCGCGACAACTCCACCCGTACCCGCTTCTCCTTCGCCTCCGCCTGCAACTTCCTCGGCCTCGAGGAGCAGGTCCTCGACGAGAAGAAGTCCCAGATCGCCCATGGCGAGACGGTCCGTGAGACGGCCAACATGGTCTCCTTCATGGCCGACGTCATCGGCATCCGCGACGATATGTACATCCATCAGGGCCACGAGTACCAGAAGACGTTCATGGACGCTCTGGAGGAAGGCTACCGCGACGGCATTCTTGAGCAGCGTCCGACGCTCGTCAACCTGCAGTGCGACGTCGACCATCCGACGCAGTGCATGGCCGACATGCTGCACGTCATCCACTACTTCGGCGGCGTTGAGAACCTGAAGGGCAAGAAGGTTGCCATGACCTGGGCCTACAGCCCCAGCTACGGCAAGCCGCTGTCCGTCCCGCAGGGCGTTATCGGCCTGTTCACCCGCTTCGGCATGGACGTCACGCTGGCCCATCCGGAAGGATACGATGTGTTCCCCGAGGTCGAAGAGATCGCCCGCAAGAACTGCGAGAAGTACGGCTCCAAGTTCCACAAGACCAACTCCATGGCTGAGGCCTTTAAGGATGCCGATATCGTCTATCCGAAGTCCTGGGCTCCGTTCAAGGCGATGGAAAAGCGCTCCGAGCTGTACGTCAAGGGCGACCAGAAGGGCATCGACGAGCTCGAAAAGGAACTGCTGGCGCAGAACGCCGAGCATAAGGACTGGACCTGCTCCGAAGAGATGATGAAGCTGACGAAGGACGGCAAGGCTCTGTACCTGCACTGCCTGCCTGCCGACATCTCCGGTCTGTCCTGCCCCGAGGGCGAAGTGGACAACTCCGTGTTCGACCGCTACATCGTGCCTCTGTACAAGCAGGCATCCTACAAGCCCTACATCATCGCCGCGATGATCTTCCTGGCTCAGGTCAAGGACCCGGTCAAAGCTCTGATGGACCTCGACTCCGCTGACAACAAGCGCAAGATGTTCTAATTCGCTTCTGACTACACAAATAAGCATATGGCAGGAGCGCCGCTCCTGCCATTGCAGTATCAAGAGGAATTATAAAATGGCTAAAAAAAGAATTGTTATCGCCTTGGGCGGCAACGCGCTGGGCAAAAAAAATCTAGAAGAGCAGATGCAGGCTGTCAAGACGACGGCCTGCGCCATCGCAGACCTGATCGAGGACGGTCACGAGGTCGTCATCGCCCACGGCAACGGCCCGCAGGTCGGCATGATCCAGAACGCCTTCGCCGCCTACCACAAGCAGGAGGCCAAGAGCGACATCATGCCGCTTTCTGTGTGCGTAGCCATGAGTCAGGGCTACATCGGCTACGATCTGCAGAACATGATCGGCGAGGAGCTTGACCGCCGGGGCCTCGGCATCCACTGCGCGACTGTTCTGACGCAGGTCGCCGTTGATCCGGCCGACCCCGCGTTCCAGCATCCGACCAAGCCCATCGGCGCGTTCATGACCGAGGAAGAGGCCAAAAAGCTCGCCGCCGAAAAGGGCATCGACGTCGCCGAGGACGCAGGCCGCGGCTGGCGTCAGGTCGTTGCAAGCCCGCGCCCGAAGGAGATCGTCGAGATCGCCACGGTCAAGGCGCTTATGAACGCGAAGCACGCCGTTATCGCTGCCGGCGGCGGCGGTATCCCGGTCGTGTGGGAGGACAAATACCACCTCAAGGGCGTGCCCGCCGTCATCGACAAGGACTTCGCCTCCGAGTGCATGGCCGAGCAGCTTGACGCCGATATGCTCATTATCCTGACGGCTGTCGAGAAGGTCGCCATCAACTTCGGCAAGCCCGACCACAAGAACTGGACGAGCTGACCCCGGAGGAGGCCCGCAAGTACATGGCCGAAGGCCACTTCGCCCCCGGCTCGATGCTCCCCAAGGTCGAAGCGGCCGTGAAGTTCGCCGAGTCAAGCCCGGCCGCACCGCCCTGATCACCCTTCTGGAGAAGGCCAAGGACGGCATCCGAAGGCAAGACCGGCACCGCGATCCATCTGTAAGATACCCGCAAAGCGCCCTTCTTCCGAAGGGCGCTTTGGTTTATAAATCCGCGCACAGGTCCGATTCAGCGCGCTTGACAAATCGGAAGAGTCTGATATAATGAAAATAACCAAGGCCCCTTCCGCAAGAACGGTTTGGCCTCGGATCAAGTTAGCGTTTCAAGAAATCTCGAAACCGTCACTTTGCCGAGTGGCGGTTTCGGCCATTTATGCGGATGGTGACCGTGAGCCCAAAAATATGGAACGTGATCGTAATCGGCATAAACATCCCTCCTTTCGGAGGAGGCCAAACCGCCCGTCTGCGTCGGGAGCCTTGGGGTTCGATAAGAACCGCCTTTATTTTATCAGACCAGTCGAAAAATGTCAATTCGTCCCCGTTTCCGTGCGCTTGACAGATCAAGGATCATAGCAGAAGTTCGGATATACGCGTATATTGCAGCAAGGGAAGGCCGCGCAGCCTTCCCTCGTTTTTATCCGTTTTTCGGTTCTGCCGGCTTTGGCTTGACGCGGGCGAATCTGCGGCGGCGGGCGCGGTGTGGGCGGGGCTTCTGGCTGAGCGCGGCATAGCTCTTTGCGACCTGCTCGGTCGGCTCGTAGACCAGCCGGCTGACGCGCAGCGCACCGTCCTCCTGCACCAGCCGGATACGGATGTAAAATTCACCGTCCGCCTCGCATCTGGCGCGGGACAGATACCGCCGTCCCTGCTGCGGATACCATTTTCCCGCCGTCATCTGCCCGCCGCAGACAGGGCAAAGGTTCTCCTGCCCGCTCATCGCGCCGAGCGCGGCGGTCTTGTCAGCGTAGCCGTGGAACACGGCCCGCTGCACGCAGCCGGGCAGCTCAGCGCCGTGGAAGCCGTTTTTTCATGCGCCTGCACGGCAGCCTCATACGCGGCGATGCCCTCCGCGAGACGCAGCTTCTGGCAGACGAGCGCCGTATGATACGCGTCGCCCAGCGCGTCGTGCGCGCGGCACGGGTGGGCGCGATGTCCATCATCTGCATGGCCGTCGACAGCGCCTTCTGCGCGCCGGAGCCGTCGGTCTGCGCGTTGAAGATCAGCTGCGCGTTGTACCAGCGCGCCGTCCATCCGCTCTCCAGACCGAACACCGCGAGATTTTCCCGCAGGATCGTGATATCGTCAAAGCCCCACGTCAAAAACACGCAGTCCTCGCCGCACCACGCGGCAAACTGCGCGGCGGCCTCCGGAAAGCTCACGCCCTTTTCGCGCAGCAGACTGTCGCGGATACCGGTCAGCGAGGCGACCTTGCGGTTCATTTTTTTAAAATATTTGGGCCGGATGAGGATCTGGAACTCGTCCGCGACCTGCTGCTCCTGCGTCATGCGCATGCGCACAGCGCCGATCTGCACGATCTCGCCGCGCATCGGCGACGGCAGCGCCTTTTTCGCGCTGTATGACCCCGGCCACGGCTGGTTCCACTCCATATCCAGAATAATATACTGCATAGCGTCAAACTCCTTCATGTCTAACAGCTATGGTATCACAAACTCGGCAGACTGTAAACAATAAAACCGCGTCTGCATAGAATATGCCAGTAAATCAGGGAAGGCAGGAACCGGCATATGCCATTTTTATTCTTGAGTCCGTCCACGCAGTATTTCAATCCCTACATCACGACCGGCGACGAGCGCTATTGGATGAACGCGCTGGCCGATGAGATGACGCCGTATCTGCACGCAAGCGGCATCACCGTCACGCGCAACGACCCGGACGGCAGCGCCGCGCAGTCCATCCGCGATTCCAACGCGTCCCGGCAGGATTTCCATCTGGCGCTGCACTCGAACGCCGCGCCGCAGGCGCTGTCAGGCCGTCTGCGCGGCGTGGACATTTACTATTATCCGACGAGCGAGGCCGGGCTTCGCATGGCGAACATTCTGGTTGATAACATCAAGCCCATCTATCCGCTTCCCGACCGGGTGCAGGCGCGCTCGTCCACGATCATCGGCGAGCTGCGCCGCACACGGGCTCCGGCGGTTCTGACCGAGCTGGGATACCACGACAACACAGAGGACGCGAACTGGCTGACGGGCAATCTGGACGCGATTGCGCGGGCGCTGGCCCTCGGCGTGACGGAGTATTTCGGCGTTCCGTTCCTGACGCCGGGCAGCGAATTTGATGCCGAGGCCGCAGGCGAAAACGGGTATATGGCGCTGCGCTCCTTTCCGCAGACGGACGCGGAGGTTCTGGCACAGATCCCGAACGGAACAGCCGTTACGGTGCTCGGAGACTTCAATGGCTGGTACACCGTCCGCGCAGGCGATCTGTACGGCTTCGCCTCCATCGCCGAGGTCCAGCTTGGCGTCATGCCGCTGGGCGAATGACGAACCGGCCCGCAGGTCACAGCCTGCGGGCCGGAGTTTATTTCGCGTTCTTCTGATTGTTCTGCGCCAGAATGCGCTCGATCTCGGCCTGCGCGGTGTAGACCTCATCGTGGAAGTGTTGGGCGGAGATACGCTCGGCCCCGTGGCCGAGGATGATGAGCTGCTCAAGATTGTCGCTCGTCGCCACGCGGACGCGGCGGCGGCCGCGAAGCTCAAAGCTCAGGCGCTCGATATACTGATCCGCCGTCTCCGCCTGCCGGGTATAGACGATGTGGATGTTGTGGTATTTTTCCACAGACCCCAGCCCCTGCGGCACCTTGTACGCGTCAAAGACCAGAATGAGTGTGCAGCCGCGGTAGCCCTGATAATTGCACAGCAGGTTCATGAGCACGTGCCGCGCCGCGTCGAGGCTCGTGCGGGCCAGCTCCTTCAGCTCGTCCCACGCAAACAGGATGTTATAGCCGTCGACCAGCAGGAAATCATCCGCCGGGCCGAGGCTTTGCAGAAATTCGCGCTTGTCCTCGCTGCGCAGCATCATCTGCGGCAGCACATCGCGGCGGCGGATCGCGCCGTAGGTGCGCTCAAAGATCGCCAGCAGCTCCTTTTCGAGTTCCGGCGCGCCGCCGGGCGCAACGGATTTTACGATCCGCTGCGGCTCCTGCTGCGCAGGGCCTCCGAATCGCAGCAGCGGCAGATGCGCCGCCGCATCCACGTCCTGCCACTTGACCTCGTAACCCGCGCCGTGCGCGCAAAAAACGGAGCTCGCCGGATTTTCCAGATCGCGCGCTGGGTCGTAGCCCAGCTCTTTTACGATCTGCTCCTGCTCCCGGCAGGGCCGGTAGCCGCTGACGCGCAGCTGGATGCGTCCGCGGCCCCTTGTATAGGCCGTAAGCTCCGTCTGATACTCCCGCAGCAGCCGCACAGGCGCGCTTCCGCGCAGCATGGTCTGTTCCCCTTCCTGCTCCGGCGGCTCATATTCGCCCTGCATCCGCTGGATATCCGTGATCGCCCGGCCCACGCTCGGCGCGGGCAGCTCCATGCGGAACGCGTACCACGGTTCGAGCAGCACGGACTGCGCCTTCATGAGGCCCTGCCGCACGGCGCGGTAGGTCGCCTGCCGGAAGTCGCCGCCCTCCGTGTGCTTCAGATGCGCCTTGCCGGAGACGAGCGTAAAGCGGATATCGGTGATCGGCGCGCCGGTCAGCACGCCCCGGTGGGCCTTTTCCGCCAGATGCGCCAGGATCAGCCGCTGCCAGTGCAGCGCCAGCGTGTCCGTCGGACACATGGTGTCAAAGCAGGCCGGGCGGGCCTGCCGGCTCCATCAGCAGATGCACCTCGGCATAGTGCCGCAGCGGCTCATAATGCCCCACGCCCTCGACCGGCGCGGCGATCGTCTCAAGATAAACGATGTTCCCCGCGTCAAATGAAACCTTCAGCCCGAAGCGGTCTTCGATCAGCTTCTGCAAAATCTCCATCTGCACCGGCCCCATCAGCTGCACGCGGATCTCGCGCAGCAGCGCATTCCAGACCAGATGCAGCGCGGGATCCTCTTCTTCGAGCACGCGCAGCTGTCCATACGCCAGCGCCGCGTCCGTGCCGTCCTCTAAGAGCAGGCGGTATTCCAGAACCGGCTGCAAAGCCGGGGCCTGCGCCGCCGTCTCGCGGCCCAGCACATCGCCCGGCATCGTTTTGCTCAGACCCGTCACGGCGCAGACCGTCCCGGCGGGGGCCTGCTGCAAAAGCGTAAATTTACTGCCGGAATAGAGCCGGAGCTGGTCGGCCTTTTCCTCCCAGCCCTCGCCGCAGCGTCTGCTTGACCGTGAGCGTTCCGCCCGTGACCTTCAGAAACGTCAGCCGCGCACCCTTTTCATCGCGTGCGATCTTGAATACGTGCGCGCCGAACTCCGCGCCCCGCGCAGGCTCGTCCACGAACCGGCCCAGCGCGTCCAGAAGCGCGTCCACGCCTGTCTGCCGCAGCGCGGAGCCGAACAGGCACGGGAACACCCGCCTGTGCGAGACGAGCGGCGCGATCTGCGCGTCGGAAAGCGTGCCGGAGGCGAGATACGCCTCCATCAGCGCTTCGTCGGACAAGGAAAGCTCCTCGTAGAGCTGCGCCTGCGGCTGCGAAAAATCAATGCAGCCCTCGTCCAGCTCCGCGCGGACAGCGGCAAGCAGCGCGTCCCGATCCGCCGTCTCCATGTCCATTTTGTTGAAGAACAGAATGACCGGCACCTGATAGCGCCGCAGCAGCCGCCAGAGCGTGACGGTGTGACTCTGGATGCCCGACGGGCCGCTGATAATGAGCACGGCGCAGTCGAGCACCTGCAGCGTCCGCTCCATCTCGGCAGAAAAATCCACATGGCCTGGCGTGTCGAGCAGCGTCAGCGTGCAGCCGGGCAGCGGAAGAACGGCCTGCTTGGAAAAGATCGTGATGCCCCGGCTGCGCTCCTGCGCGTCGGTGTCGAGAAACGTATCGCCGTGGTCGACGCGGCCAAGCGTGCGGATGACGCCTGCCCGGTAAAGCATGGCCTCTGACAGCGTCGTCTTGCCCGCGTCCACATGGGCAAGCAGCCCCACGCAAAGCCGTTTTTCCGTCCGTTCCGTTCCCTGTGCGTTTCATTGCCGTTCTCCGTTCGTTATGATCTGGGAGAATTATAGCACAAAAACGAAAAACCGCCAAGAGGGACAGGCAGACACATGAGGAGACTGTGCGGATATGCCATTGCCTTTTTCGGGGAAATGCACTATAATGTTTATAACTATGTAAATTGGGAAGGAGGCGGCTGCGGTGCTGCCGGAGGGTTTTGAGGCGCGGATGCGTGCGCTTTTGGGAAGCGAATATGAGGACTTTCTCGCGTCCTTTGACCGGCCGCTCTGCACCGGTCTGCGGAGAAATCCGCTCAAAACCGGCTTTACGGGCGATTTGTCGCGGTTTTCGCTCTCTCCCGTGCCGTGGTGCCCGACGGGGTTTTATTATGACGCGGTCTCCCGGCCCGGCTTATCGCCGTATCACGCGGCGGGGCTTTATTATCTGCAGGAGCCGAGCGCCATGGCCCCAGCGGAGCTTTTGGACCCGCAGCCGGGCGAGCGCGTGCTCGACCTGTGCGCGGCCCCCGGCGGGAAATCGACGCAGCTGGCAGGCAAACTCCGGGGAAAGGGGCTTCTGGTCTGCAACGAGATCAACGCCAAGCGCGCGAAAATTCTTTCCGGGAATATCGAGCGGCTGGGCATTTCCAACGCGCTGGTCCTGAACGAGCACCCGAAGCGGCTGGAAGAGCGCTTCGCGGGGTATTTTGATAAAATTCTCGTCGACGCCCCCTGCTCCGGCGAGGGGATGTTCCGCAAGGAGGAGGCCGCCGTCACCGACTGGACGGAGGACACGAACGCCATCTGCGCCAACCGCCAGCTGGAGATTCTGACCTCCGCCGCAGCCATGCTCCGCCCCGGCGGGCGGCTGGTTTACTCCACGTGCACGTTCTCTCCTGTGGAAAACGAGGGCGTCATCTCGGACTTTTGGTGGAAAAATCCCGATTTTTTCTGTAGAAAAAGCCGGACGTGCCGTTCTTTTCTCCCGGCAGACCCGATTGGGTGGCGAATCCCGCGCCGGGATTGGAAAAAAACGTTCCGCCTCTGGCCGCATAAGCTTTTGGGCGAGGGGCACTATGCCGCCGTGCTCCGCCGGGCGGGGGACGAAGCGCCCGCAGTGCTTCCGCCGGAGCCTGCGGCCGGTGCCCAGGAGCTGACGGACTTTGCGCCCGACCGGCGCGGCCTTGCCGGAGGGGAAACTGCTGCGGTTCGGGGACGTGTGCTATCCGTCCCGCAGGAACTGCCGGAGGTAAAGGGGCTGCGGGTGCTGCGCGCGGGGGCTGGAGCTTGGCGCAGTTTTGAAAAACTGCTTTGCGCCCGCGCACGCGTGGGCGCTGTGGCTGCAGACGCTGGAAAGCAGCGTCTCGCTTGAAGAATCCGACCCGCTGCTTGCCCGGTATCTGTCCGGCGACGTGCTGCCGTCCGACAAGCGCGGCTGGACGCTCGTGCAGGCGGACGGGCTTTCGCTCGGCTGGGCAAAGGGCGACGGAAGCCAGCTCAAAAATCACTATCCGAAGGCGCTTCGCCGCCCGGGGGTTTAAGAAACAGGAGGATACACTATGGCAAAGACAGTCCTGATCGTAGAGGATGAACGCGCGATCGTGGAGATCCTGAAATTCAATCTCAAGCGCGAGGGCTATGAGACGCTTGAGGCGCTTGACGGCCAGACGGGCCTGCAGCTTGCGCAGACAAAGGACCCGGATCTGATCTTACTGGATGTCATGCTGCCGAAAATGAACGGCTTTGACATCTGCAAAACGCTCCGCAGCGAAAACCGCACCACGCCCATCATCATGCTTACCGCCCGCGAGGAGGAGATGGACAAGGTCTTCGGCCTTGAGACCGGCGCGGACGACTATATGACCAAGCCCTTCTCCATGAAGGAACTGATGGCCCGCGTCAAGGCGAACATCCGCCGCCGCAGCATGGAATACGCCCCGGCGCAGAGCACTGCGGGCCAGATCGAAGCGGACGGCCTGTGCCTGAACCCGGAGACATATCAGGTCACGAAAAACGGCACGCCGGTCGAGCTGACACAGAAGGAATACGACCTTCTCTCCTACCTCATCCGCGAACGCGGAAAGGTCTTCTCCCGCGAGGATCTGATGCAGCGGGTATGGAACTATGACTATTACGGGGATATGCGCACGGTCGACGTGACCGTGCGGCGGCTGCGCGAGAAGATCGAGGACGACCCCGGCAAGCCCCAGTATATCCTGACCCGGCGCGGCGTCGGCTATTATTTCGCGGGATAACGCAGCTTCCCGCGCGAGAAAGGAGGGGCGGCCATGCGGTCCCTGCGCATGAAGATGGTCATGATCATGGTGATCCTGATCCTGGCCCTGATGCTGACGACAGGCGCGTTTTTTTGATGAGCGGTGTCGGCAATTTCTATGTCCCAGTTCTATGAGCAGATGGAGGGCACGTTTACCCCGGAATTCATCGCCCAGCTGCAAAGGCTCTCGGCGGAGGACAACGCCCCCGCGCAGATGAAGGAACTTCTCATGGCGCAGGCCGGGCTTGGCATCGATATCACGGGCCGCAACGTCTACATTCTTGACCAGACCGGCTCCGTGCTCGACAGCTCGAACCAGCGCACCACGGTCGTGATGACGCAGAACATTCTGTCCGCCATGAACGGCGAGGTCGGGCAGAGCAGCTCGGTCACAAACGATTATATGGATCTGGCCGTCCCCGTCGAGTCGGACGGCGCGCAGTATATCGCCTACATCCGCGACAACCGCGCCACGGTCGACGCGCGCTGACGAGCGAGCTGCTGATCATCATCCTGCGCGCGCTGGCGCTGGGTCTGGTGATCTGCGTGATCTTGTCGTTCCTGCTGTCGCAGATTCTGATCACACCCATCCGCGCGCTGACCGTCGGGACGAAAAGCGCGTCGCGGCGGGAGTTTTCGCGAACCGCGTCACGGTCGACAGCCGCGACGAGATCGGCGATCTGACCCGGAACTTCAACCACATGGCAAAGGTTCTGCAGGACACGATCTCCGAAGCGGAGAACGAGCGCAACAAGCTTTCCACCGCTGTTCCTGCACATGACCGACGGCGTCGTCGCGTTCAATACGGCGGGCAGCGTCATCCACTATAACCCCGCCGCCACGCAGATGCTCGCGCAGAATCTGTCCGGTCAGACAACCTTCGACGAAATTTTCTCGAAGGAAGCCGAGCTTGACACGCTCCTGACCCTGCGCAGGCCGCAGTATATCGAGGCGCAGAAGACCGTCGGCGAACGGGAGCTGGAGCTGTTCATGGCCCCGTTCTCGTCCGACCACGCGCAGGGCGGTGTGCTCGTCGTCATCCACGATGTCACCGAGCAGCGCAGGAGCGAGCAGCTCAAGCGCGAATTCGTCGCCAACGTCTCGCACGAGCTGCGAACGCCGCTGACCAATATCAAATCCTACGCCGAAACGATCGTCGACACCGGCGACGAGCTGCCGCCGGAGCTGCGCTCGAATTTCATGAACGTCATCATCAGCGAGGCCGACCGCATGACCCGCATCGTGCAGGATCTGCTCACGCTTCAGCAAGATCGATTACGGCAAGATGGAGATGAACATCTCCCGGTTCCCGTTCTTAAAAGCCGTGCAGAATGTCTACGACGCCGCGAAGCTGAATGCCGAGCAGAACCACCACCACACTATGACGCTCACCTGCGAGGGAGACATTCCCGACGTCAACGGCGACCGGGAGCGCATCGAGCAGGTCATTACCAACATCGTCTCCAACGCTGTCAAGTATACGCCCGACGGCGGCAAGATCGACATGACCGTCGGCACGAGCGGCAGAAACGTCTTTGTCCGCGTCACGGATAACGGCATCGGCATCCCCGAAAAGGATCTGCCGCGCCTGTTTGACCGGTTCTACCGTGTGGACAAGGCGCGCTCACGCGAATCCGGCGGCACGGGCCTCGGCCTTTCCATCGCGCAGGAGATTTTGAACCAGCACAAGGGCAGCATTGAAATTTCGTCCGAATACGGCAAGGGTACCTCGGTCCTCATCACCATGCCCGCCGCGGAGGCGCAGGCATGAAGCAGAAACGAAGACATGGCCATGGCTGGAGGCTGCTGGAGATCGGAAAGGACATTCTGATCGTGTTTCTCGTGCTGGTCAACGTGACGCTTGCGATCATGTGCCTGCCGACAAAGACGCTCACGCAGACCAAATGGCTGGCAAGCGCGCTGCGCCCGTTTGCGGGGCTGTTCGGCCTCAATGAAGCGGAGCTGACCTATACCGCGCCTGCCACCGGCAGCGCATTCATCGGCGCGGCGCAGCCCGTCGCCGTCACGCTGAGCACCGAGGCGGGCAGGCAGAGCGCACAGTATGACTTTGCCGCCCTCGATACGCTCTACGGGCAGTACGGAGGGCTGCTTGCGCAGGCGCTCGAAAGCGCCGAGACGCCGCAGGCGTGCGCCGAATCGGCGTTTTATGCCGCTTTGCGGAAGCCCGGCGCGGCCTTCTGCTTCCCGGGACAAATTTCCCCCGCCGTGCTTGGCGCATGGCTGAACGTGCCGCGCCCGGAGGGCTGCGGACGCGCAGTGGTACGATGCTGGCGCTGGACGGAGAGACGGTTCAGCTGTATCTGCTGGGCGACGGCTGCTATCGCGCGCAGACGGCGCTTTCCGCCAGACGCTTGCGGCCGAGCTTTCCGCCGCCGTCCCGGACGGCAGCTTCTTCGCGTTTGAATCGGACGACGCGCCCCTACAGCGCGCTCGATCCGCTCTCGCTCATCAGCGCGTCAAGCGCCGCCGTCTGCACCGGCCTCGGCACGAACCCGTGCGACGCGCGATTTATTTCCGCCCTCGCAACCCAGATCGGCATCAACCCTTACGGCGACGCACGCTTCGTCGGAAACGACGGCACGACGTCCTTTACCGAAACCGGCCTGCGCCTGCGCGTGAGCGCGCAGGGCAGAATTGAACTGCAGATCCTCCAGCCGGACGACCGCTTCCAGAGCGCGTCGGCAGGCGCGCTTGACCGCATCGAGGCTGCGCGCAGCCTCCTCAGCCGCCTGACCGGTGACAGCTACGGCGAGGCGCGGGTCTATCTGCAAAGCTATCGGGCCGACGGCCAGAGCGCCGTGTGCACCTTCGGCTATTATCTGTCCGGCATCGAGATCGCACCGCGCGGCGCGATCGAGCTCCGCTTCGACGGCACGCAGATCACGAACGCCTCCGTCCTGTACCGCAGCTACACGGCCTCGTCAACGCCCGCAGCGCTCCTGCCCGCCGCGCAGGCAGCCGCCTGCCTGCCGAAGGGCGGCACGCTCCGCCTTCTGTACGCCGAAGGCACCGGCGGTGAACTCACCGCCGGGTGGGAGACGGAGTAAGCGTGATATGCACCCGCCCGCGATGTACTGGCGCGGGAGCGCCTGAGAGGTCGCAGCAGGTAATTGCGAAAAAGCGATAGTCCGATGCGAATCCGCAGGCTTTTTCGCTGTTAATCGTAGGGGTCGATGCCCACATCGACCCGGCAGAACGCACCGTTTCTGCGGGAATCTTAGGGTATCTGAAAAACCCAACGCACCCGGACAGCGGGCCTTTTTGCGGTGCGCCCGCGTCATTTTTCCTTGAAATACGTCAGTATTCCTGCGAAAAAATGCCCCTTTGCGCAACGCAAAAAATCCCCTCGCTGCCGGTCAAGCATCATGAGTTTTTCAGATACACCCTAGGCGAATTCGCAACTTCCCAGCGGGCCGATGTGGGCATCGGCCCCTACAAAACAAGTGGTAAATCCATACAGCTTCGCCGAAGGCCTCTTTAGAACAGCTGCTTTCCGCCGTATCCATCGCACCACTGACTCAAATTTTCCATCAGGAGGAGCCGCCATGAGCGCTTCGCGCATGAAAAATCTGATCCTTCTCATTCTGACGCTCTGTGCGCTGGGGCTTCTGTGCATCGTCGTTCCGAACCGGCTTGCGCAGACGCATGAGCAGCGGCAGATGCTGCAGGAGCTGAAGACACTCTACGAGAGCTACGGCCTTTCCGTTTTGCTCGACGAGCTTCCGCGCAGTCCCGTGCTCTACAGTGTCGAGCTTTCTGAGGACGGCGCGCAGACCGCCGCGCAGGCGCTGCTCGGCGCGAAGGCCGCGCCCGCAGGCGAATCCGGCTTTGAGAGCACCTACGAATCCGAGCTTGGGACGCTCCATATCACGCGCACGGGCGGCTTTCCGCCGTGATGACCGGCGGCAGCCGGGTGCGGAGTTCTGAAAAAGGCCGCAGAAAAGCTGCTGCGCGCCATGGATTTTCAATATCAGACCCTCACGCGGGAGCAGACGGAAAGAGACGGCGCCGTGCAGATCCGCACCTCGCAGACGTTGCTCGGTGTGCCGGTGCTCGGCAGCCAGCTGGCGCTAAGCTACACGGACGATTGCCTCACGGCGGTCGAGGGCACGTTTTATACCGGCGGAAGCTCCATTACGCGCGTGTCGGAGCAGGAGGCCATCTCCGCCGCTGACGCGCTGGCGCAGCTGCTGGCCCGGCGTGACGCGCTCGGCTGGGTCGGAAGCGCGGTGACGGGTCTTACGCAGACGTATCTGCCGTCCGATCAGGCCGGTACGGGCATCCGCTTCGTGCCAGTCTGGCTGGTCGAAACGGACGCGGGAAGCTTTTTTATCAACGGCATTACGCGCGAAATCACGGCGGAAACATAGCGTCCGCCGTCTGCGCCTGTCGAATTATGAAGAAAATCTGAAGATTTCCTGCTGCTGCATTGTCATTTTCCTTTACATTCCTGCCGTGGTGTGCTATTCTAATAGCGGCCGAATTTGGCTTTGTTAACATAACGCATTTCCGCAAACACTCTTAGTGTCAACTGATGTCAACTGACGCTACCAAAGAGGGATTACATTTTGATCAAATACATCGTTCAAGGCGGCACAAAGCTTTCCGGCTCCGTGACCATTTCCGGGGCCAAGAACGCGGCGGTCGCGATCCTGCCGGCCACGCTGCTCGTCAGCGGCCCCCTGCCGGATCGAAAACGTACCGGATATTTCAGACGTTCGTCTGCTGCTGGAGATCCTGCGCGATATGGGCGCGGAGATCCGGCGCTACGGCCGCAACACGCTCGAGATCGACTGCACCCGCGCTCGCAACGCGACCGCGCCCATCGAGCTTGTCCGCCGTATCCGCGCGTCGTATTATCTCATCGGCGCAGAGCTTGGCCGCTTCGGCCATGCCCATGTCGCCATGCCCGGCGGCTGCAACTTCGGCGTCCGGCCGATCGATCAGCACATCAAGGGCTTCGAGGCCATGGGCGCCATGGTCGAGCAGGCCGGCGGCTATGTCTGCGCCGACGCCCCGAAGGGCGGGCTGCGCGGCGGCCACATTTATCTCGATATTGTCTCCGTTGGCGCGACGATGAACATCCTGCTTGCGGCAGTTTTGTGCAGCGGCATGACGATCATCGAAAACTGCGCCAAGAGAACCGCACATCGTCGATCTCGCCAACTTCCTCAACTCCATGGGCGCGAAGGTCTCCGGCGCCGGCACCGACGTCATCAAGGTGCGGGCGTCAATCTGCTGCACGGCGGCGCCTATTCCATCATCCCCGACCAGATCGAAGCCGGCACGTATATGGCCGCTGCCGCCGCAGTCGGCGGCGACGTGCTGATCGAGAATGTCATTCCGAAGCATCTCGACTGCATCACTGCAAAGCTGCGCGAGATCGGCGCGGACATCACGGAGTATGACGATGCCATCCGCGTCGAATCCGCCTACCGCCTGCACCGCGCGAACGTCAAGACCATGCCGTACCCCGGCTTCCCGACGGATATGCAGCCGCAGATCACCGTCTGTCTGGCCACCGCCGTCGGCACCAGCCTCGTGACCGAGGGTATCTATGACAACCGCTTCCGCTACACGGCCGAGCTTGGCCGCATGGGCGCAAATATCCAGGTCGAGGGCAAGACCGCTATCATCGACGGCGTGCAGACGCTGCGCGGCTGCGAGGTCCGCGCCTGCGACCTGCGCGCGGGCGCTGCGATGGTCATCGCTGCCATGTGCGCCGAGGGCATGACGCTCATCGAGGATGCGCACTTCATCGAGCGCGGCTACGAGGACATCGTCGGCAAGCTCACCGCGCTCGGCGCGCATATCCGCCGCATCGAAACCTACGAAACCCCCAGCGTCTCAGAGGACGCCGGCTGAACAAAATTTCCCCGGCAGGACAATTTTGAAGTGACCCCAAAAAGCTAGAAAACACAAACTGTTCAAGCAGCCGAACGGGCTTGCTGTCTGTGAATCACAGGCGGCAAGCCCGTTCGCTTTGCCTTGATTCAGCGGTTGTTGCAGGTTTGTAAGGTTTTGTCACTTAAACCGTTGGCTTTCCTGTTGGATAAGACCCGCTCAAAGGTTTCCTCAAAGGTAGCCGTGTTTTGGAGCATCTGCATCAGAATGCCCTTACTTTCTCTGACCTTCAGCAGATCCGTAAGGCTGTGAATTTTCTGATGCCCATGTGCCAGTCGAACCGGCAGACACAGCGGGAGCTGATGGGCGTCAATGCAAGGACAACGGCGCTTCTGAATACCTCGTATAATTGCAGATAGCAAAAGGCACGACGCAATGTCGTGCCTTTTCTGCATCATTCATATTGCCGGTTCAGTGCAGGAGTTTCGGCTTTCCTGCGCTCATTTTTGCACTTGTTTTCGCAGCAAGGACTTTACTTGCCCATGCGAAGAAGTATGGCACAGAGTTGAACAGATAACTGGTGTGCATCAGTTCGTCCAGCAGCTCTTCCATCGTAAACGGCCGGTATCCATAGGGGCTCATCTCGCCAATATAATCGTCCAGCTGGTCACGCGCCGCCGCCCGCAGGAACTTCTTCGTATCCTTGTTCGCTTTCGCAAGGCGCTTGATGTAGTCCTCTGCCTTATCGAACTGATTCAGCTTGTAATACAAAACTGCCAGCGGCAGGAGCATCTGCGTTTCCTCATAGGAATCGAACTGCTTATGGAGCGCCAGCGCGTGCATCTCGTCTTCCATATAGGCATACAAATGCATCAGCTGATAGCGGACGCCGAGATTATCGTTCTCGCACAATTCCAACAGGCGCTGCCCTTCGTCGATCGCCCGGCGCATCATGCCGCAGGAAATTAAAACGTCAAAGTATGTATAGCGCACGCGCATATATGGTCTGGTTTCAAACGCTGTCCAAAACTCACCGGCGTACTCCTTGAACGCGCCGGACTTTTTCCATCTGCTTGTCCGCTGCGTCGAGCAGCTCCTGCAGGGCAAGCCGCCGCTCGTCCGGCTGCTCCGCTGTACGCAGAATCAATTGGAGTCTTGCATCCAGATTGTCCGGCTCCAGCTCCAGCGCCTTGTGCAGATATTCCACGCTTTTTTTCTTCGACGTGACCTGTTCGGCGAGATCCAGATAATCGTCCGCCGTTTCAGGCGCAGATTCTTTCTGCTCTTTGCATTTTAGATTGTATTCTGCAAAGAACCGCTCCGCCAGGGCATCCACGTCGGCTTCGTTCTCCGTGTCCTCTGCGTGAGCGTCCAGGAATTTCTGCAATTCTTTCAAAACCTTTTCTGAGTCTCTGCTCATTTTATCGCGCCTCCCGTATCTGTTGTATGCTGTTTGGTTTCTCTGCATGAATTATACCAGATTCATCAACATTCGTCGAGAGATATATGCCAAAACGACTATGATTCTTACCAGTCTGTACCGCACCATCCTTTTTTTCCTGAATAGCTTTTTCAGAAAATGCCCAATTCTCTCGATTTACGTAGAAATATGAAAATCAAAAACTAGATTTACGCTGTCCTCTCTGAAAAATTCAATACGAAATATGCCGATCAGCTTCATATCCCTTATGTTTTGCATGCCGGCGATTTCAAAGAGGAAGACAGCATCGTATTTCTTCCGTTGTATATGACCCCACTGCTATAATAAGTGATGTGCAAAAGTACGGCAAGCGCTCCGCAGCCGTCTTCGCCTGTGCCGCCCACGCGTCCTGCGCAGCCCGAAATGGCCCGTTCCGTCCGGAGTGGCCCGACGCGCCTGCGCAGCCCATCCAGTACGATGTTCCCGCGATGTTCCCGCGCCCCGAGCCTGCCGAACCTGTGACGCAGCCCGCTCCGCAGGGAAAGCCCGTTGTGTTCTCTCTGGAGCCTGAGCTGCCAGCCCAGCCGCAGTGGACTAACAGATACTGCCCGCACTGCGGCGCGCCCGTCAAGCTGTCCGACGCCGTATTCTGCACCGTATGCGGTAAGAGCCTGTCATAATCCCCCCGGCCACAAGAAACAGGGCTGTCTCAAATGATTGAAACATCATTGAGACAGCCCTGTTTTTTGATTTATGGACTTATGCGAACGTACCGTTCAGGGATTGGGTCAGGCCGGACAGTACGCCGGTGATCGTCAGCAGGACACCCAGAATGATTGCCAGCACGTAGACGCAGAAATAGCTGCGGGCATAATTGCGGCGGTTGATGTTCGCGCTGCCGATGGCGTGGACGATCAGGAAGATCCAGCCCAGGAGCGGCAGGGCGTAGAGAATGCCGAGACCAAAATAGCTCCACGGCGACAAGGGGCGGTACGCCTCCGGCAGGTGCTGCAGTTCAAATTCGTTCATGTGTCTTCCTTCTTTCTTACAAATGCTCCTTGCAGGTCAGCTGCGCGACGTCCAGCCGGAACACGGCCGCGCGCTGCGCCTGCTCGTCTGTAAAGGTAAACAGACGGCTCTTTTCATAGTGCGCCATAATTGCCGACAGCGCCCGCTTCTTTTCCTCCGGCTCCTGCACCTCGCAGATCACGCCCGTTCCGATCACGCTCTGATAGCGATAGGAATACGAGCAGCCGGTCTGTCCGGCTGCGAGCGCGTGCGCGCAGTCCAGCTCAAAGCCGACGCGCGGCGCAGTGCGGATGAGCTCTGCCTTGCGGCCCTCGTGCGCGCCGTGGAAATAAAACCGGTCAGGTGAGCCGGGGACAAAGGCGAAATTCAGCGGCACGATGTACGCCCCCTCCGGGCAGGAAAAGCCGACACGGCAGCATTCGCAGGACTCGATCACCTGCAAAATCCGTTCGCGGTCCGTGACCGCGCGGTCAGCCCGTCTCATGCCAGCCGGACGCCGCCCGCCTGCCGGATCGAGAGCACGTGGCAGCGGCCCTCGCCGAGCACGGCCTCCATATTGGCGCGGAAGGACGCAAGCGCTTCATTCGGCACGAACGCCAGCAGCGTCCCGGCAAAGCCGCCGCCGTGAATGCGGCAGGCGCCGCGCCCGGCAAGCTGCTTTTCACAGGCAGCCAGCGCAAGGGGCCATCTGCTGGTGCTCCCGGCTCCCGGCAGGAACCACGTTCTGCAGCAGCATCCACGACGAGCGCCCGGAATCGCGCACGCCCGCAAGGAAGCCCTCAAAATCGTCCCGTTCCAGCGCCTGCACCTGCTGCTGCACCCGGCGGTTTTCGTCAAAGAAATGCATCGCGCGCAAAACGGCGCGGTCGCCCGCCGCCTCGCGGGCCGCCTTGAGCTTTGCGTAGAATTCCGCCTCGTCCACCTCGCGCAGCACGTCCTTGCCGAACACGCGGGCTACGCGGCGCATTTCCTCGGGGATGGCGGCGTATTCGTCCGTCAGATCTGCGTGATCCGCGCCGGAATCGAGCGTGCAGAGCGTGTAGCCGCAGTGCGCAAAATCGAACGCCGCCTGCCGGACGGCGGGGTGCGCCGGGTCGGCAAAATCGATGAAGACCAGCCCGCCGACGCTGGAGGCCATCTGATCCATGAGGCCGCAGGGCTTGCCGAAATAGACGTTCTCGGCATACTGGCCGATCTGCGCGATCTCGATGGCGGAGCATTTTTTATCGAAAAACAGCTCGTTGCAGATCGTGCCGATCAGAACCTCGAATGCGGCGGAGGACGACAGACCGGAGCCGGGCAGGACGGTCGAGCGGACAGCCGCGTCAAAGCCGTGCAGCTTACAGCCGCGCTGCGCAAACGCCGCAGCAACGCCGCGCACGAGCGCGGCGGTCGTATTTTTTTCTTCCGCGTGGACGGACAGATCATTCAGATCGATCTCGACCGGGGCATAGCCCTCGGACGCAACGCGGATGATGGAATCGGACCGCAGCGTGACCTCCGCCGTCGTTTCCAGATCGACAGCCGCAGCCAGCACGCAGCCGTGCTGATGGTCGGTATGGTTGCCGCTGATCTCCGTGCGGCCCGGCGCGGAAAAGCGATAGCTTGTCTGCATATGCAAACGCCTCCGTTCCCCCCGCCTCCCGGCGGGGCGTCTTTTTCTGTATTATACCTGATTTCCAGCCTTCCGGCAAGAGCCATTCTGCCAAAACAGAAAGCAGCCGGCAGACAAGTCTCTGCCGGCTGCTTTGGTACACAAAGGATCGAATATGAATCGTATCAGAACGTTGCGACGTTCTGCTCGGCAGGCTCGGCGGGCTGCACGTTCACAGCCGTCAGAATGGGTCCGACGCCCTTGTAGAGCGTATGGTATTTGACCTCGACCGTCGCCGTTACCCAGACCCAGCTTCTGGCCGCAAGGCCGGAAGCCGCCGCGAATCTGCACGGCAGGCCCATGAACGTGATATCCGCCTCGCAGCAGGTCATGACGAACCGGCCGGGAGCAAACATCCCCTCTTTTTCCCGGCGCAGGCGCGCGACCTGCCCCTTGAATTTCACGGTCTTGCCCGCGTACTTCTTTGGCTCCTCGGTGATATCGCGGTAGAACAGGGCATAATCCTCGTCCCTGATCTCGACCACGGGCGCGTTCAGGTCGAACGGCAGCGGGTCTTCGATATCGTCATAGTGCGTCGAGCCGTCGGTGTATTCATAGAGAATGTCGATCTTCCGGTTCACGGCGCGGGCGATCTTGTGGTACGGCATGACGTCCGTGCCGGGGGCCATGCGGTTGAGAACCAGCATCTCCGCGCCTGCCAGCTTGTCCACGACGAGCTGGCGCATATTGGCGTTGTAGCTGAGGAAGGTCGTCGCGTCGGCAAACATGACCTCCTGCGCGATTTTCCAGTGGTCGGGGGTCTTGAGGTAGAAATCCGCAGCAAGATGCATCCCGTTGAGCTCGACGACCACGCGCTCGGCCCGGTATTTTTTCTGCAGATCGGTCAGCATTTCCGGGCTGAGGTCTTCATAGTCCAGAACCTGCTCGTAGACCTCCTTGTGGGGGTAGGCCGAGACGTCGTATTCCTCCTCGCCCTCCTCGAAAACCAGCAGAAGCGTCCGCTCGCCGGTGTTGAAGCGCTCATCCTCGAGCGTTTCCTGAATGAACTTCGTCTTGCCGGACTCCAGAAAGCCGGTAAAGACGTACATGGGGATATCAGGCATAGCCATAGAGAAAACTCCTTACTGCTTTTCCACGCCGAAGAGCTTCGCAACAGCCTCTTCGTTCAGCTTCGAGCCGATCACGCAGATGCGGCCCGTGACCATCGCGCCGCCGTCGCGGATATCCGGCTCACCGGGGACATAGTCGAAGTGGATCCACTTCTCGCCCTCCGCGTTCGCCACATAGCCCTTTGCGCGCAGAACGATGCCGTAGGTCTCCGCGTCCTCAAGCGCCTTCAGGATGCGCTCGATCTCGGCCTTTGTGAATTTCTTGTGCGTTTCCTCGCCCCAGCTGATGAAGACCTCGTCGGCGTCATGGCCGTGGTGGTGATGGTGATGATGGTGGTGATGCTCATGCTCGTCGTCATCGTCGTCATCGTGATGGTGGTGGCAGGCGCAGTCCGGGTCATCGCATTCATCGTCATCGTCGTCATCATGGTGATGATGGTGATGGTGCTCGTGCTCGTCGTCATCCTCGTCGTGGTGATGATGGTGGCAGGCGCAGTCCGGATCGTCGCACTCGTCGTCCTCGTCATGGTCATGATGATGGTGGTGCGCCTCTTCTTCGAGCTTTGCAAGCTCGATGGCGATGGTGCTGCGCTGCTCCATCGCCTCCATCAGCTGCTCGCCGGTCAGCTCCGGCCACGGGGTCGTAACGATCACGGCATCCTTGTTGTGTTCGCGGATCATGTTGACGCACTGGTCGAGCTTTTCCTCCGTCATGCCGTCAGTGCGGCTGAGGGATGATGGTGTTGGCCGTCTCGATCTGGTTATTGTAGAACTCGCCGAAGTTCTTCATATACATCTTGCACTTCGTCGCGTCCGCCACGGTCACGAAATTGCCGAGCTGCACGTCGTCGGACGTGACCTTGCGCACGGCGCCGATGACGTCGGACAGCTTGCCGACGCCGGACGGCTCGATCAAGATGCGGTCGGGCGCATACTCCGCAATGCCCTTCTTGAGCGCGCGGCCGAAATCGCCCACCAGCGAGCAGCAGATGCAGCCGGAGTTCATCTCCGTGATCTGATGCCCGCCTCCTGCAGAAAGCCGCCGTCAATGCCAATTTCGCCGAATTCATTCTCAATGAGGACGAGCTTCTGGCCGTGATAGGCTTCCTTGATCATTTTTTTGATCAGCGTGGTCTTGCCGGCACCGAGAAAACCGGAGTAAATATCAATTTTTGTCATACAGGAACACCTTCCAGTTGCATTATTTTATTGAATTAGTATAGCACTTTCCCCATGGGAACATCAAGGTTTCTTCCTAAAATATTCATCGGTTTCTGCAAAAGGAATTGACAAACCTGCCTGGATATGATAAGATAATTCACGGCTTTGGAGGCCGGCATTCGGAGAGATGTCCGAGCGGTTTAAGGAGCTGGTCTTGAAAACCAGTGACACAGCAATGTGCCGTGGGTTCGAATCCCACTCTCTCCGCCATTTTCTTTCCTTCATATCGGCTCAACCGACCTGCGGAAGTACCCAAGTGGCCGAAGGGGCTCCACTGCTAAGGGAGTAGGCGTCTAAAAAGCGCGCGAGAGTTCAAATCTCTCCTTCCGCGCCAGAAAAACCTTGAAAACATCTGTTTTCAAGGTTTTTCTTTTATCACTTTTCCGCTGCTTCAAGCGGTTCGGGCGTCCAGAATTCCGTGTGGCGGCTGCTTTGGCCGGTATCTTATCATGCTCTGTTGCATGGAGCTCTACGATATTCTCTTTTTTCGACTGGTTCCTGCTCTGCCTGCTCTGCCATTCAAACTTCTTCCCCGCATTTTTATCCCGAGCTGAAGGGCATCGTAGGGCCGCATATGTTCGGCTACAATAAAAGGACGCACATCCTGCACTTCCTGCTCTATATCCCCCCTCTGCGCCGTGATCGCAGGGATCTGCATGATTTTTAAACGCCCCTGCACCGCCCGGCGATTCGCCGGTATGTTTTTCGCAACTTTTCTGCACCTTCCGCTTGACAAGCAGGAATATCTGTGGTAATATATCCGAGCAGTTGAAAGACTGCAAACGCGCGAGTGGTGGAATTGGCAGACTCGCTAGATTCAGGTTCTAGTGTCCACTCCGGACGTGCGGGTTCAAGTCCCGCCTCGCGCACCAACTCCTCAGATTCTTCGGAATTTGAGGAGTTTTTCTTTATCAAAAATTCGGTTTTTTCCGCGTTTGAAAATCGCGATACCAGATTTTTACCCCCATTTTGACGCCAGATTTTTGCCGTGGAAATGGAGGATTTTTTATGGTGCGCAGAACCACAATTTTGAACGCAAAACAGGTCAAACGAACGTCCTTTTCAGAAGCGGAACAACTGTTCACGAAACACTGTAAACTAGGGTGTATCTGAAAACTCCCAACGCACCCGGACAGCGGGCCTTTTTGCGGTGCGCCGCGTCATTTTTCCTTGAAATACGTCAGTATTCCTGCGAAAAAATGTCTTGCGCAACGCAAAAATCCCTCGCTGCCGGTCACATCATGAGTTTTCAGATACACCCTAAAGAATTTGAGCTCTCAAACCATGCGCTATTATGCGGAGGATTTGGAGTATTTTCATGCGTGTGTGCCGGTTCGGTATGTCGATGAAGTCAGTCAGGACGCTTTTGAAAACTTCATTGTCTCAGAGTTAGACGCAGGCAAGAAAATCACTTCTCTGAATTCGCGCATCCGGGGAGTGCGCGTATTCTTCAAATTCTGCGCGGAACGGGAATGAAAAGGAAGTAAAATGGTCCAAACACACACCACAGACTGTAGGTGGAAATTCACTACGCCGACATTGGCTGCATGGAGAACAGATAAACGGCCGAACCCGAACAGCACAAAGAGATCCCGAAGGTATCCTGAACCATTCCCAGCTATACGCCAATGGAAAACCCGGCTGGTGCCTGAAGCACCAGCCGGGTAACCCCCGCCGCCATTGTTACCCCTGTCAGGGGACAGCAAATCCAAGCGCTGGTTTTTATACTGATCCTGTTTGAGGCAGCCCCCTGCCGGTCTGCCGGGAGACGATGGCACGCAGAATTTCTTACCGAAGCATCAGCGCAAGCACGATCAGCGTCACGCAGACAGCACAGGCTTCGGCTTCGTAGGTATAGCTTTCGCCGCTGTGAATGCGGCTGATGGCGCGGAAGGCGAAAATTGTTCCGATAAATGCAGCGGCAAGCGCCAGAATAAACAGAACGATGCTCATTTCAGCCGCTCCCCACATATGGTGCAGAACATGGCGCCGGGAATTTTGACGGCTGCGCCGCAGCGCGGGCAGCGGAGGTCAGACGGCTGCGTCTGGACCGGCTCCTCCGGCGGCTGCTGCGGTTCAGGCTCCGGGGAGAAGACGACCGGCGCTCCCTGCGAAGCGGGCTGCGTCACAGCTTCGGTAAACGAAGGCTGCACAACAGGCGAGACAGGGCATACAGGCTGTTCGGGAGCAGCGGACTGCACGGGCTGTGTGGGCGGGATGGGCCGCTCGGGCTGAACGGGAGCGGACGGCTGCACGGGCTGCACCGGCGGAGTGGGCCAGTCGGGCCGTGCGGGCGCAGCGGGGTGCCAGGGAGCCTGCCGCGCGGCGGTTCTGAATTTCCACATAGAACGCCGCCTGCATGATCCCGCTGAACAGCGGCGCAAGCAGGCCGTATGCGATGGCGATCAGGACCCACAGGATGCGGAACAGCACGCCGAGATACGGGATTTCCCCCAGCAGGGCAAAAACGAGAAATGCGCCCAAATAGACTGCGCCGAGCAGGATATCCGCGCCGAACATCTTGCCCTTGTAGCCCATCGTCTCCTGCTTGGAGATCTTGATGGCGTCGGTGGGCTTGACGTCGTCGCGCGTCATAAGGATGTAGGGTACGAAGCGGTATTCATATGCGCGGATGGCGGCGAACACGAACCCGACGACCGGAATGAGGAACCACAGGAAGATCCAGAGATACATCCATGCCATGCCGCCCAGCACACGCCAGATGCGATCCTTGCTGAACGCAGCGAGCAGGTAGGACGTTTTCGGCTCCAGCCCCGTGCGGTAACTGTTGAGGAAGATCATCGACATGGAAGCCGACAGCAGAAGCGCAGCACAGAACGCGGCAGCCGGAACGCCGATGAACCCGGCGTAGGCCACCAGACACAGGAACTCTGCAAGCAGGGATATGCCCCAAAGCCGGAAGGGGCGCTTCATCAAAACGGAAAATGTTTTTTTGTAAATGCTTGAGACCATAAGAATCCTCCTTTATTCTTGTTTCTTCGACTTTATTATACAGGATACTGGAACAGGCTGTCAATCAAAAAACCAGCGTCTGGGAGTTCAGACGCCGGTTTTTGAGAAAAGTTCCGTTATTCTGTAAAAGCGCCTCTCCGGCCTTGTAGATATCGCCTGCGCCGACGGTCAGAATGATATCGCCCGGCTGCGCATTCTCGCGCAGATAGGCCGTCACGCCCTGCAGGCTCGGACAGTAGACCGCGCCGGGGATCTCCGCGGCCAGCTCCTGCGAGCTGACACCGACGGTGTTCTGTTCACGCGCGGCGTAAATATCGGCCAGAACGACCTGGTCGGCCGTGCGCAGCTCGTCGACAAAGCTCTGGAACAGCGCCTTCGTACGCGAATACGTGTGCGGCTGGAACGCGCAGATCACACGCCGGTAATGCATCAGCCGGACAGCCTGCAAAAGCGCGTGGAGCTCGTTGGGATGGTGGGCATAGTCGTCGTAGACGTCTGCGCCGTGGAAGTGCCCTTGTATTCGAGCCTGCGGCCCGCGCCGTGGAACTCTGCGAGCGCCGCGGCTGCGGTTTCGCCGGAAATGCCGAATTTCCATGCCACCGCGCAGGCGGCCAGCGCGTTCAGCGCGTTGTGACGGCCAATGACGCCCAGATGCAGGTGCGCATACGGCTGCCCGCCGCAGAAAACGTCAAATTCGCTGAAATCTTCAGAGAAGTTCTTCCCGTACACGTCGTTTTTCGCATCGAAGCCGAATGACAGATACGGCATCCCGGCCAGCGTGTCGCGGGTGTTTTTGTCGTCGCCGTTGGCGACGATCAGACCGTCTGCCGGGACGAGGGAGGCAAATTTCCGGAACGACCGCTCCACGTCCTGAAGATCCTTGAAAAAGTCCAGATGATCGGCGTCCACGTCGAGAATGACCGCAGCGGTCGGGAAGAAGTTCAGGAACGAATTGCAGTATTCGCAGCTTTCGAGAATGATCGTGTCGCCCTTGCCGACGCGGTGCCCCGCGCCGAGCAGCGGCAGGAAGCCGCCGATCATGATCGTGGGATCGCGGTTGGCCTGCATGAAAATGTGCGTCAGCATTGAGGTCGTCGTGGTCTTGCCGTGCGTGCCGGAAACGCAGATGGCGTTTTTGTAGGCCCGCATGATATAGCCCCAGGCCTGCGCCCGCTCGAAAATGGGGACGCCCCTGGCGCGGGCAGCGGCGATCTCGGGGTTGTCGTTGTGCGCGGCAGCCGTGCGGATGAGGCAGTCGGCCCCCTCGATATTCTCGGCCCGGTGGCCAATGGAGACCTGAATGCCCTTGGCGATCAGCTCGTCCGTCGAAACGGACGCGTTCATGTCGGAGCCGGAGATCTCCATCCCCATGCGCCGCAGGACAAGCCCCAGCGGCCGCATCGACACGCCGCCGATGCCCACCAGATGGCAGCGCTTGCCGGGGACCAGATATTGCTCGATATGTTGGCAGGAAGGATATTCCATGCAAGGTTCCTCCGAAAAATTTGGATTGCGCACGCGCGGGAGGGCGCGTATAATGAAAACTGACAGCATTATATTATATACGGAAGACGGCAATAAAACAAGAAGAATTTCGGATTTTTGCCGGGAGGACACGCTATGAGGCCGGATGCGATCATCAAAACACTGGAGGACGCCGGGTTTGAGGCCCGGTACGTCGGCGGCTGCGTGCGCGACACGCTGCTGGACCGGCCCATCCACGACTGGGACATCGCCTCGCAGGCGCTGCCGGAGGACGTGCTGCGCCTGTTTCCGCACTGCGTCCCCACCGGCATCCGGCACGGCACCGTGACCGTCCTTCTGGACGGCGTCAGCGCCGAGGTCACGACCTACCGGCTTGACGGCGCATATCACGATGGCCGCCACCCCGATGGGGTGCGCTTTGTGCGCAGTCTCGCGGACGATCTGGCCCGCCGCGATTTTACGATCAACGCCATGGCGATGGACGAGAGCGGCGCGGTCACCGACCTCTTTGGGGGCCGGGAGGATCTTTCCCGCCGCGTCATCCGCTGCGTCGGCGAGCCGGAAACGCGCTTCCGGGAGGATGCGCTTCGGATGCTGCGCGCGTACCGCTTTGCCGCGCAGCTCGGCTTTTCACTGGACGCGCAGACGCAGGCGGCGATCCGACGCTGCGCGCCGCTCTGCGCGTCGCTCTCCCGCGAGCGGGTGCGGGAGGAGGCGGAGAAGACGCTTCTGTCCGACCGGCCCGAATATTTTGGCCGTATGCTGGCCGAAGGACTTTCTGGGCGCCTGCATACGGGCGGAAAATGCCGATTTTTCCGGGCTTTCCGCCCTGCCAAAAACGCCGGAGGCCAGATGGACAGCCGCAAAGCTGCGCTGTCCGGCGTTCGACCCGGCGGCGTTCCGCCTGCCCGCGAAGCTCTGCCGTTTGATTGAGTTGACGGCGCAGACATGGCGCGAGGGCCGGACGGAAGCGGACTGGAAGCGCCTGATCGCGGAGCACGGCTGGGAAACGGCGCATCTGCAGGCGGACCTGCAGCGCACGGACGCCGTCCGGCAGATCGGGCTGCGCGGCGACTGCGTCACGCTGCGCCAGCTCGCCGTCACCGGCGCGGATTTTCCCACGCTTTGCGGCAAAGACGTGGGCCGAATGCTGCACCTGCTGCTAGTATATGCGCTGGAGCACCCCGATCAGAACACCAAAACGCAGCTCCTTGCCGCCGCTCCGTCACTTTGGCAGGAAGAAAACAAAATCCAAGGTTGACTTTTCCCCCGTCCATCTGCTATAATAGTCCAGCAATGGAGGCTTAGCTCAGCTGGTTAGAGCGCTTGCTTCACACGCAAGAGGTCGACGGTTCGAGTCCGCCAGTCTCCACCATCAAGCTGAACCAAAAAAGATATCAGCGCGAAAAGCCCAGAAGTTTCAACTGTTTCGCCCCATAGGTACACAATGTGTCATGGGGGGTACAGTCGGTACGGGCAAAGCAAGACGCAAACTCAAATGCATGAGTTTGCGTCTTGCTTTTTTACATAAGGATAGAGCTTGACAGGAGCAATGTCGACGGTCGGAGTTTTGTAACCGTCAAACCACCCAGCGCATAGACAGGCATGAGACAATAGTAACGGGACGTTGCGAAACGTTCCGTTACTGTCATATTGGAGGTAAGGGGATGACAAGCGCAAAGTTGAAACACCGTGTAAAGCTGCAGGAGTGGGCGGCACGAATGCAGGACTGCCGCAGCAGCGGCCTGTCAGTGCGGGCGTGGCGCAGACAAGAAGAAATCAATGCAGCAACCTATTACCGTTGGGAATGGGACTTGCTGGCTTTGGCTGAAACAGAGCTGTGCTCGAGTGTGTCGGACGTCAGGCTTGCAGAGCTTCCGACACCGAAACAGGGATCACGCAACGCTGCGGAACGTTCCGCAACGTTGCATATTGGAAACGCCAGTCTGGATATTTATCCCGGGTGCGATACGGAACAGCTGAAAATGCTGGTAGAACTTCTGCGCCTATGTTAAATGACTTCACCGGCGCAGATAAAATCTACATTGCCTGCGGCTACACAGATCTGCGCAAAGGCATAGACGGTCTGGCACGCCTCGTCCAGCAGCAGTTTGCGTTAGACCCGTTTGCCAATACCCTGTTCCTGTTCTGCGGGCGGCGGCGAGACCGTATCAAGGGCTTGTACTGGGAAAAGGACGGCTTCATTCTGCTGTACAAGCGACTGGAACAGGGCGCATACCAGTGGCCGCGCTCGGAATCCGAGGTAAAGGTGCTAACGCCGCAGCAGTACCGCTGGCTCATGGAGGGGCTGCAGATCGAGCAGCCGAAAGCCCACCGCCCAGTGACGGGATTGACCACTGTCTGAGCAGGGAAAATGGGTGGAAACCATTGAAAACGCAGGCTTTTTGCCGCATTCTGTGGTATAATGTTTGCATGGAAAACAGAGAAATGCAGACAAGTAACACGGCGGAAATGGTCACCATTTCCCGTGCGGAATATGAGCGATTTCAGGAACAGGCACAGGTCATCACCAGCCTCACGCTGCAGAATGAGTGGCTGCTGGAGCAGCTGAAGCTGTCCAAAAAGAAGCTGTTCGGCCGTTCTTCGGAGCAGGCGGAGCAGATGGTCATGGAGCAGCTGAGCTTTACTTATGTACCGGCTGGAACAGGAATTCAATCGTCAGGGCTTGAAGCTGTCCCGGCAGACTATGGCCAACTGGCTGCTGAAGGCTTCGGAGAAATGGCTGCGGCCGGTCTACGATGCGCTGCATAAACGGCTTTGCAAGGAGCCGGTGCTGCACGCGGATGAGACGACCTTGCAGGTGCTGAAAGAGCCGGGGCGTTCCTCTACCAGCAAGTCCTGCATGTGGCTGTACCGCACCAGCGGCTGTGCGAAACAGGCCATTGTGCTGTATGAGTACCAGCCCACCCGAAAAGCGGAGCATGCGGAGGCTTTCCTGAAAGGCTTCTCGGGCTGGCTACACGCGGACGGATACCGGGTATCATAAGCTGCCGGGTAACATCCGTGTGGTGGGCTGCTGGGCACATGCG
>VOFJ01003478.1_pt1 | contig 30507 bp, 57 predicted proteins | sample 5384081 | NCBI WGS metagenome assembly VOFJ01 (sample SAMN12384729, study PRJNA508395) | human gut metagenome | isolation source: healthy gut I | host: Homo sapiens | reverse complement strand
CGTTCTGCATAGATAAAATCTGGTCGATAATGTGGAATGCAACCTCTTTTTTTATTCATAATTGGAAGTTCCAGAACTTCTGTATCTGTAATCATTGTGACAACATTGGTGTCCGTCTCAAATCCAGCTCCGGCAACTTTCAGATTATTTTGCAACAACCATGTCAAGGTTCTTTTTTGCCAGCTTCTTTCTGGAATTCTCCAGCATATTTTCCGTTTCCATAGAGAAGCCGCAGAGGAATTGACCGGGAGTTTTATGTTCTCCAAGATATTTTTAAAAATATCATCTGTACGTTCCAGCTCAATGGAAGTGGAAGACTCCGATTTTTTTTGATTTTCTCATCAGCTATGTGGACTGGCCGGTAATCAGCAACAGCGGCAGCTTTGAAGATTATGTCCATACCGGCACTTCTTGCAGTAACCTCTTCGTACATATCTTTAGCAGAGATGACAGGGACGGTCGTTATAAATGGCGGTGGAGTAAGAGCAGTTTTACCTGTGACTAAAGTTACATCTGCACCGCGAAGCTACACGCTTTCGCGAGGCTGTAGCCCATTTTCCCGGAGGAATGGTTGGTGATATAACGCACTGGATCGATTGCCTCTGAGTATAATCGGCAGTGACCAGAACCTTTTTCCCACGCAAGTCTTTTTTTTACATGCTATACATTTTAAAATATATTCGAATAAATCTTCTGGTTCCGGCATCTTTCCGGCACCGACATCACCACAGGCAAGCCAGCCATTTGCCGGAGTGATGACCTCCATGCCATATTTTTCAAGAAGCTTTTAGATTGTCCTGAGTGACAGGATTCTCATACATTCCTGTATTCATGGCAGGAGCAATAATCTTAGGAGCTTTGCTTGCGAGAATAGTTGTAGTGAGCATATCATCAGCCAGTCCGTGTGCAAGTTTTGCAATTACATTTGCAGTTGCCGGAGCAACCATGATGACGCTGCTTTTTGAGCAAGAGCAACGTGTTCTACTTTGAATTCAAAATTGCGGTCGAAAGTATCTACAATACATTTATTGCGCGTCAACGTTTCAAATGTGATTGGATTAATAAAATTAGTGGCATTCTGGGTCATAATAACATGAACACAGGCACCGGTCTTTACAAGACGGCTGGCAAGCATGGCACTTTTATATGCAGCAATCCCACCGGTAACACCTAATAGAATGGTTTTATCTTTTAACATCATAGAAATAAACCTCTTTCTCTTTGTATGATTTATATTTCAACTATAGCGTGTTTGGCAGTCTCTTGCAAGATGAGGAGACACAAAGGGATGACTTTTTTTTTGCGAAAATGTTAAAATTAGTGAAACAGTTCTGGAATATCAGGCATTCTTGAATTAGAGAGGAGAAAAGAATATGAAAAAGCAGCGGTATTTTTGATGATATTAACGTTAAGTGTTTCTAGCGCAGCGTGTGGCAATAAAGAAAAAGGATGATAATCAGGCAGATGCGAAGACGGAACAAAGCCAGAATGCAGACAATTCTAAAGATAATGATAAAAAGTGATACTCAGACGAAAGAGGCAGACAATAAGATGTACGAGTTATCTTCGGAGGACGATGTATGGACTATAAAAAGTATCTGCACCAAAAAAGGATGTTCAGAGACAGACTTTTTTCTTCGGACACGGCAAGAGCATTTGAATGTATTGAAATGTAGATGGCAGCAGTCTGCAATATGTGATGACTCTAGAAATGCAGATGTTTCCACTGTAGAAAGTGATATGAAGGAAGAAGTACAATATCTGTATACTGCAAATTCTGATGATACGATTCCGGCAATGGATACACAGAGCAGTGAATACAATGGGAAAAATGTGGAATTATTTTTCCTATAATATGGAAGAGTTGAGTGGTTATCGTGTTTGGGTAGAATTATCAGATGGTGATGTGTTTGCCTGTACAGTTGAGTGGATTGGAGAAGAGGAGACGCCGGATGATATTGATACGGTCATTAAGACATTGTCTTCCCTGTATTAAGCCGACTATGATGTATAGATTCTTCTTGAAAAAGAAATGTACTTAATTTAATACTTGTATCTATAGTAGAACAGATGTTATAATTACTCGGTAATTGTATTGTATCCTGCATGGCAGGAATGATAACAAGGAGGTAATTGAATAATGAAAACAAAAAACATGACACTCAGTGGATGGTCAGTGTTGCACTTATGGCAGCAATTGTCATTCTTCTGGCGAACACACCGCTTGGAATGATCCAGCTTCCAATTATTAAGGCGACAACCGTACACATCCCGGTAATCATCGGAGCAATTCTGTTGGGACCTGTCAGCAGGGGCAATTCTTGGATTTGTGTTTGGTGTATGTTCACTGGTGAGCAACACAATGGCACCAACCCTTTTGTCTTTTGCATTTTCTCCGTTCATGAGCACTACTGGAATTCCGGGAGCAATCAAGGCAATCTGGATTTCTGTAGGATGCCGTATGTTGATTGGAATCGCAGCCGGATGGTTATGGATTCTCTTTAACAAACTGAAAGTGAATCAGATTATTGCACTTCCAATCGTTGGATTCGTCGGATCTATGGTGAATACGATCACAGTTATGGGAAGTATTTATCTGTTATTTGCACAGCAGTATGCACAGGCAAAGGATGTAGCAATAAGCGCTGTATGGGGACTTGTTATGGGAACTGTTACAGCATCTGGTATTCCGGAAGCAATTGCAGCAGCGGTACTGGTGCTTGCAATCGGAAAAGTGCTGATCCAGGTATTAAAAAGAATGAATTTTTCATTTATTGACGCACAGACAGCAAAATAAACACATAAATAAGCACTAATACGCCCCACGTAATTTCAAGTGGGGGCGTTTGTATAATTTTCAATATTGTTAGAATTACGGATCTGGGAATGGTCTGTGATGGTATTACAGGAAGGGATATTCAAAATATTGCACAAAAAGAGAGGACAGGACAATTTTGGAATTACAACAAAAATGAATGGAAGTGGCTTTGTAGCAAAACTTCGGAATGGGATTTTTTAGAAATACAGGGGCATGCCTTTCTCAGGTCAATGCATATCTGAATCTGATCATTGAAACACTTGGACTTAGAATGGAACGTGAGTGCCAAAATGCACTGGAACTTGCACACTGGATTGCAGAGAATTATTCTGATATAATAGTAAATTATCCGGGACTGGAAAGTAGTTCCTGGCATCATGTTACAAAAGAACAGTTTGAACATGGATATGGCGCAATTCTTACACTTCGCGTAGGAAGTAAAGAAAAGGCATTTAAATTTATTGACAGTCTTACAATCCCGTATATCATTTCCAACATAGGAGATACAAAGGCGCTCAAAAATCAGAGACTAATCAGGAACAAGGTACAGGAGGAGAATGAAAATGGCAGAAAAGGTTGATTATGCTGCATTAAAAAAGGTGGATTTATGAGACAAAAAGCAGAAAGGCTGTTTTTCCTTAAGACTTGCAGTTGTGGGAGGAAATCTGACTGCTGAAAAATATAAAGACAGTTGCAGAGGTGGCTGAAAAAGTATGGACATGGATATGTGCATATGACTTCCAGACAGGGAATTGAGATTCCATTTATAAAAGTAGAAGATATCAATGAAGTAAAAGAAGAGCTTGCAAAAGGTGGAGTTGGAACAGGTGTCTGTGAATGAGAGTCCGTACGATCACAGCCTGTCAGGGCGCAGCTATCTGTCCAAGTGGCTGCATTGATACTTATACACTGGCAAAGGAATTAGATGCAAGATATTTTTGGAAGAGAACTTCCTCATAAATTCAAATTTGGTGTTACAGGCTGCCAGAACAACTGCTTGAAAGCAGAGGAGAACGATGTTGGAATCAAAGGAGGCATGACAGTTGAGTGCAATCATGATGACTGTATCCAGTGTGGTGTGTGCGTAAAGCCTGTCGCGAAGGAGCACTTCGCATGGAAGATGGAAAAAATTGTCATCGATAGAGAAAATGCAATAACTGTGCACGATGTGTAAAAGAGCTGTCCAACAGATGCGTGGGTCGGAGAGTCGGGGGGTATATCGTTTCCTTTGGTGGATTATTTGGAAATAAGATTTATAAAGGTGAACAGATTGTTCCGATCATCCGTGATAAAGAAACTCTTTTCAGAGTCACAGATGCGGCTATTTCATTTTTTGAAAAGCATGCAAATGCAGGTGAGCGTTTCCGACTGACACTTTGAGAGAGTCGGAAAGGAAGAATTTCAAAAAGAGGTTCAGGTCTTACGAAGGCAGATAGGTGTACTAACAAACAAAATGGCGATAAGAATCGAAAAGGAGAGAAAGAGCATGGCAGAAATACAATTTGACGACCAGGTAGATATTACAGATAAGGTTTGCCCACTCACATTTGTAAAAAAGCTAAAGTAGCAATTGAAGAGTTGGATGATGGTGAAGTCCTTGCAATTCGAATGAATGACGGAGAGCCTGTTCAGAATGTTCCAAGAAGTATGAAAGAAGAAGGACATAAAATCGTACTTAAAGCTTGAGGATAATGAAGACGGAACTTATACACTGTATGTCAGAAAGGTAGAAGAATAATATGGCAGTACGGATCAACAAGGATGATTTTGAAGAGAAAGTTTTAAAGAGTGATCTTCCGGTCATCGTAGATTTTTATTCTGATTCCTGCATAGCATGTAAAAAAAGCTGGCACCGGCATTGGGAGATGTAGAAGATGATTATGAAGGAAAGTTATATGTATATAAGGTGAATACCAATTTTGATAAAGAGATGGCAAAAGAATATCAGATAGCAGCGAATCCAACCCTTCTCTTTGTAAAAACGGCAGAAGTATTAGATCGAAAAACAGGAGCACACAAACAGGCAGAGCTTAAGACCTGGGTGGAAGCTTTACTGTAATAATATGGGTCAGGAGGAAGACATTATGATAATTGTAGTTTCAGGAGAAAAAAAAAGAAGTAAAGGATAATCTGATATTACCGGAGTTAATTGAGCAGGAAAATGTAGAGATGTCCCAGGAATATGCAACGGTATCTATTAATGAAGAGTTTGTTCCTTCAGATGAGAAAGAGACAACCGTATTAAAAAGAAGGAGACGTTGTAAAATTTCTTTATTTCATGGGAGGTGGATGCTAAATGGCAATGACAGATGAACAGATCGAGCGTTATTCTCGCCATATTATTCTAAAAGAAGTAGGCGCAAAAAAGGTCAGAAGAAGTTGCTGAAAGGGAAAGTTCTGATTATTGGAGCCGGTGGTCTTGGAGCTCCGGCAGCTATGTATCTTGCAGCAGCAGGAGTTGGAACAATCGGAATTGTAGATGCAGACGAAGTTGATCTGTCCAATCTTCAGAGACAGATTATCCATACAACAGCAGATGTAGGAAAAGCAAAGGTCAGATCGGCAAAAAGAGACAATGAATGCCATGAATCCGGACGTTACAGTCAATACATACCGCATGTTCGTGGATTCTACGAATATCAGAGAACTGATCCGGGATTATGATTTTATTATTGACGGAACGGATAACTTTCCGGCAAAGTTCCTTATCAACGATGCCTGTGTAATGGCTAAAAAGCCTTTTCACACGCCGGAATCATCAGATTTAAAGGTCAGCTTATGACCTATGTGCCGGGTGAAGGCCCTTGTTACCGTTGTGTATTCAAGAACCCTCCGCCAAAGGATGCAGTTCCAACCTGTAAGCAGGCAGGTGTCATTGGAGCTATGGGTGGAGTCATTGGTTCCCTTCAAGCTATGGAAGCAATCAAATATTTGCTGGGAGTTGGAGATTTATTGACAGGTGTGCTTTGCTTACTTTTGACGCTCTGACGATGGAATTTCATAAAAAATCAAGCTTCCAAAAGATACTCATAACTGTGCAGTGTGTGGAGATCACCCGACAATTCTTGAGCCGATTGATTACGAACAGGAAGTATGTGAGGAGACAGCAGGCAGATTTGATGCACTAAGAAAAAGAAGAGTAATTTGTAATCAGTGAAGAGGTATAAGTATGGCAATTATAAGAATGAAATATACACTTCTTGATGAGATTACCCGGTATGCAACCGGGCATCTTCCAGAAGAAGCCTGCGGACTGATCGCAGGAAGCGAAGATGAAAATGGTCGTTTAATTGAAAAAGTTTATTACCTGACAAATGTTGATCATGCAGAGGATCATTTTACACTGGATCCGAAAGAACAACTGTCAGCAATCAAGGATATGAGGGCGAATGGATTAAAAACCACTTGGTAACTGGCATTCACATCCATCCAGTCCGTCCAGACCGTCGCAGGAGGATATCAAACTTGCATTTGATTCCAATGCCAGCTATATGATCATATCATTTATGGCAGAAAATCCAGTGTTGAATTCTTTCCATATAGAAAATGGTCAGGTGGAAAAAGAGGATTTGCGAATTTATTCAGATGAATATTATTTCTAAGTATAGTAAAAAGGAATAAAAAATGAAATTAAAAACGAAAGAATTGACAACCTGTGCACTGTTTGCAGCTTTTGATCGCAATCGGTGCATTTATAAAGTTGATATACCATTGCCAATGTACACCATGCACTTTACATTTCAATGGTTTTTTGTGTTGATGGCAGGTTTTCTGCTTGGTGCAAAACTTGCAACGGTTAGTGTGATCGTGTATCTTAGCATTGGCCTTGTCGGAGTTCCGGTATTTGCTGCCGGAGGCACCTGCATACATTTTCAGACCAGGATTTGGATTCTTACTTGGTTTTGTACTGGCAGCATTTGTCATTGGTACTATTACAGAAAAAAGTAGGAAAAAAATCATAAGGGAATGTTCTTAATGGCATCAGTTGAGGGACTGGTGACTTATTATACGATTGGAGCAATTTACTTTTATTGTATAAATAATTTTTATGCAGCAACTCCTGTGAGCTGGAGCGTTGTAGTTGTGGAATATTGTCTGATTACGATTGCACCGGATTTTATATTATGTGTATTGGCGACAGCATTTTTTTTTAAAGCTCCGTCCAGTATTTCTTGGGATGATGCATGAGTATAGTATGGATCGGAAAGTGGTGTAATATGGCGTATTTTCCTATGTTTGTGAACTTGAAGGATCAGCCGTGCCTGGTGGTCGGCGGAGGGATGGTGGCATACCGGAAAGTAAAAGTACTTCTGGATTTTGAAGCCAGAGTGGTTGTAGTCGGAGAGAATATCTGCGATAAAATCTATGAAATTGTAAAAAAAAAAGTAATCAGTTAGAATTACAAAAAGTGTTTTGAAGATGCAGATTGTGATAATATGTTTATGGTGATTGCTGCAACAGATGATAAAGAATTGAATCACCATATTGCAGGAATCTGTAATTCAAAAAGGAATTATGGTAAATGCTGTGGACCAGAAAGAGGACTGCAGCTTTATCTTTTCGTCATATATAAAAAAAAAAAAAATCTTATTGCAGCATTTTCGAGTGGTGGAAACAGCCCCTGTGCTGGCACAATATTTAAAAAGTCAGGAAAAAGGAGATCCTGACACCATTTTTCTTGAGAATTGAATGAATATATGGGGAAGATCAGAAAGCGTGTGATAGAAAAGTATGACACAGAAGACAAACGAAAAGAAATATTTAAAGAAATAGTAAATACAGCCATTGAAAATGGAGAATTGCCACAGGAGTAGATATGAGATACCGGGTAGGAACAAGAGGATCAAAAGCTGGCGCTTGCCCAGACAAAGCAGGTTATTGAAAAATTAAAAAGTGCATTTCCGGAAGATGAATTTGATGTAGTAATCATAAAAACGACCGGAGATATGGATCAGAAAAGCCGGCTTGACCAGATTGGATCAAAGGGCATATTTGTAAAAAGAAATTGAGGAAGAACTTTTGGAAGAGAAGATTCATCTTGCAGTACACTCTATGAAAGACATGCCAGATACAACGGCAGATGGATTAATATTTGCAAAGGCATGGAAGCAGGAAGATCCAAGAGATGTTCTGATCTTGAGAGAGGCAGTGTCTGTGGACGACCTTCCGAAAGGAGCTGTAATCGGAACGGGAAGCAAGCGTAGAAAGTATCAGCTTCTGAAAATCCGCCCGGATCTTAACATAGTTGGGATCCGTGGAAATGTAGATACAAGGATTCGAAAAAAATGCAGGAAGAAGAGATGGATGGAATTGTACTTGCCGCAGCAGGTATTAACAGACTAGGAAGAGAGCAAGAGATTACCTGCTATCTTGAGCCGGATCAGATGATTCCGGCCCCTACCAGGGGACACTTGCTCTGGAAGTAAAAAGCAGATAATATACAATTGATCAGAAAACTAAATAGATTGTCTGATCAGGAAACAGATATATGTGTAAAAGCAGAAAGACAATTTTTGAAACAAATTGGAGGAAGCTGTCATCTTCCGGTAGGAGCATATTGCAAGATACAGGATGAAAAACTAATATTAAGAGCAATGTTTGGAACGGAGGATGGGAAAAAACTGGCATATACAAAGGTGGAATCTGCAGTTTTAAATAAAATAGAAGATTCATCACAGATAGATGAAATCTGCAGACAGATTGCCAGAGAAGCAGTAGAAAAAATTCAAATACAATTAAGTCATGAAGAATAAAATGGGTAAAGTTATATTAGTTGGAGCAGGGGCAGGAGATACCGGTCTGCTCACGATAAAAAGGAAAAAAAATATATTGAAGAGGCAGACTGTATCATCTATGACAGACTTGCATCGCCGGAACTGCTTGAATGGCAAAAGCATGGCTGTGAGTGCATTTATGTAGGAAAAGAAAATCACAAGCATATCATGAAGCAAGATGCAATCAATGAGTTATTATATAAAAAATCCAGAGAATACAGTCTGGTCGTACGGCTAAAGGGTGGTGATCCCTATGTCTTTGGAAGAGGCGGTGAAGAAGCATTATATCTTCGGAAAAGAAAGATTGATATAGAAGTCGTACCAGGAGTTAGTTCTGTCGTTGCAGCATTGGCAGACGCAGGAATTCCAATTACGCACAGAGGGATTGCAAAAGGGTTTCAGGGTCATTACAGCTCACAGCAAAAAAGACGAAGAAGCGCAGATTGATTATACGTTGCTTACCGATGAATCCATGACTTGTGTATTTCTGATGGGACTTGCACATGTAGAACATATTGCAGAAGAACTGATAAGAGCTGGAAGAAGACCGGATACTCCGGCAGCAGTGATATCCAACGGAACACTGGCTACGCAGAAAAAATGTATCGGAACATTGGAGAGTATCGGATATAAAGTAAAATGTGCAAAACTGGAATCTCCGGCAATCATTGTTGTGGGGAATGTTGTTTCACTGAATGACCAATTGGATTTTTTTTGAAAAACGTCCATTATTTGGGAGAAAAATAACCGTACCATATATTGAAGCTATGGGAGAACGAACACATTTCAATAAGCTGATTACAGATTTGCAACAGCTCGGAGCAGATGTTGATACAATCATGGTTGGAAAGATTCTACCAATCCCAATTTCAGATTTTGAAAAAGAAATTAGCAGCTCCGACTTTGGATTCTCTTTTTACAAGCAGAAATGGTGTCAGGGCTTTTTTCTATAATATGAAATTCAATGACACAGATATCCGATGCCTTGCAAAAAATTCGTTTTGGAGTTGTAGGAAAAGCAACAGAGCAGGAGTTAAAGAACTATCAGATAAAAGCAGATTTAGTTCCAGATGAGCAGACAGGAGCCGGATTTGCCAAAGCTTTAAAAAACAGATCAGTGACCAGACGAAAGTCTGTGTATTTTTCTGCAAAAGAGGCCTCCGAAAGACTTGGAGAGAGAACTTCAGAAATTTTGCCATGTCATAAAAAACAGATGCATATGAAAATGTAAATGTATCAGAGCAAGATTATATATTAAAGCCTGCAGATACAGTTATTTCAGAAGCTGTATTTACAAGTGCGTCCAATGTGGAACGTTTTTTTCAGATGCTGACAGAGGAGATAATGGTAGAACGAGCTTATTCTATTGGAAAAAAAGACGACAGAAGCACTTAAGAAAAAGAATGTAATGAATATTTGCGAGTCGGAAGAAAGTACTTATGAGTCAGTTGTTTCTTTTGATAACAAAAAAATAAGTCGGTTGTTTCTTTTATACAATTGAGGTATAATGGTAGCCAAAATAAATTGAGATGAAGGAGACAGATGAATGGAACTTGTAAAATCAATCATCATTCTTGTTATAGGATTTGCACTTTTTGATGAAAGGAGCAGATTATTTCGTAGAAGGAAGTTCATCAGTGGCAAAACGACTCTACATCCCTTCCATGATCATCGGTATGACCATCGTTGCAATGGGAACCAGCCTTCCGGAATGTGCGGTCAGTGTAACGGCATCCCTGACAGGAAATAACTCACTTGCGGTAAGTAATGTTGTCGGATCGAACATTTTCAACTTGATGGTTGTTTGTGGAGCCTGTGCGTTATTTGCACCTCTTACGATAAAAAAAAAAAGATACACTTGAAAAAAGAGTTTCCATTATCAATTATCTGTTCAGTTCTGCTGATTGCACTGGGATATCTGGGAATGAAGTTGGGACATATCGATGGAATGGTCTTTTTAATTCTTTTCGCAGGTTATCTTGTCTGGATGATCAATTCCGTAAAGAAAGCAAGAGCAGTGCACAAAGAGGACGAGCTGATGAAAGAATCCGGAGAGTATGTAGAAGATGAAATCAGAATTATTCCAATGTGGAAAAGCATACTCTTTATTGTTGGAGGGATGATTGCAATTAAATTCGGAGGTGATTTTGTTGTTGACAGTGCATCAGATATTGCATTGTCATTCGGACTTAGCCAGACACTGATCGGACTTACAATCGTTGCACTTGGAACAAGTCTTCCAGAGCTTGTGACCTCCATTGTTGCAGCGAGAAAGAACGAAGTTGATATGGCGCTTGGAAATGTAATAGGTTCTAACATTTTTAACATTTTACTTGTGCTTGGAATTGCAGCAGCAATCAGTCCGGTAGGATTTCTGATGGACAATATTGTGGACACTCTTATATACTGATCATAATGAGTAGTGCAGTTCTTGTATTTGCGTGGACTTCAAAAGTCATTAACCGAAAAGAAGGCATTGCTATGTTATGCATGTATGCAGTATATATGGTATATATATGCATGCGATAAAACTTGCAGGTAAAGTTGCAAAAGAGAAGAATCAAGCAGGATTAAAAGGTTAACAGAATAAATGAATGGCAGATGTCTCAGATGTGTGAATGTCTGGGACATTTTCTCTATAAACTAGAAAGCATACAGAAAGTACAGAAATAATAATATTTTTTTTACAGACAGGGCTGTGATTGAAAAATCGTGTTGTAGAGCAGGCAGAATTTATGATTGTAAAGAGGAGTGAAAATGTATGAATATTTATCATGTACATGATTTTTAAAGAAGATGAGTACAGTTGGAATGAAGTGGGGAGAGAAGAAAGGCGAAAAAAAGAACAGCTATATCCGATGGCTGATTATGATAGTGAGCTTCATAATTCTTTTTATATCCGCATATCTGGAGTTTCGTTATGATTTGCTGGAAATAAATGGATTTTTTGTGCTGGTTACTGGCAATTTTGGTTTTTTTCCTGGGGTTTTTACCATATGCTATGCGTCTTATGTCAGAAAGCACGCATGTAAAATGTCTCTGGAAGAACGACATGACTTTAACCTGTATCTGTACCATCACAAATACTGGAAAAATCCGATTCTGGCAAATCAGGCGCTTCTGAATAATGCAATTATTCTTGTCAAGATGAAGCAGTATAAACAAGCATCACAGGCATTAGATGCAATGCATATCGAAAAATGTAAAGCGAAAAGAAATGAAACTAATTTATTTCTTAAGAATCATTATAGCTTCTTTTGAAGACAATGAAGAGGAAATAGAAAAAAAGCAAAGATACGGTATACAGGCATCAAAGATGATACAGGAAATTACCCGGCTTCCGAATTGGTGGAAAACTGGATTCAGATGAATGATCTGGAGCAGATGACAGCGTGTCTGGGAACAAATTAAACCTGTCAAAAAAGAATACCCAGGTCTTGCTTTCGTAGTTACAATCTTCCTGGCATACACATTTTGGTTCTTAGGAACTGCATATGGAATTAACCGGGGTGCAGGATATGAAATTCGATATGTATTTTCTGCAATTTCGCTTATAGTTGTAAATATGGGACTGTTTGTAATGTTAATTTTGGGAATTATCTGGCTGCACAGACACCTGAATATTACATCGCCTGTATGGATCCAAAAAAGTTGTGAAATTTATCATATGTGCAGTAATTGCAATTGCAGGGCTGATATTGCTATTTATTAATTTTCTGGATGTATTTCTGGGACTGGATGATAAGGAAACCGTCACGAGAGAAAAAGAAAATGGATACACCTATCTGGAAGTCAGCTGGAGTAATATGGGTTATAATGCTTATACAGCAGAGTATGTAACGAATAATCCATTCATTATGAAAAAAAAATATGTACCGACAAAAGATGATACATTTACAAATGAACAGCCAGACGCTTCCAATCCGGACAATACAGAAAATAATGACCAGACAGATAACGATGCAGAAAGTGCAGATTCTGATACAGAAAATAGTGATTCACAGGATAATACAGAACCATATGAAAGTGATGAATGGTTAAGAATGAGAAATGGAATGCAGGCAGTCTATAATTATCTGATTGAGATAAATGCATTAGAAAATCCGGAATTCACTTACAGCAGTAATGCAAAAAAGGAGAGACGTATGTTATTGTCAGTACAGGGCAGGAGACGAAAGACGGAAATCAGGTAAGTGTCGAATACGGTCTGTATTACAATAGAGAAAAGGCAGATGACAACGGAACATACTGTGACGAGTATGTTTTGGAGAAAAAGTATCCGGGTGGAACATACGATACACAGTTAGTTGATTTTTATCTGGTAAATCCTGATACACTGGAAGTGACAGATGAACACAAGACGACATGGTAGAAAAAGAAGGAGATTAGAATTATGAACAGTATTTTTCACAGAATCAGTGTTAGAAAATTCGAGGACAGACCGGTAGAGAAAGAAAAATCGTGCAGGTTTTAAAAAGCCGGGATGCAGGCGCCGAGTGCGTGCAATCAGCAACCATGGGAGTTCTATGTAGTGACAGATAAAGAGAAGATACAGGAATTGTCTACTGCAACCCCATATTCCAAATGTGCAAAGCAGGGGCACCGGTCGTAATTGTACCAGTATATCGGACAGAAGGATTAGTTGCACCGTCTTATGCAGAGATAGACCTTTCCATTGCACAGCAGAATATCTGGCTGGAGACAGATGAAATCGGACTTGGCGGAGTCTGGATCGGAATAGCTCCGATTGAAGAGAGAATGGAACTTGTACACAAGATGCTGGATCTTCCGGAAAATGTAAAAGTATTTTCCTTATTTGCGATGGGATATCCGGCAGAGGAAAGACCACAGCAGGACAGATTCGGATCCGAGAGAATAAATTTTATGACACCAGAGAAAGTCTAAGAGAATGGTATGACGGGTATCATACAGCAAAGCAGGAGAACGGTTATATAATCCACGTTCAGTTGTGTGTGCATTGACAGATAATCAATTGTTGAATTACTGGGTGAGTTCCGGAAAGTATGATTCCATTTTTTTTTTTACATTCAGTATAATGTGGATCAGATTCAGAAAATGGTTGTATATGGACTTTTTAACATATGATAATGGAATGGTTTTTATTCCGAATAAAGAACTCATGGAAGTCTTGAAGTGGGAATTAGTTATGATAAAGAAACAAAAGAACACTCCTGTAAAGTAGAAGAGTTATAGAGTGAATAAAATGATGAGGGTCTGGCGAAAGCCATATCCTTTTATTAAAAAATCATCAGAGAATAGGATTTAAGGTGAATAGAATGATTTTTACAAGCATTGGAACATTTAGAAGATTGGGTTTGCTCGTAAGGATATTTATTTCCCGATATGTTCATTTGTGTGGATATAATAGTTGCAAAATGGGAGGTAAAGGATTCGTAGATTGACAAAAAGCAGTCTGTTTTCCTATGCTGAGACTATAAAAAACGCTTTTGCACACCCTAAAATAGCGGGAGCGGGAACAGCAGGAGGAAGAGGCAAGACGTGGAGGCGAAAAAGTTCGGGCAGTTTATTGCCGGGATAAGAAAAGAGAAAAAAAATGACGCAGGCGGAGCTTGCAGAAAAAGATTCATGTGACGGATAAAGCAATCAGCCGGTGGGGAGCGTGGACTTGGATTTCCGGATATCCAGACATTAGAACCACTGGCACAGGTACTTGGAATTTCGGTACTGGAATTGATGCGTTCTGAAAAAAAAGAAACCGACAGGTGATATGGATACGACAGAAACTCAGTATACCCAGAAGGAGGTGGCTGAGATGCTTCAAAAATGCAGATGACATTTCAAAGCAACTGAAAAAGCAGGATAAGAACGCTAATATCATTGCCGGAATTCTGGTGATTGGCGTGGGTACATTAGCATGGGCGCAACAAAATTGCCAGTCTTGGAGGCGGTCTTGTGCTCGGCGGACTCTCAGCAGCTGTGTTTGTTTCTCTGTGGTATTTTTTTCAGAATATTGATGATGAAGAAAGCCGGAGAATTTACGGTGTGGCATCGATTTTGTCTATTGGAATATTGGTATCACTGGTTAATTATATCTGGGGTGACCGTATTGCAGAGTGGATTCCGGGTGGGAATAGAACGAACAGAACAGATTTTCTGGACATTGTGGTATCTGTTCATGATTGCGATGATGATGGTTGAACAATCCGGTGTGTCCGTCGGCAAAGACAGAAAAAAAAGAAAAAGAAGTATAAAAACGGTTCTTTTTACAGGAATTATGGCAGCTATTATGTTTGCTACACTCTGGCAGTATCAGAATACCATGCAGGGACAGCGCCGGAATATGGGAATCTGGAGCGGGGCACAGCAATATGCTGAGACATTACTGAAAAAAAAGGATAAAAAATCTCGAAAACGACTGGCTGTGATCGGTGATGAATCATGGCGAGAAGGAAAGAATACTTATCATATCCGGCTAACATATTATTCTGATGATGATGCTGAAAAAAAGAAGGCAGAGAGAGTGAATATCAGTACATCATTCGTTTTGATGAAGCAGAAGGGTATCTTATCAAATCCGAAGGTGTTCCGGAGAAGGAATATAAACTTGCAAACCATAACTAAAAGTTATATCAAACCAATAAAAAAGGAAATTTTACACAATGAATAATAACGGGTAGACTATCCTCATCAGATGAAAGAAGACGGAGGATAAGATATGAGTATATTAAAGACACCATTTCGATATGATTTTGTAGGAAGTTTCCTGAGACCGGAAAAAACTAAAAACAGGCTAAGAAGGATTTCAGTGAAGATAAAATTACAGAAAAGAATTAAACGATATTACAGATGAATGTGTCCGTGATATTGTAACGAAGCAGAAAAAGCGGCAGGTTTTCATGCAATCACAGATGGAGAGTTCCGCAGCAAAATTCTGGCACCTGGATTTTTATGTGGGGATTTGAAGGCGTTGAACATGAAGCAGAAGGTGGCGGAGTTCAGTTTAACGGAGAAGTTGCTGACCTTGAAGCAACTTATCTTGTAGGAAAAAATTAAAGCGAAAGCACACCCGTTTGTAGAATATTTCAAATTTCTCAAACAGTTTGAAGATAAAAAAATACAGTTGCAAAATATACAATTCCGGCACCGGCACAGACATATCAGCAGATGATTGTGCCACAGAATATTGACCGGACAAGAAAATTCTATAAGAATGATGAGAAATTGATTCAGGACATCGGAAAAGCATATCAGGAAGTTATCAGACAGTTTTACGAGGCTGGCTGCCGAAATCTTCAATTGATGACTGCACATGGGGAGCCATTGTCGGAGATGCGGCAAAACTCAGATACAGAGCACTGGGAGTGGACATTGAAGAAGTAAAGGCACAACTTGAAAGTCAAATAATCTTGCATTGGAAGGAAAACCAGAAGATATGGTGATTACTTCACATATCTGCAGAGGTAACTATCACTCTACATTCTTCACAAGCGGCCCATATGATTCCGTAGCAGACTATGTATTTGCGCAGGAAAATGTAGACGCGCTCCTTCTTGAGTATGACGATGAAAGATCCGGTGGATTTGCACCACTTGCAAAAAAGTATCTCCGGATAAGAAAGTCGTTCTTGGTCTGATTACAACAAAGAAACCGGAGTTAGAAGATAAGGAAAAAGTCATTGCTAGAATTCATCAGGCAGCAAAAATACATTCCATTAGACCGTCTGTGTTTAAGCCCACAGTGCGGATTTGCCTCCTGCGAGATTGGAAATAAGCTGACAGAAGAAGAGCAGTGGAAAAAATTAGCTCTTGTAAAAAAAGAAATAGCAGAAGAAGTCTGGAGATAAATAATAAGCCTGATCGGCCATTTAATAGTGGTTCGCTCAGGCTTATTATTTGTTCTAAAATATAGCTTTTATTCAGCAGAAAATGATAATATAATAACAAAGGAGTTTAAATATATATATGAAGGAGAGATAAATGATGTACCAGGCAGACGAAAAACGATATGAAACTATGAAGTATAATCGATGTGGAAAAAGTGGGTTATTATTACCAAAAGTTTCGTTGGGACTTTGGCATAACTTTGGATCAAATGGTGATTATGATAATATGAAAGCAATGTGCTTTACAGCATTTGATCACGGGATCACACACTTTGACCTTGCCAATAACTATGGTCGGAGCCGGGAAATGCAGAGATTAATTTTGGGAGAATCCTAAAAGAGGATCTCGGAGCTTATCGTGATGAGATGTTGATAAGTACAAAAGCTGGTTTTGATATGTGGGATGGTATCCTTATGGAAACTGGGGAAGTAAAAAATATCTAACAGCAAGTCTGGATCAGAGTCTGAAAAGAATGGGACTGGAGTATGTAGATATCTTCTATCATCACCGTATGGATCCGGAGACTCCATTAGAGGAAACAATGGAAACACTGGCGCAGATTGTCCGAAGCGGAAAAGCACTGTATGTTGGGATTTCTAATTATGATGGAGTACATATGGAGAAGGCAGCTACAATTCTGAAAGAGCTGCATTGTCCATTTATAGTTAATCAGAACCGCTATTCTATTTTCGACCGCACAATCGAAAAAATGGATTGAAAGAAGCGGCAGTAGAGTCTGGAAAAGGAATCATTGCATTCAGCCCACTGGCACAGGGAACATTAACAAACCGCTATCTAAACGGAATTCCGTCAGACAGCCGTATTGCAACAGATGGACGATTCCTTAAGGCAAGTCAGTTGACAGAAGAAAAAAAATCACAAGTATCCGTGGTTTAAAATGAAATTGCCAAAGAGAGGGTGAAAGCCTGGCGCAGATGGCATTGAACTGGGTATTAAAAGATGGCATAGTGACAAGTGTTCTGGTAGGAGCATCAAAACCGGAGCAGATTCTCGATAATCTGAAGGTTCTTGAAAGTGCACCTTTTTACAGATGAAGAGCTGAAAAAATTGATGCATTGAGTCTTGTGCACGCAAAATAATTAGCAAGTCAGGTGTGGACAGAAACGATAATTCATAAGTGAAGAAAAAGTGATAGACAAAGCCGAAGCTTTGTCTATTTTTTTCTGTGAAGAAATCTCAATCGAGTTTGTTTTAGTATTTTTTGTAGACTTCTAGTATCTATAGGTTCCATAATGTTAAAAATATTATTTACAAAGAAACAAAAAAATATCTAAAGAAAATTACCAAAGGTGCATAATATGTTGCATAGTCAGACTGACAATGGTAATTCCAATCCAGCAGGAAGCACCGAGAAGAAGTGGCTTTCCGCCAGATTTTATTAATTTTATAACATTACTGTTCAGACCAATGGCAGCCATGGCCATAATGATGAAGAATTTGGACAGTTCTTTCAGCGGTGCGAATACATCAGCACTAATTCCCATACTCATACATGCAGTAGTGATAATTGCTGCAATGATGAAGAAGTATAAAATAAACATCGGAAATGCTCTTTTTATGCTAAAATTTCCTGCTTTTTCACCATTTACAGATGCGGATTTTGCGTGGATCAGAGACAATACAAGTGTAATTGGAATGATTGCAAGTGTACGAGTCAACTTAACGGTAACAGCATTATTCAATGTTTCATTTCCAAGATTCCACATGCTGTCCCAGGTGGATGCAGCTGCGGTTACAGAAGAAGTGTCATTAATTGCTGTTCCGGCGAACAGTCCGAAGGAAGAACCGCTCGTTGTGTCAAAGCCGAGGACGTGTCCAAGTACAGGGAATAGTACAGCAGCAATGACGTTGAAGAAAAAGATAACGGAAATGGCCTGGGCAACTTCCGTATCGTCGGCGCCAATAACCGGAGCAGTAGCCGCGATAGCAGAACCTCCACAGATGGAAGAACCAACACCAACCAGAATCGCAGTGTTGGACGGAACATTGATAATCCTGCGAAGCAGCCATGCGATGATCAGGGAAGGTACTGATCGTACAGATAATAATTGGCAGTGATTGTTTCCCGGTCTTTCATAATTACACCGAGGTTCATTCCGAATCCTAATAGTACGACAGCAGTCTGGAGAATAATTTTGGAAGTCCATTTAATGCCGGCTTCTGCTTTCCCTTTATCTGTCCAAATCAATGTGATGAGCATTCCGGCGAGAATTGCAATGACCGGACCGCCGATGACCGGAAAAAGCTTTTCCAAGAAGCCAGGCAGGTACAGCAATTATAAAACAAACCAAAATACCAGATAAGTTCTTTTTGATAAAATCCATAATTTTTTTTACCTCTCGTTTAAATTTAATAATTTTCATTTTTCTAATTGATTATAACACTGGAAAACAATAATAAAAAATTATATAATATTATTGAAATATAAGAAATTATTATTGATAAAATGGCAAACCAAAAATGAGGAAAATACTATGTTAGATTTTAGGACGAACACCTTTCTCACAGTGTGTGAAACCATGAATTTTACAGAGGCAGCAAAAGAGATTAAATATTACACAACCGGCTGTTTCGCAACATATTCGTTTCCTTGAAAACGAATATAATACCCAGTTATTCTTGTATCACAATAAACAATTGTATATTACCCAGACCGGAAAGGTACTTAAAAAGCGTCTGATGACTATGAAAAATGATCAGCTCTCAATTTTTGAAGAAATGAAAAGTGTCAGTGGAGATATCGAATTATTATCTATCGGAGTTACAATGACAATTGGAGAATATGCAGTTGTTGACAGGATTGCGGATTTTATGAATCATCATCCAGATATGAATTTACATATTCATTTTGGGAATACGTCACAGTTGCTTTCGTTATTAGATGAAGGGAAGATTAATCTTGCTTTTAGTGGAAGGAAATTATCCGAAAGATCGTTACGGACACATGAATTATAGTACAGAAGATTACATTGAGTCTGCAAGGTTTCCCATACATTTCTGAAAAAGAATCCAAAAGACTATGAATGATCTGAAAAACGAACGTTTGATTGTACGGGAGAGTGGCTCGGGGACAAGGAATATACTGGAAGAGTTGCTTTTTGGCACGAGGAATGGAAATTCCTGACTTTGAGCGTTGTATAGAAGTGGAAAATATGCACACGATTATAGGTCTGTTAAAACGGGATTGTGGAATTTCATTTATGTATAAGATTGCAGTCGCGGATGAATTAGAGTCGGGAGTGTTGAAAGAAATAAAGCTTTCAGGATTTTAAAATGCAGCATGATTTTGATTTTATCTGGGAAAAAAGACAGTATTTATACGGATAAATATGTAGAAATATGTAAGGAGCTGTCCATTTCTAAATAAAAATTCAAATACATAAATAAGGTAAATCTAAATTAATGCTAAATAAATAGTAATAAATCAGCAACAGTATTTGCCATAATATTCATCGCCCATTATAATATTATTAATGATTGAAAAGCTGATTGTAAAAAGTAGTAAGGAGCTTGTTAAGAAGAGAGAATGATAGACAGAGAAGATATGCTGGCGCTTACAAGGCGCATGACAGTTAAGCGAACATCAATGACAAGGATAGCCGGGGGATACATGGATTCAGACGGTTGCATTGACGGGACATTTAATATTGCATTTTTGAAATTAAGTCCGGCGGATCGAGAGAAAAACTTGCAGATTGCAAAGAAAGTTCCGTTTGCAGAAACGAATCAAAACTTGCAAGAATACAAATTTTTGCAGGGAAAATATGCAAAATGACAGCTTGTGGAAACTTTTGATGGGAATGCGGGCATGCGGACTGAAAAATGATGCATTAATGGAGACATTTTATGAGATTGTAGGAGCAAATTATAAATCGAAAGGTGATTATGCTGTTTACGTGTTTCACGACCGTTACGATATTCCGGTGAAGGGAACGGATCATGAGCGTCAGGGAGAATCCGAGAAAATGTATGAATATCTAATCTGCGCGATTTGCCCGGTGAGTGGTGATTATGAACCGGGAGAACCCGAGTGTGGATTTTGTTTCCGGCATTTATGGATGAAAGCGCGGCATTAAATTATATAGATATATATCAGGCTGACATGAACCATCCTCATATAGAATTGCTGGAAATGCTTGGAATATGATGAACAAAAAAAAAAAAGCTATAATTAAGAAAGACAAGAATGTGGGGGATAGCCTCACATAGAAGAAAAAAGAGAGGAAATGTATGAACGAATTATACGAAGCAATTGAGAAAAAAATTAAGGATGCAGGATATCCAAGAAATATTTCCGGAGCAGATGTGTATGATGATATCTGTGATCAGATTGACGGAAAAGGATAATGGAGAGTATATTCTGTTGTCTAAATTTGAAGATGACGTAGTTTTTGAATATCACATTACAATTCAAGAAGAGGATTTTAATCTTGGAATCCTGAAAATGAAAACACCGGAAGGTGAATTTGTGGCTGATTTTGATGCATAGGTCTTTTAACAAAAATGTAGCAATAATATATAGCAGATGGTTCCTCCTGCAATAGATACCAGCATCTGACGTTTCCAGATATGAAGTCCGGCAGTAACGAGAATGGAAATGAATTCTGGAATTCCATGTGTACCTTGCAATATATTTACATTTCTCAGACAGTAAACGACCAGCATGCCGAAAACTGCGGATGGAAGAAAAATTCCAACATATTGAATGAACTTAGGAGTTTCCCGGTTTTCACGAAATACAAGAAAAGGCAGGAAACGTGTAGTCATTGTACTAAGTACACAAAGTCCGATAGTGATGATTTGTTGAGCTAATGTCATGTTAGCAAACCTCCTGTGTTTTTTATTGCTACTTCATTTTTCAGAAGCACATTTGTCGAAATGATGTCGCGAGTAGCTTTTTGATCCGGGATATCAAGCTTTTTGCGCAATAATGTCAATGAGACGATAATCAAAATCATGGTCGGAATCATAAAAGAGTCCTATCTGAATACAAGGAGACAGAGAAAAAAGAAATTCCAAGTCCAAGTAATGAAGATGTATGATTCTTTTCTTTCAGCCACTGATCCATGAAGATAACGACGAACATAGCAGTCATGACAAAGCTGATGCCTTCATATATATTCCGTAAGCCATTCCTAAAAACATAAATCCTGCCATAATTTAAAGTTATAACAAACAGATATTTTTTAGCTATTATACAAAACATTTGAAATAAATTACAATAAATCTATCGCAACACAAGTTTAAAATTACGATAGGTTTATTAAAATTTAGGAGATAATAATTATGAAGACACCATTTCGATATGATTTTGTAGGAAGTTTTTTAAGACCACAGAGATTAAAAGATGCAAGAAAAAGATTTTGAAGAGGGAAAAATTACACAGGCTGATCTGACAAAAGTAGAAGACGAGTGTATCGTTGATTTAGTAAATAAAATCAAGGGACTTGGCTACCATGTTATCACAGACGGAGAGTTCAGAAGATCCACTTGGCATCTTGACTTTATGTGGGGATTTGAAGGTATTGAGCATCAGAAGACAGTAGAGGGAAATACAACATTTGACGCAGAAGCAGCCATGATTGATGATACCTATATGACAGGAAAGATTTCTGTAAAGAATCACCCGTTTGTAGAACATTTTTAAATATGTAAAAAGCATTGGAAGATGAAAATACAGTTGCAAAACAGACCATCCCTTCACCGGGACAGTTCTATGCTTATTTTCACCGGAGCGCAGCTTCTTGCTACGACTTTAAAAATCTATGGCTCAGAAGAAGCATTTGCAGATGATGTCATCAAAGCTTATGGAGAATTCGTTCAGGAGATTTATGCGGCAGGATGCAGAAATCTTCAGTTCGATGATTGTGTATGGGGCGGTATGGTAGATGCAAAATGGCGACAGCTCTGACCGGAAGAAACGGACAGGCTTTGGAAGATTATAAGAAGCGTCTGCTGAAACTGAATAACCAGGTTGTTGCACAGGCACCGGAAGACCTTGTAATCAATACACATGTGTGCAGAGGGAACTATCATTCTACATTCTTCAGTTCCGGAGCATATGATTCCGTTGCAGACCTTCTGTTTGGAGAGGAAAATGTAAACGCCTACTATCTGGAGTATGATGACAAGAGATCAGGAGGTTTCGCACCACTTGCAAAAAGTATCTGGAGATAAGAAGGTCGTACTTGGACTCATTACGACAAAGATACCACAGTTAGAGGATAAAGGAAAAGTCATTGCCAGAATCCATGAAGCAGAGAAATACGTTCCACTGGATCGACTGTACTTAAGTCCACAATGTGGATTTGCATCCTGCGAGATCGGTAATAAGCTGACAGAAGAAGAACAGTGGGAAAAATTAAAACTTGTAAAAAGAAATTGCAGAAGAAGTCTGGGGAGATAGATAAAAGTTAGATATAAGGTAAAATAAAAAATCAGGTAACTTCCGGTTGTAAATCGTACAGTCCGGAAGTTATTTTTTTAGATAATATGAAATTAAAAGCAATTTCCTTAAAAAGCAATTTTGAGCTTTTTTAAAATCACCTATTGACAACCCACCAATAAATATGGTATAAATATCTAGTGTCACGGAGACAGACACACAATTTACTTAAATAGGGGATTGGTCAAGTGGTATGATAGGGGTCTCCAAAACCTTTGGCGGGAGTTCGATTCTCTCATCCCCTGTTGACCGAAGAGTCAGAAACCTTGAATTTTCAAGGCTTCTGGCTTTTTTCATTTTCTGGATAATTCCAATGTAGTCAAGTATGTAGTCAAACAGGAATCATTCCTAAAATGAGATAGCATTTTCAATCTGTTTTTCTTTTTATTTTTCGTTGTTTTATTGCTGAAATAATATAATTTTTTGTTGTACTGATATCACTGTGTCCCATTTGTTCTGTAATAAATCCCTCATCTACATCACTGTCTATTAAGGTTGTTCCGTAAGTCTTTCGTATCTTGTGCATGGTACGATGTGGGATATGTAATTCATTACATATTCTGGACAGTCTTTTATTAAAAAAGTATTTCCTCTGATACGTTTTCCGTTATGCTCAAATAAATATGTTCCCCGATGTATTCAGTTTCAATATTTGATTCAACGTATCCAGTGCGGTAGAGGATATGATTAAATCCCGATTACCAGCGTCTGTTTTAGCGTGTTCTTTTACAGCTACAATCCATTTATTGTTTTTTGTCTCGGTATTTATCTTCGGTACGTCTGATTTTAATAATACGTCCGTGTAAGTCTTCTTTCTTTAGAGTGCTTAGTTCACCGACACGTAAACCTGTCTGAAATGTAAGCAGAATACCAAGATTATAAATATCCGGCTTTGCTTTCAAACGTTGAATAACTACGGAATTTCATCTTCCATAAACACTTCTTTCTGCTTGTCTATAATCTTCCGTTTAAAAAAAGATTATTCGGCAGTTCCAAATCTCCAAAAATTCAGTGATACTGATTGCAGTATACTTTTTTCTTCTTACCGTATTTGAAGATACCACGAATTAATGTCCGTAATCCGGCATATGCCTTTCTGGTAAGTGTAAAGTCACGAATGGTGCATTTGATAAATACTTCCAAATCATCTTCTGTGACATTTTTAAATTTCTTTTTGGTAATTGAAACAGAAGTGTAGTGGAAAAATCTTTTGTAATCGTTCACGTATCTGTCATAAGACGCTTTCTGTATCTCGCCGAAATCCAGTTTGCGGTTTATCCATTCATAGAAAACATCATCAATATAAATTTCTTCCTGTAGAGCCTTGTAAAAACTCTACAATGACATTTTCCAGTTCTTCACGGGTATTTCTGCGTCTGTAAAGTCGGTTTCCGTTTTGTTGTGGAAGATACGTGGAATAAATTTCTTTTCCCGATTTGTCTGTTGTTACTGTAATTGCGTAAACATGCTGTGCAAGTATTTCCTTTCTTTCCATATCTGCTATATCATTCAGCATGGTATCTAAAGAGATTATACCTGTTTGGATTGCGTAATTCAATAAATCTGTATCGTCATAAGCGTTGGGTTCAGTCATAAATTACATCAATATGATAAGGGTATTGTCTCAAAATATCTTGTGCCTCTTTAATTTTTCTGTGTATAGTTAATGCCCTGTATTTTTTAATTTTAAATTTATATTGTCATTTATCTGTTATTATGGGCGAATCATTCAGATATTTCGCTTACTCATTATCAGAATAACTCCTTTCTGTTATTGGTAGTTTGGAAGATTTTTTGTAATCTTCATAAATTTTTATCTGGGTATCATTCATCTTTGCCTGTTCGATTAATACCTGTATATAATCGCAGTTATCCAGTTCTCCGATTTTTTTGAAATAATTTTAAAGACGGAGCAACAGAACTTTCTAACCAGTTCCAGATACTATCAAGTGTCTTTTTCTGCGGTTGAATTGTCAGCTTTATTTTCTCTATATCTTGCATAAATAATTCCCAAAGGGGATAAGTAGGATAAAGTCTTTTCCGTGAAGTGGATTTGTTTTCCGGCTGTTCAAGAAAACGGATTTTACCATTTAGTACAGACATTGCAATCTCTGCAACATCACGTCTGGCGATTAATTCCTGTACAACTTTATTTGCCCGTTCCTGTCGGAATCGCAGTTCATATCTATTCCAGTTCGGGTCTAATTCTTTTGCCAAATTTTTCTGCCTGTTCGTACCCTTTTTCATAGAAAACGATTCGGAAATCACTGTTGCTACTCCCAAGATAAAGCGTGTTTCCTTTTATGAACAGGTATTGATTCACTTAATTCACCAGAAGCATTTTCAGAATAATTACGTAACTGACTAGATATTAAGCCTTGCTTTGTTAAACGTATCAGTTCTGGAATGTTAAGATATGGTTTATGGTCATCTATTGCTAAATCAATTCGTGGAAAATTCACATGATACTGACATACCCTTGCGAAGAAATCAAACCATGTTTCTTTGTTTATCACAAGGAAGTTTTCATAATTTCTACAGCCAGAGCCACTCATTAATATCTGAAATCCATTGTACTGCATTTTACCAGTCGGTTTTAGAATCTTGATATTATCAAATCCGGCAACCAGTTCATGTCCGGCAATTCCTTTCCCTTTATTCTGAAGTTCCATAAGTGAAAGAGGAATTTTTAGGATGTCCGTTATGACAGTGAATAAATCTACATCTTTCACTGTAATCTGACACCAGTCAATTAAGGCTGTCAGACTGTTTTTTGTCGTGTTACCCTCCTGTTAGTATAGGAGGGTTTTGAAAGACCTGATTTGCTTCTTTCTTCCAAATAATAATCCTCCTTTGCCGATAGTGGCAGAGCCACTATCCCTGTCTCTTTCCCTGTCCGTTTGGTACGGACAGCAAGCGACAGGAAGTTCATAGGTTACTATGCATTTTTCTGAGAAATACAACGAATCCCTTTACAAGTTACACGCTCTACCAGTGTAGGATAATTTCCTCTCTGAACATATGGAGCATAGACAGGTGTATCCAGTTCCACTACAGAATATGGTTCGATAGTTGGGATTTCTGTCTGTCATTTCCAGTCGAATATCAACACTGTTACCAAGTTTCATACTTCCAAGATGAAGTTTGACCGCTTCGATATCTTCGGTTTTCTTTCTGGTATCTTTGTCATAGCGGTAGCAATAATCAGCTCCCATATAACGAAGTTCCCCGAATACCTCTTTTGACCTGTTCTTTTTTTGTTAATGTAATCTGCATAAGCATTATCCTTTCTCCCCGTATCACCGATAGGACAGTTGTCTTAATAAGTAATGAAATCCATGGATATTTAAAGTTTAGTTATTTCTAAACCACTTAAATCATAGCATTGAGCAAAATGAAAATCAACACAAAGTTTAGAAATTTATAAACTTTTTTATTTTCTTTGAAGAGTATTTATGATATAGTGAGTACAGAAATGACGAATTTAGCCACACAGAGAAAGTAGAGGATATCGGAATGAATACGATAGCAGAACGAATCAAATTTGCGATGAATGTAAGAAATGTAAAAGCAAGTGGAAATGGGTACAGAGAACAGGAATTACAAAGGGAGCGTTTAGTTCTTATCTTTCTGGAAATTACAATCCTAAAAAAGGATAAACTGGAACTGATTGCTGACGCACTGGATATCAATATTAACTGGTTGATGGGTGAAAATGTGCCAATGGAAAATAGCAATGCTACAGATAATCAGACTACAGGATATGTGTTTTACAAAAGAAATGGAATATTTATTGAACGATAAGGATACTGCATATATCAGTTTCAGACACAGTATGGGGCATTAATTCCAAGATATCGGATATATGTAGATGTCAGTTTAAATGAAATGCATATCGTACCTATTTTTTTTTTACGGGAAGATTCAAAAGAATGTTATCAATATCCAAAAAGAACTTACTCAACCAGAATCATATGAGATATTTACAAGAGATTTTGCCAGTATTCATATGACACTTGCCACTTCTCAGATATATTATTATGGAATCAATGAAAAAAGATATTAGAAATGGAAATCTCTTCGTTTTGCCTATTCGTCCGAAAAAAAAATTGTTATGTAACGAGTGATTGTCAGCCTGTCTTGTGTGATGAATTTGTCCGTGAAATCGAAAAGGAAGTGCTTTATCTCCGGAAAGTTTCCAGATAACAGACAAGAGGACTTGAAAGGTTCGTGACCTTTCAAGTCCTCTATATAGCATGGTGGTATTGGATACCGTCCGTTCTGTCAAGGACTGCCCTGACGGCGTATCGGCTTCGCCTTGTTCCTTGACATCACTACGTGTTGGAATAAAATTAATTGTAATTATTCGTTGCTTGTCAAATGTTTATTATGTACAATAGGAATAATGTCTGAAGATTCGTTGGTAAAAGCTAAAACGTTATTAGTCTTTTTCTATTTTTTTCGATATCCACCGTTATGATAATGAAGCATTTTGTGATGATTAGGACAAACAACAATCAAATTATTTAAACGGTCTAAAAAGTTCCTTCTTCATCATATTCCTCCGAAAGATTTTTGATGTGGTGTACTTCAACGTATTTTGTTCCATCTTCTTTTTTTTTGAATGATCATTTTTTTGATTTTCTGTACAAAGTTGACATTCATATGAATAAAATTCTTTAAGCCTATTTATTAATAGATGATTTCTCTTTATTTTTTCATCTGAAGAAATCTTTTTTTCAATTTTCTCGTTTTCAACACTAAGAATTTTATTTATTTCTTCAGACAATTCAATTAAACTATTCCGTCCTTTAGAACGTGTATAACCTAATAATTGTATATAGTCATCTAAAGTCATATTATTTTTGTTGTGCTATATTATACAGAGTTTGATATATTGGCTCTTGAGATGATATATATACAGTATTGGGATTTTCCACAATGTACTTTTTTAATTCGTTTTTTATATTTTTCATTTTTTCGTTGAGAAACATAATTATAATCGTATTTTTGATTTTTTTTATATCCATAATAATCAAGAAAATCTTCTAATGACATTCCGCAACGTGAGGCGTAATTGCGAATCCACTGATTTTCTGGTGATGAACTTAAATATACAAGTCCATCTATTGTATGTTCTTCCAAAAAATTGATTATTTTTGAATCTCTATTGGTATCTCGCTCTGTTAAATATCCTTTAAAACCTAAAAAATTAGCATATTCTGCTGAGGACATTTTTCGGACACGAGATGCTTTAGTGAATAATTTTTTTGAAATTTGATTTAACGCAATGTGCGGTTCTTTTTAAGATACTATCAGTCTCACTGATTTCAAGTACCTTATAATCAAGTTCATTATATATATCCATATGTTCACCGTGAGCTAAAGTCTTTAAATCAAGAGATATGTCTTCGTCAAATAAACAATGTACAGAATCAGCATCATACCATATAAAACAAATTTTTCCAGTTAAATTATTTTTTTTAAATAGCATGTAGAAAGGTCAGCGGAAGTTTCGTTAAATATATGCTTTTTCAACATGTCCTCAAAGACTTGATGTAATTGTTCAGTTAAATGGTGCTCTATCCATGGATTATAATACTTAATTCCTTGATTTAATATTTTATTTATATTTGCTTTCGTTTCCCATGTCATGTCGGATATTTCTTGATTAGTCATGCGATATTCATAATATAATTTCCTTATTGCTATGGGGTCAACTTCTGACACCATACCTTTGTAATTTTTGTCTTTTTTCCATAATATAATTTGAGAAATTTTCCTTTCGTAGTTATATAAACATTGTAACATTAAAATCACTATTAAAATTTTTTTTGTCCAGTCAAAATAGAAAAAGCAGTTGTGTTCCTATGACCAACCGCTTTTTTTTAGACATATAAATGAAAGTAAATTCTAAATCACTGCTGTAATAATTCTTGTTTCTTTTTTGGTTATATTCTTCTTCTGTTATGGCACCTATATCTAATAAATTTTTTATACTTTAAAATCTCATCAGCAGGACTATAAGCAGAAGATGGAGAAAGATTTTCAGCAGAAGTGTTCTGTGAATATAATATTTCGTGTATTTTATTTGTAATAGCAGTGGCTGCGCTTGATGAAACATTTACATTAAATACTTCTTTGATAGTATCGAATGTAATTGTTCCGAAAATATACCGGAACTTTTGGTTACATCATTAATGTTATCAAGATTAATAGACTGAACAACTTCACCTAACGCTTGTTGTTGTGCGAGAATCAATCGCTTATTAGTGATAGCATATGCAAAGTTATTGTCATGTTTTGATGCTGATTTATAATTATGTAATCCAATAAAAGACATTAAAACTCGTTCATCATTTTTGTAATGCTTTTTTGAATTAATAAAAAATGTTTAATGCTCCAATTTTTACTTAATCCCATTCCAAAATTGTTGTCAATACAGTATTGATACATTTCTTGAGCACCTTTTGAATTTTTTTCTTCTTGCGTTGTCTTACATTTTTCGTTGACTCTTGCGACGAATTCTTCATGTGTTTCATCTGGAAGTCTTGTTAATCCGCTAATACTAGTTAATGTTTTTTCAAGTTTTAATTCTTTTTTTTTTTAATTTCTTCTCTTCTTTATTTATTCCGAACATTTCAATTCTCCTTTTATACTGCTAATTTACATATTTATAGTATAGCAAAATAGTGATAAGGTTTGAAGAAAAAATTTCTGTGAAAATGAATTATGAATTGGTGAACTAGGAGCTATATTGGAATGTAATATTGCAAATATTATGACATACTATCCAGACGATAATGTACTTTAGAGGAGATATGAAGTGACGCATTAAAAAAGAGGATACCATGCTGAACGATTTCTCCTTTCTTATTTTTTTACTACCCATGTAGTCAAAAGGTAGTCAAATGTAGTCAAAACTCAATCGAAGAAATGCTTATTTTATGGGGATTGTGAGGAGTTCCCACAGGGTTCGATTCTCTCATCCCCTGTTGACTGAATGGTCTCGCAAAGCCTATAAACACGGGCTTTGTGAGGCTTTTTATTTTCTTGATTCTTGAGAGTAATCACCATAGTAACCCCACCTAATAATTAATTGCCTGTTCAATCTGTTTTTTCGCTCAGCTTTTTTTGTTGAATGTCAAATTGATAATAACCTTTGGTTGTTTATATAACTTTTTCTTTTTGGCAGTACTTGTATCTTGAGTGAATGCCCTAGTCTCAATACGCTGAGTATGAAGTGTTCCATATGCGAATTCGTTCTTCATCAGTAAAACATTTTTTTTTGCGCATCAGTTTTCTCACTCTTTTTCAAAATATTTTTTTCCAACTCGAAAATCACCGAAAAAGTTTGAGATATTAATAGAGGTATATTTTTTCTCGAACCTTGCATATCGAATCATTCCCTGCAATACAATTTTTACATGGAATTTGCGCCACATTTGCAGTCTTGATAATTCAATATATCTGTAGTAACATAAATGAAAAAGTCCAGATGAGAGAAGGTGTGCTTATGAATGAGCAGTTGCTAAAAATGAATGGTTTATCTGTGAAAATTTTAGATATGTTATCATTTGAATC
>VOFJ01003325.1_pt1 | contig 30508 bp, 54 predicted proteins | sample 5384081 | NCBI WGS metagenome assembly VOFJ01 (sample SAMN12384729, study PRJNA508395) | human gut metagenome | isolation source: healthy gut I | host: Homo sapiens | reverse complement strand
ATTACGTATTGCTGGGCTTATACTTCCCTGCCGTGAATCGCCTGCAGAAGTTCTCCCGGTGTTCTCTCAACCAAGGCAGCGCGTCTTCCACGGTCATCCGTCGATTCCAGGCGCTCCCCCGTTGGCTCTCACCCGCTTGTAAGCGTTGTTCAGGTTTCCCCCCTGCTCAAAATCGCCTCAAGCAGTCTTGCACCGTCCCTTTCGCCGACCTCCCGAGTCCCAGTACTCTGCGCTCCCGCATACTCTTCGTGTTCCGCACTATCCCTTTGCGGGCAGCCTGTCTCTTGACAGTATTCTGCGTTCTTCATACCGGTCTCCTTCCTTCGTTTACTAAGGACTTGCGATTGTTCAGCCCTTCCCGGTTTTTTCCCCCCGGTACTATGGCCTCTGCTGACTTCTTGCAGTTCGTTGTTACTGTGCATTTTTTTTCGAATACGCCTACTCAAATGCATCTGCAAGACCTCCCCGGGTACTCACACGCTCTTTCCCACTTATACCTGCCGCATTTACCGCAAGCAATCCGTGCAGTTACTTGGGCTTTGACTTGTTTTGCAGCCTTACCCTTGCTTGCGGCCTTATATACGATTTCTGTTCGTCAGGCCAGAGGTTTGCCCATTGGGAGATCTTCTAACTCCCAAAATCCGGCTTTCTTCAGATCCCGCCTCGCAACGGGCACCCTTGCCTTTGGCTAGCCCTTCCCGCTACCGGGCGGACTCGGGTCTTTCACCCGCTAGAACGTGCGCTCACCGCGCGCACAAAATAAGAATAGGGTACATGCCCCCATGGGGCATGTACCCTAATTGGTACGCCAGAAGGGACTCGAACCCCCTGACCTACTGATTCGTAGTCAGTCACTCTATCCAACTGAGCTACTGGCGCATACGCACCTCAAGTGCCTGGATATCATAGCACAGGGGGCGCAAAAAAGCAAGCCTTTTTTTTAGTTTCTGGAAAATTGCTCAAAAAATTTCCGGTAACCCAGATATCCCGGCACAAATGCAACTTTCGTTTGTCTTCGGGTATACTAGGCCTGAGGTGATGACTTTGAAGTACCCTGATATGTATGCTCTGCTGGCAGATGAGCCGGAGGCTCAGGCATATTTTTGACACCCTGCCCGACTATATCCGGGAGCAAATGGAAACCCGCGCCCAGGGCGTCAACTCCCTGAAAGCTTGAAGGACTACGCGGAAAATCTCCTGCGTGGCGATGACTGAGCTTCTCCCTGAAAAATCAACTGCACACAGGTAAAGGAAACCCCCATGACCAAGCACAGAAAGCAGCCTGTTCAAACGGATCCCCTGGCGAACTTCCAAGCAGCCAAAACCGATCCTCAGGGCAGCTGGACCGGCGTTCCTGCCGACCCGGACGAGGTTCCGGTCCAGGATGCCGACGATCTATAACAGAATCTCATCATTTTCCGGAGGGCGGTGATGAGACCCCATGGCGCTGCGCGCTTTCCCCAGAGGCACGTGCGTACAACCAAAGGCCAGGAACGCCGAAAACTATGCACTGGCGCGGCAAGGTGCAGTTTTTGTTCCAGACGCGGCGTCCGTTGTGTCCGCTCTTCAGGGACTCCTGTACCGTCTTCCCTCCGGCAGACCTGACTTTTTAAATTCCACTTGACAATCCCCTTTCCGCTATGGTAATCTACCCTTGGAAGTGGAGGGAAAATCCGGTACTTCCCCGCTTTTGCAACCGAATATCGGTATCGGATGAGTGGCCCGGGAGAGTTCGCCCGGTTGTGGGCGGAGCCGAAGGGGAATGCAAAAGCTCTCAGGCAAAAGGATCGGGCCATGACGATGCTCCGAAAAGCGCGGTTTTCGCGCGCCGAAGGTGCAACCTGATGGCCATGCCGCCAGGGAATCTCTCAGGTACAAAAACGGAGGCGCAAAGTATCTGTCGGGGTGCTTTGTGCCTTTTTTCCTTTCTGAACAAGCTCTTATGCTGCCATAAAAAGAAGGAGGATCATTTCATGAGCGAACTCAAACGCACCCAGCTGTACGAGATCCATGTGGCGGCCGGCGCCTCCATGGTGGATTTCGGCGGACTGGGAAATGCCCGTCCAATATCCCAGCGGCATTGTATCCGAGCACCTGTATACACGTCACGCCTGCAGCCTATTCGACGTGTCCCACATGGGGCGGCTGCTGGTGGAAGGACCGACCGGCTGGCCTTTTTGCAGCATGTTCTCACCAGCAATGTAGCCGGGCTGGACCTGAACATGGCGCAATACTGCATCATACCCGCCCCCCGACGGCAGCGCCGTGGATGACGCATATCTGTACCGCTTTGAGGAAGAGCGGTATCTGCTGGTGGTCAACGCCGCCAACACCGACAAAGACCTGGCCCACCTGGAGGCCGCCCGGCAGAAGTTTGACTGCACCCTCACCAACATCACAACCAAATATGCTGCCATTGCCGTCCAGGGCCCCAAGAGCAAAGAGCTGCTTCAGATTCTCTCCGGCGGCGTGGCAATTACGGAGCCCATGAAAAACGCTTTGAACACCCTGACCTTTGAGGGCCGCACCGTGCGGGTAGCCAAGACCGGCTACACTGGCGAGCCTCTGGGCTACGAGGTGTACATTGAAAGCGCCGAAGCTGCCTGGCTGTGGAACCGGCTGGTGGAGCTGGGCGCAAAGCCCGCAGGACTGGGCGCCCGGGACACTCTGCGTCTGGAAGCCGCTCTGCCCCTGTACGGTCACGAAATGGGTGCTGACCCCGAGGGTGCTCCCATGCCCATCTTTGCTGTGCCCCTGGCCAAATTTGCTGTCAGCTTTGCTCCCCAAAAAGGGAGACTACATCGGCCGGGCTGCCCTGGAGCAGCAATATGCCGCCTTCCGCCGGGTCATGAATCGGGACTTCACCGACATGGCTGACCTGCCCCGGCGCATTCAGCCCATCACACTGCTGGACCGGGGCGTGATGCGGGCCGGTATGCCCGTCTACCGGGGCGACCGCCAAATCGGCTGGGTCACCAGCGGCACCATGGTCCCTTACTACCGCGCCGAGGGGAAGGCCTGCAAACTGTTCATTCTGGACGAAACCGCCAAGCGGGCCATCGGACTGTGCTACATTGACAGCGACGTGCTGGAAGACGACCAGGTGGAAGTGGACATCCGCGGTAAGCGGCTCAAGGCAGTGATTCCCCCCCTACCATATGCGTGTGGATACCCCGCCCTATGCCCGGCCCATTCTCTACGGCCTGGATCATCTGACTACCGCTACCGGCACCGGCAACCGGGTTGCCGACGCAACGGATCTGCTCCATCGGGCAGCCGAGAACCATGTGTGGCGGCAGAAGCAGTGCATCAACCTGATTCCCTCGGAGAATACCCCCCAGCCGGGCCGTACAGCTGCTGTGTGCCTCTGATCCCGCTTTCCGGTACGCCGAGCATAAAAAATTAAATCCTTCTACGACAAAGACGTCTTCTATTATCAGGGCACCGAGTTCATTGACCGGGTGGAGCAGCTGCTGGTGGAGCAGATGCGTCAGTATCTGGGCTGCACCGAGGTGGAAACGCGCCCTCAGCGGTCAGATGTCCAATATGGCCACCTTCTCCGCCCCTCATGGACTGGAAGAACCGGCTGGACCGGAAGCACGACCCTAAGCGTCTGGGCTATATCCTCAACAACCACATCATCAAGGGCGGCCACCTGTCCGCACAGCCCATGGGCGCTCTCCACGATTATGTGGCCATTGACCCCGTGACTGAGCGCCACGCCGTGGTGAACTTCCCCCGTCTGCAAGGACAATATTTACAAAATCGATGTGGAGGAGACCAAAAAGGTCATCGCCCAGTACCGGCCGGAGCTCATCATCTTCGGCAAGAGCATGGTGCTCCATCGTGAGCCTGTGGCCGCCATCCGGCAGTTTGTGGATCAGGAGAAGATCCCCACCACCATTATGTACGATATGGCCCATGTCCTGGGTCTCGTGGGCGATCACTTCCAGAAGCCCTTTTTGAAGAGGGCGCCGAAATTGTCACCGGCTCCACTCACAAGACCTTCTTCGGTCCCAGCGGGGCGTGGTGATCGGCGTCAACTACAAAAAGGAAGATCTGAAGTACGGCCTCTGGGAGACCATTGAATCCCGCGTCTTCCCCGGCAGCGTCTCTAACCACCATCTGGGCACCCAGCTGGCCCTCCTGATGGCTGCCTATGAAATGAACCAGTTCAAGGACAGCTACCAGAAGGCCATTGTAGAAAACGCCAAGTATTTTTTGCCAAGTGCCTGAAGGCACAGGGCCTGGATGTAGCCGGCGACCCCGCCATAGATTACACCGAGACCCACCAGGTCATTGTCTCCGTGGGTTATGGCACCGGTCCTCAAGTGGCTCAGCGGCTGGAGCAGAACAATATCATTGTCAACTACCAGGCCACTCCCGACGAAGAGGGCTTCACCGCCTCCGGCGCACTGCGTATGGGTGTCTCCGAAATGACCCGGTTCGGCTTCGGTCAGAAGGAGTTTGCTCAGCTGGCCGAGCTGATGGCTGACTGCATCCTGCGCAACCGGGACGTGTCTCAGGATGTGGGCACGCCTGCGGGCGGAGCACCCGGAGATGGGCTACTGCTTCTCTGGTCAGGAATTTGACAACGCACTCAGCGAGCTGGCCGGTCAGATTGGCCTGTAATACTTTGCAATACATAGGAGATATAACCTTATGAGTGAACTCAAGCTCACACCATTACATGACACCCATGTAGCGGCAGGCGCCACCATGGTGGACTTTGGCGGATGGGAAATGCCCATCCAGTACCCCAGTGGCATTGTGGCCGAGCATCTGAATACCCGCCGGAATTGCGGGATCTTCGACGTGTCCCACATGGGCCGCCTGATCATTGAAGGCCCTGACCGGGTAGCATTCCTGCAAAAAGGTGCTTTCCAGCAATGTGGAGGCTCTGGCAGTTGGCCGTGCCCAGTATTGCATCATCCCCGCTCCTGACGGAAGCGCCGTGGACGATGCGTATCTGTACCGCTTTGAAGAAGACCGGTACCTGCTGGTGGTAAACGCCTCCAATACAGACAAGGACCTGGCCCATTTTGCCACAATCGCACCGGCGTACCAATGCACCGTCACGGACATCACCGGCGCCTCCGCCTCCATCGCCCTCCAGGGACCTGACAGCGAACAGCTTCTGCAAACCCTCTCCGGCTGCAGCTTCATCACCGGACCGAAGAGAAACGACCTCAATACCCCCTGCAGGTGGAAGGCCGCACCGTTCAGATTTCCAGAACCGGCTACACCGGTGAGCCCATAGGGTATGAGCTGTTTTTGAGCAACGAGAATGTGGTGTGGCTGTGGAACCGGCTTGTGGAACTGGGCGCCATGCCCACTGGCTTGGGCGCCCGGGATACTCTGCGTCTGGAAGCATCTCTGCCTCTGTACGGTCATGAGATGGGCCTGGACCCCGAGAGCAAGGCCATTCCCGTTTTCGCCGTGTCCCTGGCCAAGTTCGCTGTGAGTTTCCTGCCGGAGAAGGGTGATTTTGTGGGCCGTAAGGCACTGGAAGAGCAATTCGCTACGTATCAGCCGGATTGTCGCCAAGGACTTCTGTGATATCGCCGTCCTTCCCAAGCGCATCGTGCCCATCGCCCTGGTGGATCGAGGCGTTATGCGGGCCGGTATGCAGGTCTATTGCCACGGCCAGGATGGGGCTGGGTCACCAGCGGCACCATGGTTCCCTTATTATCAGTTCAACGGCGATGGCCCCGAGGCCACGCCTACAGACGCCACCGGCAAACGCTCCATCGGCTTTGCCTATATCTCCAGCGCCATCACCAAGGACGACACGGTGGAAATTGACGTGCGCGGCAAGCGGCTCAAGGCCAAGCTCACCACACGCCATATCCGTCAGGATCTGCCGCCCTACGTCCGCCCTGTTCTCTAATCAAATGCCCGCCTCTTTGGCAGGTATCTATATCACACACATTTTAGGAGGAATAACATTATGAACTATCCTAACGACCTGAAGTATTCCAAATCCCATGAGTGGGTCAAGACTGAAAACGGTCTCACCCTGGTAGGTATTTCTGACTTTGCCCAGGACGCCTTGGGCGATGTGGTGTTCATCAATCTGCCCGGTGAGGGCGACCAAGTCACCGCTGGTGAGGCCTTTGGCGATGTGGAATCCGTGAAGGCCGTCAGTGACCTGGTGAGCCCGGTTACCGGCGTGGTTGCTGCCATCAACGAAGAGCTGCTGGATGCTCCGGAAATGCTCAACAGCGATCCCTACGGCGCATGGATCATGAAGGTGGAAAACGTCACCGAGTCAGAAGAGCTGCTGGATGCCAGCGATTACGAAGCCTTCTGCGCTGAGGCGTAATTCTATGGGGGAGCTATATACCTGCCGCACCGGCGGGCGGCAGGGAAATGCTGGAGGCCATTGGCCTCCAGCATTTCCGGGAGCTGTACCGGGATGTACCGGAGTCCATGTACCTGGATCGCCCTCTGGACATTCCCGCCGGCATGAGCGAGCTGGAAGTGGGCCGGGCCCTTCAGGCCATGGCGGCGAAAAAATCAGGTGTTTTCTACCATCTTGCGGGGTGCAGGGGCCTATGACCACTACATTCCCAGCATCGTCAAATATATCCCCGCCAAGGAGGAATTCCTCACCGCCTATACCCCCTACCAGGCGGAAATGAGTCAGGGCCTCCTGCAGTCGATTTTCGAGTTTCAGACGATGATCTGCGAGCTGACGGGTATGGACGCCGCCAACGCCTCGGTATACGACGGCGCGTCCGCCGCCGCAGAAGCAGCCGCCATGTGCCGGGAGCGGAAGCGCCGGGTGACTTTGGTGTCCGCTGCGGCCCATCCGGACGTGATCAATACCATTGCCACCTATTGCTACGGCACCGGCGACGAAATGCGCTTGGTTCCTGTCAAAGACGGCAAAACCGACCCGGAGGCCATCCCGGGAGCTGCTCACCGCCGACGTAGCCTCTTTCTATGTTCAGCAGCCCAATTTCTTCGGCCAGCTGGAGGACGCGGAAGCTCTGGGCCAGCTGGTTCATGAGGCGGGCGCCATGTATATCATGGGTTGTAACCCCATTGCCCTGGCCATTATGAAAACCCCCAGGGACTGCGGCGCCGATGTGGCCGTGGGTGAAGGCCAGCCTTTGGGTCTGCCCCTGGGCTATGGCGGCCCCTACCTGGGCTATATGGCCACCACCAGCAAGCACATGCGGAAGCTGCCAGGGCGTATTGTGGGCGAAACGGTAGACAGCAAGGGCGAAACCGCCTACGTTCTGTCTCCAGGCCCGGGAACAGCACATCCGCCGGGAGAAGGCCAGCAGCAACATCTGCTCCAATGAGGCCCTGTGCGCCCTTACGGCCAGCATCTACATGGCTACCATGGGTCCCCAGGGCATGGCTGAGGTTGCCCGGCAGTCCATGGCCAAGGCCCACTATCTGGCCAAGGGTCTGTGCGCCATAGAAGGCGTCACCCTGCGGTACAGCGGTCCTTTCTTCCACGAGTTCCTCACAGACCTGCCCAGGGGCGAGCAGGTGCTGGCAGCCCTGGAGCAGGTTGGCATCCTGGGCGGCCTGCCGGTGGAAGGCGGCATCCTGTGGTGCGCCACTGAAAAGGCCTCCAAGGAAGCGCTGGATCAGACCATTGCCATTGTGAAGGAGGTGCTGGCCCAATGAAGCTGATTTTTGAGAAAAGCGTGGCCGGCCGTCGCTGTGCCATACTGCCTGCCTGCGATGTAGACCCTGTGGAGCTGCCGGAGGGCTTTGCCCGGACAGAGGCACCGTCCCTGCCGGAGATGAGCGAAACCGACATTTCCCGTCACTACAGCGAGCTGTGCCGGAAGGTCCACGGCGTAAACTGCGGTTTCTATCCCCTGGGCTCCTGCACCATGAAATACAACCCCCGGATTGACGAAGAAATGGCAGCCCTGCCCGGCTTTGCCGGCATGCACCCCCTGACGCCCAAGCACGCTGCTGCTGGCTGTCAGGAGGTGCTGGAGACCGCCAAACGGTATCTGTGTGAAATCACAGGCATGGCGGATATGACCTTCCAGCCCGCCGCCGGCGCCCACGGCGAGTACACCGGCGTTCTGCTCATCAAGGAGTATCACCAGTCCCGTGGCGACACCGCCCGCACGAAGATCATCGTGCCCGACTCCGCCCACGGCACCAACCCTGCCACCGCAGCAATGTGCGGCTATCAGGTGGTGAACATCCCCTCCGCGCCGAACGGCTGCGTGGATTTGGAGGCCCTTCGGAAGGTCCTGGGGGATGACACTGCCGGTCTGATGCTCACGAACCCGAACACGGTGGGCCTCTTCGATAAGAACATTCTGGAGATCACCCGCCTGGTTCACGAGGCCGGTGGCCTGTGCTACTACGACGGTGCCAACCTCAACGCCGTGATGGGTGTGGTCCGCCCCGGCGACATGGGCTTTGACTGCATCCACATGAACCTGCACAAGACCTTTGCCACCCCCCACGGCGGCGGCGGGCCCGGCGCAGGCGCTGTGGGCTGCAAGGGATTTCCTGGCAGCCTATCTGCCCCAGTCCGTCACCCCCTGGACGGCCCTGGCAGAAAGCAGGTCCGGAGCTTTGCCGGCAACTTCCTGGTGGTGGTCCGGGCCCTGGCCTATCTCATGACCCTGGGCCGGGGGGGCGTGCCGGAAGCCGCCTGCAACGCGGTGCTCAACGCCAACTACCTCATGCAGAAAATCAAGGGCACCTTCACCCCCTGCCTTTGACCGCATCTGCATGCATGAATTCGTTCTCGATCTGAGCGAGTTCAAGAAGGAGACCGGCGTCTCGGCGCTGGATGTGGCCAAGAGCCTCATCGACCGGGGCATCCACCCCCCCACCATGTACTTCCCCCTCATCGTCCATGAGGCACTGATGCTGGAGCCCACGGAAACAGAAAGCCGGGAAACTCTGGACTGGGCTGCCGAGGTGTACCGCAAGCTGTACGATTTGGCTCACACAGATCCGGACTGGATGCATGGCGCACCTCACAACGCCCAAATTGGCCGGCCGATGAGGTCCGCGCTGCCCGGAATCCCGTGCTGCGGTATGAAAAAGCCATGATCCAGCAGCTGAAATTATATGAGGGGCAAAGTTTTGACCCCCATTACAATTTAGCTGTAGAAGAGTGCCTGCTGCAGACCGTGGAGCCCGACTGCTGTATTCTTTATTTGTGGCAAAACCAGAATACCGTGGTCATTGGCAGGAACCAAAACGCCTGGAAAGAGTGCCGCACCACCCTTCTGGAAGAAGAGGGCGGCCACCTGGCCCGCCGTCTTTCCGGCGGCGGCGCCGTATTTCATGATCTGGGGAACCTGAATTTCACCTTCCTGGTTCCCACAGACTGCTATGACCTGGAAAAGCAGCTGTCTGTCATCCAGCTGGCCTGCCGGAGCTTTGGCATCGAATCGGAGCGGTCGGGACGGAACGACATTCTGGCAGGCGGTCGCAAGTTCTCTGGGAATGCCTTCTATCGAAGCGGTGACCGCTCTTACCACCACGGCACCCTGCTGGTAGACGTGGACATGGCCCGCATGAGCCGGTATTTGAACCCATCCAAAGCCAAGCTGGAAGCCAAGGGTGTGGACTCTGTCCGCTCCCGGGTGGTAAATCTCAAAAAGAGCTGGCGTCTGAAATGACGACAGACCGGCTCAAGGAAGAAATGGCAAATGCGTTCCAGCAGGTTTATGGTTTGCCCTGCAGTCAGATCATGCCCCAAGAACTGGATAGCGCCACGCTGGAGGCAATCTACCGGCGCAACTGTAGCTGGGAATGGAATTACGGCAAGCAGCTTCCTTTCACCTTTAGTTGCCAAGGGCAATTCCCCCTGGGGCGGCATTCAGCTTCAGCTCCTGGTAGAAGGCGGCCTTGTTCAAAAAAATCCAGGTCTATTCCGACGCTATGGACTGGGAGATTGCTCCGGCCCTGGAGCGCGCCCTCCATGGCTGCCGCTTTGCCTTGACGGAGCTGTGTCAAGCAGTCCGCAAGAGCTGCCCAGAGCAGGCAGAAGCCCTCTGTCACATGCTGGCCGAGCAGGGGATCTTAGCCAATCGCGTTGGGCTGACTCCGTCAGCTGGCACATCCAAATATTTCTCTGATCCTCAGGGGGTACCGCAACAGCTGGTTGCTGCGGTGCCCCCTCTCAATTCCTATATGACGCCCTTACCTGGAAAGCCCTCCCGTAAAGTCGCCCCCATTCCCCCTCCGATTTCGGAAAATTTCCATGGGAACGCAAAAAAGTTCTTGCCAATTTGCCCCGGGTGTACTATAATATGCATGTTGCCGGTTCCCTCGCGAGTGAAAACATGTTTGGGATCCGGTTCCCACAATATGCCGGTGTGATGGAATTGGTAGACGTAGTGGACTCAAAATCCACCGCTGGCGACAGCGTACCGGTTCGAGTCCGGTCACCGGCACCATAAAATCAAAACGGTATAGATGCCACTGGCGAAAAGCCAGTGGCATCAACTGTTTCCGGGCTTTTTGAGCTCGAAAATTCACCGATGATTCCATAGATGCCAACCACTGTTTCCCCCTCAACTGGGGTGGGACTCGAACCCCCTCTGCTCGGAGGTTGGCAAAACCAGAAACCATGTAGCGCCCTTTTTTTGAAGCATCAATTTTCAAAAAAGGGCGCTATTTTTCTACCAATAGAATACACAAAGTTTGGGGCGTCAATTTGTTGGTCACGACGGGCCATCGAATTGGCGCCCTTTTTGTTTTCAGATAAATTCAAAAAGGGCACTGAATGTCAGGAGGTAGTAAATGAACCGAGAACAGTTTTTTCAGGAGCTTCGCACCGCTCTCCACCGTGAGGGATTCACTCCGCAGCCGGAACAGGATGAATTGCTTCCTGTGGAGTGGGATGGTCTCCCCCTTTGCCGGATCACAGCGGACGGAGGCGTTCGCTACTGGCAGGAGGATGTGGCAACGGCGGAACGGGAACGAGCCTGTGAGCGAGTCACTGATCTGGCCTGCACAGTGCGGGAGTACATGACGCTGCTGGAACAGGCTCCGCCCCTGCAGGCCCAAAGCCTGACCGGCGACTACCGCCTGCTGGCCGACTTCAACGGCACAGTGCTGGCTGCCCACCCCACCCGGCTTGGCGTCCATTTCGTCACATGGGACTGGAGCTGTGACCGCACGGGTCTCAACCAAGGCCATTACTTTCAGGATAACTATACGGGAGCCAAGCAGGACTTCGCCATCCGTGCCGGTCTCGTTTCCAAACAGCAAATCTTCAATCAGGAGCAGCTTATCGAAATCTACCGGTGCTGCTCTGACACCTTGGACGCTGGTTTTGATTTGACTGCCGAGCAGGAAAAGTGCATCCGGGGCGTTCAGGAGCAGATTGCCATTGCGGCTCCCGATGCCCTGGAGCGCATAAGAGAGCAGGAGCAGCACCCCATGGAATCCTACAACCAAGAACCGATCATGTAATATTCAGGCGCCGGAGTTTTGGAAATAAGACTCCGGCGCTTTTTTATTGCCTCAAACCAGACAGGAGGATTAAAGATTGGAGCAAAAGAACGAACAAAAAGCGCCGCTGCGCATCAAAAATCTGGCTGAGTTGAAACGCTGTATCCGCCCCCGGGACAGAGTTGGTGGCAACCAGCCATAGCAAGCACCCTGCCCTGGTCGGGCTTGTACGGGTGGTGACTGAGGTTCAGACCAACGCTTACTATTCCGTGGTCAAGGATCAGCCGACTCATCAGTATTCGACCTGTAATTACGGGAAGGGATTCCGCTCTGATTTCGAAAAGGCATCCAACTATTTATTTGAGGGCACGACCATCAAGGTTCTTGACCGCAGAAGCGGTGATAACAGCGTGCTGTACGAAATGGAGCTTTATCCGGGCGAATGCCTTATGCCCGGCCAGAAAAAAGCGATACGGAGGAGAATGAGGGAATCAGGGAAGACGATTGCGAAATCAAGCAGAAAGGGATGGGCATGACCTTATGACACGCTACTTCATGCGGGATACACCGCTGTGCCAGATGGAACAGCAGATGATGACCCCGCCCTATTTCAAGCCCAGAGGCCATGGCCGATACTATCCCGGTTTTCAATATAGCAGAGATGACATGGAGTGCCCATACTGCATGAACTTCAGACGCAATCACCCCTGCCCGTTGGAGCAGTGCATCTGTCTGGATGAACGGATCGTGGCTGGTGCAATTGACCTCAACGAGTTTGTCAGGGATTGCTTCTTCCCTGAAGCTGGAGCGCAGCTTCAGGCCCGCTTAGAGAGGAGTTTCAATGGTTGCTCCATTGGATTTTTCCTGAGAGATAGTCATCGGGAGCGTTGGCAGCACTGGCGTGCGCGCTGCTATCGAATGTCAGGCCGTAACCTGGCTGCACTGTTTCTTCTCACGGTGTATGGGGACACCTGGCGCAGGATGATCTGGAAGTTTGATGCCTGTGGGTTTGATTTCCAATCTCTCCGGCTGGCTGGCATCCAACCGGAGCTGTACAGTGTTTATCAAGCGGCCAAAGCCATCTCCACCGGCAGCCGCAATATCACTCTTGCCGATCTCGCATCCCCGGAATTGGTCACAGATGAGGCGTTCCACCTGATTGTCTGCGCTCTGCTTCTGGCCAAGTACGGAGATGCGATTTTGAATTTTGAAGGAAAGTAAGGTGATGCAATGTGATGATGGAAGCAGTTCTGAGCAACGCCGACCACCCGGAATACGGTGTTGCAACGATCCCTCTTCCCATTCCCAGAAATCAGTACGACCACTGCGTTTCGCTGTTGGAGGCACTGGAGATCGGCGATGCCTCTGAAGCCGACTGCCGCTTGGACTCGCTCGACAGTGCCTGGCCTGTGCTGAATCGGCTGGTATGCACCAAGGTCAACCTGGATGAGTTGGACTATCTGGCAAAGCGACTGGACAGCTTTACTGTGGGCGAGTCTTCGCAGTTTCAGGTGATGGCTGAAAAACTGAATCTCACCAGCATGAAGGCTCTCATCAACCTGACCTTTTGTTGTCAGCAGGCAACGGTGATTACGGACTTCACAAATTTAAAGGAGATTGGCCGTGACCACTACATGAACATCCACGGCGGCTGCGCAAGCATGGAAGAACTGGAACAGCTGGACGGAGTGGAAACCGCTGTCCTGTTGATTGAGGACAATGAGGGGACTATCACCCGCTATGGCGTGGTCTATGACAACGGCATGCAGCTTTCACAGCTCTATGATGGAAAACACCTGCCCTGCTACCACTATGAGGCCGATATGACTGCTGTCGGGATATCCTCTCGGTGGGAGCCGGAGAACAGCAGGAATGTGACCTGGATCTATCTCCCTGCATCAAAAGGACAAATTGAGCGCGCCATGCAGCGTTCCGGCATTGCTGACCCAAAGGATATGTGCCTCTTTATAGCCGACAGTTCATTCCCAGAGGAAGTGGATGTGGTACTGGACTTCCAGTGCGAAAACATACACGAGCTCAATGAGCTGGCGCTGGTTGTGGAGAAGTTTTCGATTCATGACCGCAAGAAGCTGGGGGCAGCAGTAAGCATGGCCAAGCCGGGAAAACGCCAGCCAGATCCGCCGTCTGGCGGAAAACCTGGATCTCTTTGCATTTGCCCCCGGCGCACATACCCCTGCGGAATACGGAAAATACATGATTCAGAGATCCGGTCATTTTGAGTATGACCCCAATCTGGACGAGTTCTATGACTACGAGCGGTATGGCCTGCAACACATGGGTCAGGAGTCCGGCGTGTTTACCGACCGCGGCTACATCGCCTATGTTGGCACAGTAAGTCTGGAGGAACTGATGGCAGAAGATCCGATAGATCAGTGCCAGCGGGAACAGTGGGTTCAAATGGGAGGAATGACATGATCCAACTTTTCATGAAACGAAGCGGCAGTCCGGCCATTGTCCCGCTCCATTTTCCCGCATCGCATGACGCTATGACAGAAGCGGTCAGCCGGCTTGATGAGGCCAGCAGAACGGGCAAAACAGAGATCGTCGAGATCAAAAGCGTGATCGCTAATCTGCCGTCGTACCTCAGCGGGCTTGACCCCGATTCCAGAACGCAGCTTGCACAGCTGAATCAGCTTTCCAGCATCATTGCCAAAATGGACTCCCGTGAACGGAACATCTATGCCGGCGCATTGGATGGCAGCAGTATCAATGACCTGAGTGATATGATTCGTGTGGCGGAACAGGTGCCGGACTACATCCTCATTCCCAATGTCAATTCAGATGTGACACTTGGCCGTTATGTCGCTGTTGCAGGCCAGATTCAGGGCGATCCCAGATTCCCTGAAGCCGCCTGGCCCTACCTGGACTTTGCGAAGAATCGGCGCTGAATACTATGCCGACCATGGCGGCGCCTATACCCATGCAGGCTATGTGCTCCGCAAGCAGGATGATGCGCTTGTCAGAGAGAAAAAGTCGAAGGTCCAGCTCGACCTCTCCTCCGCTAAGGCGCAAGCGATCGTCTGCCTTCCGGCAACGAAAGAGGAATTGGAGCGAGTAAAAAGAACACTGGGCATCGATTGTTTTGCAGAGGCAGCAATCACCAGAGTGTCGTTTTCTGTTCCCTATATGGACGAGCATATTCCCACTACAGGGGTCTGCGTGGAAGACGCAAACGAATTGGCCTGGGCCATTGAGGGGATGCAGTGTGACGACGGTGAGCTGCTGAAATATCTGTCGGTTCTTTCTGTGGAACGGCCAGAAACCATGCAGGATGCGCTTCGATATGCCATGAATCTGGACGACTACGAGCGCATCACGGAGGACGCCTATGAATATGGCCAAACGGTCCTTCGGCGCATCGGTGCCGATGATGAACTGATCAATACCATCGATGGGTATATGGATTTCGAGAAGCTGGGCGAGGACGCTATGACGGAGGACGGAGTCCGGCGAACCGAGTTCGGCCTGATTCGCCGGTGCAGCAGCCCCTTTGCTGAGGAAACGCAGGCGATGGAGATGGAAGGGCTTTCCTGATGCCCCACGAAACCGAATTGCTCTGCGTAAAAGCTGGTGGCGCACACCTTCCTCGATGCGTGCAGATCCAGGAAACGGCCCTCTCCCCCCGGTGATCGTCAGCCACCCCTTCACGAACTCCGGGATCTCCGCGCTTCGGAATGAGGATGGGAGCCTCTCCATGGTCGACCTGATCAACAATTCGGATGACTGCACAAGGTGGCGCAGAAAGGTTGGCGAGCAGATCGACAGCGCCGAAAATGTCCATCAGATCTTCGTACTGCTCAACCCGCCCTATTATCTGACTTTTTTATCAAGTTTGCCGCCTCCGTTCTCTCGGAGAAGGATTTGGGGCAGCTCTTATCCACCGCCTGGACCCAGGAGGAATGCCCCAATCAGGACTGCAATGTGAGCAAACGAGAACTGGTGGCCTTGTTCCGATCCGTCTCTCCAGAGTCCCTGATGGATGAGGAGGAGCGTGCCGCACATCAGGCGCTGGAGGATACGGTGACGGTCTATCGGGGCGTTACCCCCTACAACGCCAAAAATATCAGGGCGCTGTCCTGGACCCTGGATCGGGAAACCGGCGGACAGGTTCGCCCACCGCTTCGGCGAGGACGGAACGGTGTATGAGGCGCAGATTCGGAAGGAACACATCCTGGCCCTGTTCACTGGCAGGAACGAAAGCGAGGCCATCGTAGACCCGCGGCATTTGGAACAGATCATGGAGTCCCCGGAGCCGCAATTTGATATGCAGATGACCTGAACGACATGATCCGATGATTGGGAGGAATGTGAATGAAGAAGAAAATAATGATCACAATAGCATCTATGGCGGCACTGGGAGCCGCTGTCGCCGGGTATCTCCACTTTTCCGGCAAGATGCCTTTTGGCCATAGCCATTTCCGCTGAGCTGTGGTATTGTTCCGCATGAGGAGGTGAAGCAAATGGCCATTTCTTTATCGGAACAGTTGGAGAGTGACATCAAAGAATATCTTCACAAGACTTTTTGGGACATATTTCTCCAGCCTTGATGAAAGATTTGCCGCAGATATTAAGGAAGATGTCATCAACGCATCGGATTTCTATCATGGATATTACAACGATGATGACATCTCAATCGCATTCCAGCGAGTAACTCTGGGTAGGATGGGACATCCTGACTGGCAAATTTACCATCCCTGTACGGATACGGAGGCTAATACCATGAAGCAGAATGCAAAAGTAAATACACCGATTCACATCAGGCCCGCTTCTCCCGAGGAAGCGGGCCTCTTCTATTCGGAACTCGATGAGACCGCCGACGAGAGGCTGGGCACGGTCGGCCATGTCCGGATGGACTTTGGATCTTCCGGAAAAGGATTCTACCACACCTGGTGGCCCCACAACGATGACCAGTTCAACACCGAGGAATTCAAGGGTGAACTTCAGGAAGTCGTGGATGCGCTTCGGGCAGATGGGCCGCTCAAGGATCTGGCTTCGATGAGAAGCTACTGCTACCGGAACGGGGGTGAGCTTACCGAGGATTGCCGGTGCTATGGCTATGTCGTGGACACCGAGCATTACCGCTACTGCCTCCGGGCTGCACCCCCTTTCCCTGGCGACTACCAGGGGTATCTCTACTGCTACGACCTGCGCCAGCAACAGATGGCCCAGCAGGCAAAGCCTGTGGGCCGGGTCATCTTCGCCGATGGCAGCCGGATGGACTACACCGACACGCAGGAATATCTCCGGTGCATCCAGGAGGAACTGCCTCAGCATTCGGTCACGGGCTTCCGCTATGAGACGCTGACGGATGACCCGGTTGTTCGCAAGCAGGTGGACGATATCCTTTTCGACCTGTATGGCGAGGAGAATCCGCAGTCCCTGGCGGACTATGAAAACGGCTCCGACCGAGATATGAAGATGGGAGGAATGTAAATGTCAGTACCCAAAGAATGGCTGGACTTCCTGCGGGAACAGTTCCCCGCAGGTTCAGGATCAAGCTCAGAGAGATGAACGACCCGTATGCCCCGCTGGAGCCGGGCAGCACAGGGGACTCTGGACTACATCGACGATGCTGGGCAGTTCCACATGAAGTGGGACAACGGCAGAACCCTGGCGCTGATCATCGGTGAGGACAGCTTCACCGTTCTGCCGCCCGAGCCCACCACCCTGAAGCTGTATATGCCCCTGACCGCCGATCTCTACACCCGCAACGAGTATGGGGAGATGGAGGATGACTGCACTCAGTTGGATGGTAGATCGCTTCGTGCCTATGAGGGCGAGATCCTCAGAGCTCTGATCAACAACCGGATGCCGGAAGAATCCGAGAGCGGCATCATGCACTGGTATGGCGAGGATGACAGCGTCAACCAGAAGGTCAAATCCGCCGTGTTCACCGTCGAGGATCGGAACGGCCAACTTTGGGGTGTTGCCGAGTGCCGCGTGGTTGGCACCCTCACCCCGGAGGAACTGACCACCCTGAAAGACTATATCAGCGGACAGGCGTCGGATGGCTGGGGCGAGGGTTTCGAACAGCGGGAGATCTGCGTCGGCGACGACGAGCTGTATGTCCACCTGTGGAGCATGGAGGATAATTGGGACATCCGAACCGAGGCGGAGCAGTTCGCGCCCAGAGTGGCAGACGGCCTGCCGGAGATGTGCTTCTCGACCCTCAGGTCCACCGGCGACCTCATCTGCATCCGCCGGGGCGAGACCGGCTACTATCCCTCCGATTGGGACACCGGTGACAAGGAGAAAAATGTGGAGCTGGCTGATCAGCTGAACCAACAGCTTGGCGTCAGCCCCATTCAACGCCAGGCCATGGAGGTGGGGGAGTATGTGTGGCTGGGATGTCCCCGGTGCCGATCCCGCCAAATATGAGGAGGACTACAGGCCCCAAATGGGAGGGATGACCCTTGGATGAAGTGTTTCGTGTGGGAGCTGTTCGGGGAGAAGACGAACCGGTGGTGCGAGCTGGAGCTTCCGGCTAGCTACTATGGTCTCCAGGATGCGCTGGACAAGCTTCAGATGACGCTGGGCGACAAGCCGAGATGGGAATTCCTCGAACACCATGGCTTTCAGTTCCTCCATGTCCATTCTGACCCATGAATGCGATCTCTATCAGCTTAACGCTTTGGCAACCTGTCTGGGACAGATGAACGGCAGAGAAAAGACTGCCTTTGAAGGGCTGTTCAACATGGAGGTGGCCAAAAAGTACGGCCCCATCAGTGTTGCCACCATGATCGATCTGGCCTACAGCACAGACTGCTGCCACGTGGTCAACGCCACGACGGACGAGCAGCTCGGCAGGTTCTATGCGGAGAACGATTTCATCCCTGCCCTGGAAAAAGTTCCGGATTCCATCTTCGAGTACCTGGACTTTGAGAAGCTCGGCAGAAACGCCCGATTTGAGGAGGGCGGCGTCTTTGCAAACGGTGGTTATGTCACGCAGCACAACGAGCTGAAGCAGGTATATGACAGCCTGGCCTTGATCCCCGAAGCGCCGGAATACGGCATCCGCCTGACGGTCGGCAGGTATCCCTTCCACTCCAATGAGCAGCCGGATAACATGATGTGTCTGGATCTGCCAGCCACGCAGGAACGGCTGGATGCCGTGCTGAAGGCTTGCGGAGGCGCCTCCTGGTCGGAAATGGTCTTCCGGGTGGAGGACAGTGCGATGCCTGCGCTTCTGGAAAACACAGACTGCGACGATATCCATGGACTGAACGAGTTGGCCAAATGCTTCAAGGAGATGGTCGCGCAAGGAGACCTCTCCACATACAAGGCGGTTATCCTTGCGGCGGATTGTCACGATATCGCTGCCGCTGTCCGAATTGCGGAAAATCTGGATGACTACCTGATCGAGCCGGATCAGCGGAACCCCCGAGGAGGTGGCCGTAGAGGAGCTTCGCTTCATTGTGGATGAGCATTCCCGGTCTATTCTGCAGAAGCACGTCGCCCTCTACAACTACGGCAAGGATGTCATGGCGTCAAACAACGCACTGCTGACCCCCCCTATGGGCTGGTCCAGCGCAGGGATGGCGAGCCGATCCGCAGCGAAGAAATGCAGGCAGAGAAGGCCGGAATGGAGATGATGTGATGGCAAATCGGCAAACCAGGCGGCTCCTTGATCTCCTGGACGGCTTTGAAATGACCAAGTCCCAGCACGACTGGCTGGAGCGGCGGTTCGAGAACATGACGGTCAAAAGAAAGTCTCCTGTTCCGAGGGGCCATGCAGATCGAGCAGCCGAGGATGACCTGCGATGTGATGCTGATTGCCAGTCAATTGGATCACTACGACCTGTTCTACGGCGCCGGGGACGATGCCCGACTTGGCAAGTTTATCATGGAACAGATTCAACGCCCTCTGACCAAGCGCGGGGAGTTTCTTGACCCGGAGAAAGTGGGGGCAGCTTACCGCCAGAAAGGTGGGAAACACCTTCTGCGACGGGCACTTCATCAGGGTCACCTCCCTGATCGATCCGTTTCTGGACAGTGACCCTTCGATGAATCCCGACAAAGGCGATTTTGCGATCCGAGTCAAGCTGGCCAGCCGAACCAACATGGACGGCGTGTGGGTGGGATTCCCGGACACCGGCGAGTATATGGATGCCGCACACCCGGACGAGCTTCTCCTGGCGCTGGATGAGCTGGAAGCGGAGTCCCTGACCGAGTGCATCGCCATGGAGGTGGACTGCTGCCTGCCCCAACTGAAAGACATCCCCTCCCAGTATGACTCCGCCGCCCAGCTCATCCGCCACGCCATCGACTTCGGCTATGCGTGGGTGAGCAGGGACAGGGAGAGCCCAGATGGCTGGACAAGTGGCAGGCAGTCATGGAGCTGGAGGACTGCCACCGTCTGGATTACGCCCTGGATTTAGCCCAAAACCTCCACTGCTATCACTTCATGCCCCGTGATATGGATCTTGCCGATTACGGAAAAGAGTTGGCAATGCGGGACGGTATCTATCCCAAAGACGAACTGCTCGCCGCCTGCTTTGACGCTGAGGGCTATGCTAATCAGAGAATGAAGCGCATGGGCCTGTCCGCCGCCGAACATGGGTTTGTATCCTGGAATGGCACGGAACTCAACTTTTGAGTACAGTCAGCCGGATACCGGTCAGACCATGCAGATGTAGAATATCTTCCCCCCAGCTGGATGGAGGTGAACAGAGCAGCACAACAAACTTCATAACACCACAGGGGCCGTTACCCGAAAGGGACTGACGGCCCCTGCTTTTTGCGCTCTTTCCGGGTAACTGTCCCGGAAAGGAGTCTTCATGACGACGGACAGCCCTATTGCCAGACACCTGAAGGAGTATCACTGCGGTGAGCAGAGAGTCGTCCCCAGCCGGGAGCTGGAGGCAGCTTTCCAGATCCGCGGCCCCGACCTGCGCCGGTTGATCAACAGCCTGCGTGGGGATGGCGTCCCCATCTGCAGCTTGGCCTGCGGCTACTACTATGCCGCCACTGAGGAGGAGCTGCGGCGCACCATCCGGCAGCTCCGCAGCCGGATCAAGAAAATCGCATTCGCGGAACGCGGTCTCACCAAGGCGCTGGAGCAATCCATCGACAGCGGACAGATATCCCTTCCGCTGGAGGGCGTGATACCGCTTGAAAAGCTTCATCCCCTGGGTGGGCGGTAAAAAGCAAGCTGCTGTGGCTGATCCGAAAGCTGTCTCCCTCGCGCTATTCCCGATTTATCGATGTGTTTGGCGGCAGCGGCACGGTGACCATGTGCCGCCCCATCCAGCGCGGCTGCATGGAGGTCTACAACGACTTCAACAGTGACCTGACCAACCTGTTCTGCTGTGTCAAAAACAGGACCATGGCGCTCCTTCTGGAGCGTGGCTTCCTGCCGCTGAACACCCGTGATGACTTCAATGTGCTGTATAAGTTTTTCTCCCATGAGGAATTCACCGATGACTATCTGGACGAGGAGATGGAGCTGACGGAGCGGTATCTGGAGCCGCCGGATGCCGAGACCATCCGAAGGATGATGCTGGAACGGGCGCCTCGCGGCGATGTGCGGCGGGCCGCCGACTATTTCAAGCTGATCCGATACAGCTTCAGCGGCGGTGCCAAGTTCCCCTTCGCCGGAAAATCCTGCGACATCCGCCGCTTTTTCCATCTGGTCTGGGAGTGCTCCCGCAGGCTGGCGGAGGTGGTCATCGAGAACAAGGACTGCGTCGACCTCATCCGTCAATATGACCGGGAAGACGCATTCTTCTACTGTGACCCGCCTTACTACGATGCGGAGGACTGCTATGCGGTGGGCTTTCCCAAGAAAGACCACCAGCGCCTCCACGACGCCCTTCTGGAGTGCCAGGGGTATGTGATGGTGTCCTACAACTACTGCCCCTTCATCGTGGAGCTGTACAAGGAGTTTTTACATCTTCCACACCACTCGCCCCAACAGTATGTCCCAGAAGGCCGGAAGCGAATACGAGGAGATCGTCATCACCAATTACGACCCCCGCCGCCACAATTCCGCAAGGCATTGGCAGCTCAACCTTTTCAACCTGTCAGCTGCGGAGGAAGATGACGGGCGCTACACGCTGATCCACGAACCGAAAACAAAATCTGATAAAAACGGAGGAATGAAGATGACCTTTATCAAGTACACCAACGACGGCAAGGCTGTCATTCAGCCTGCGGCCCTCACCCTGAGTGGTCTGGAGCAGGAGGAAACGCTGGAGATGCATACCCTGGAAAACGCCATCGTCCTGCTCAAGCAGGAGATGGAGCCGGTGGAGAAAGCCACCGCTATGATGGCGCTGATTCGTCTGGTCAATAGCCTGTGGGCGGATATGCTGGCCAGATGGGAGGACCAGGAGGGCGATGCGGACCCGTGCGGCGGTTGTTCTGGCTGCGACGAGGAGATGCTCCCCATCCCCGCCGAAGCCTTTGCGGATGCCGGCATCCTGTACGATAACCTCTGTGTGTTCAGCGTGGACGGCGCTGTTCTGGTGGTATCCGATGACCACAAAACCACATGGAGTGATGCGCTGACCAAGGCGATCCTTGAAAGTGGGAAAGCCAATGACTAAAGACCACGCCTACCTCTATCTCAGTTCCTTCGCCGAGGCCAAACGGCAAAACGAGGTGGCCCTCTGGCGGGCAAGTCACTTGGAGAACATCTCCTGTAAGCAGGCCATCGAGGAGGCCATCCGCAAGGGCTTTGACGGGATGCACCTGAGCCACGACTGCGCCAGGGGCATCATCGAGGACTTTGGCTTCAAACGTGTGGGATGGGTGCTGTCCGCCACGCTTCAGCAAAAAGCAGTACGACGGACGAATCAGCCCGCAAAACAAAGACGTGGGCCGCCTCCACCTTCATCCCGCCCAGCGACCGCAATTATGAGTTTACCGTGGAGAGCCACCCCGCCGTGCTGGACGGCTTCGTCAACGACTTCCGCAAGGCACAGGCAGAGCTGAAGCTGTTTAACAGTTCTCACTGCGACGATATGACCGGCCAAAATCTGGAGGGCAAGGTGCTGGTCATGAGTCCGTTCACACTGAAGGAGTCCTGCTGGGCGCCGGAAAATCAGCTCTGGCTGGCCACCGGCGGGTTTGGCTGCGTCCCCACCGCCGCAGGCCGAGCGGTATATGCCACCTGCCTCGGCGACGGAGAGCAGACCCGGTGGAACCGCAGCGACTTCATCGGCATTCTCAAGGAAGAACATCTGCCCGACTGGGCAAGAGAAAGCCTGGAACAGATCCGGCAGGAAGATCCCTGCCGAATCTGCCGGCATGACAACCCCATCCATGTGAGTGAAAGGAGCTTTGATAACCATGGCAGCGACCAAAAAGAAGCAGCAGGAAGCCCCCACGCCCCAGGTGGAGGCGCGAATCGACCGTATGGTGGACGGAGATTTCAAGACCAAAGCCTTCGCCAGCGCCACCATCGGTGGGGCCTTTGCCGTCCACGGCCTCCGTGTCATTGAGACGGACAAGGGCCGCTTCATCTCCATGCCCCAGGAGTCCTACAAGAAAAACGGTGAGACCAAGTACAACGACACCTTCCACGCCATTACCGCCGAGGCACGGACCGCGCTGGTGGAGGCGGTCAACGACGCTTACGACGAGCAGAAGCTCCAGGAGCAGCAGGAGCAGAAAGGCGACGCTCCCGACCAGACCATGAGCCAGCAGATGTGAGCCGCTCGCCCGGAAGGGAGGTGATGTGATTTTGGTCCGCTTCACAATAGACAATCGCAACCGCCTGATCTTCTACGGCAACACGGTGGGCTATGTGAAGGATGATGCTGCTGTGGTGGACGAAATGTTCCAGACCGATGAGCTGTCCCGTTATCTGGCCAGAATGAATCTCACACCCCGATGGAAGGAGGGCGTATTTGACCGCCTTGCAGCCGGAGAGATGCCCAGCGAGGAGCTGGGGCAGCCGCAAAAAGGCTGCCGCATCTGGCAGCTCCGGAAAGGCGTGGATGTCACCATGCGTTTCATCGGATATGAGGATCTGATAAAGCGGTTCGGAGAACCGGACGCAGACTAATTATACGCAGGTCTTTGACGGCGATCTGGGAACCAATGATCTGGAGCGGATCTATGCCATCTGCAGGGATAGCCCTCCTCCCGGATACCGGGGATACCGAATGGCACTGTCCGATGTGGTGGAGCTTTACGACGCTTCCGGCAGCGAGTTTTATTACTGCGACCGGGTGGGATTCCGTCCCATCCAGTTCAACCAGAGTCAGGAGCAGAGCGAATGCCACGAAATGACCATGTAGTTCGGGAGGATGAAAACCGCCCGGATTTTTCTTTGCCCAGCCGGGCCGGGGCCCTCCCCAACCGCATCCCATGATCTCTTTCCAGCCAACATACTGTTAAAAATCATTTTTTACTTACAGGAGGAATGTACCTTATGAAGAAGCTGTTCAAGAATATCGCCAAGTCCGCCAAGTCTGCCGCCATCAACTGCCAGACCTCCATCGCCGCCTTCCACCGCCGCGCCGTCTGCGGCAACGCCGGCGAGGGCTACATCGACACCGCCGTCAAGGTGCTGATCGCCGTCGTTCTGGGCGCCCTGGTGCTGGCCGGTCTGTACGCTGTGCTGGACGACACCGTCATGCCCACCGTCACCCAGCGGATTCAGGAGATGTTCAACTACGCGGGCTGATGCTCTGGGTACAGGCGCTGGTCTTCTGCGGCGGGTCTCTTATCTATGCCTCCGTGGATGACCTGAAAACCAGAACGGTCTGCGACATCGTCTGTATCATCATTGCTGCGGCGGGGCTGATCACCATCAGCCCCGCCTCCTTTTAGGGGCGCTGCTGGCAATGCTCTCCGTTCTACCTCTGCGCGGGCTTTGGCCTGATGGGCGGCGGGGATTGGCGGTTGGCTGCGGCGGTAGGCTTTGTTCTGGGCTTCGACAGGGTGATCCCGGGATCCAGCATCATGGCCATTGCGCTCCTTCTGGTTTCCTTTGCCATGCGGGTGATCCCGGCACTGCGGGAGGGCGCATCGGCAAAGCAGCCGCTGGTTCCGTATTTCGCGGTGGCTTTCATCCCCGCATATTTCTTATAAGGAGGCTCATATGAAAATCTTTCGCAACCGCACCGTGGTCGGTGTGCTGTGTATCCTGTTTGCGCTGCTCATCTGCTTTGGGGTGACGCCCCTGTTCAGCCGCAGCGCCAGTGAGAAAACGGAAATCGTCCGTGTCACGACGGACATCAAGGAAGGTGACGAGATCACCGCTGAGATGGTACAGACCGTGGAGGTGGGCGCCTATAACCTGCCCTCCGGTATCATGACAGAAAAAGACGAGGTCGTCGGCAAGTATGCCACCGCCGACCTGAAGGTGGGCGACTACATTCTGGCCAGCAAGCTCTCCAACAAGCCTGCTGCCGAGAACGCCTATCTGTACAGTCTGGACGGGACCAAACAGGCCATCTCGGTCACCATCAAGAGCTTTGCCACCGGCCTTTCCGGCAAGCTGGAGAGCGGAGACATCGTTTCCGTCCTCGTGGCCGACTATCAGGGCATGGGCGAAACCGTGATCCCGCCTGAGCTGCAGTATGTAGAGGTCATCTCCGTCACCGCTTCCTCCGGTTACGACGCCAACACCGGCGAGGCTGTTGAGGATGAAAAAGAGCTTCCCTCTACCGTAACGCTTCTGGTGACCACCGAGCAGGCCAAGGTGCTGGCCGGACTGGAACAGGAAAGCGAGCTGCATCTGGCCCTGGTCTACCGCGGCGCACCTGAGAATGCCGATGAATTTATCGCGGCGCAGGACGCTCTGATCGAGGAACTGTACGCCGAGCCGGAAGCCGAGGAGACTGCCGAGACAACTGAGAATACCGAAACCGGGGAAAGCGAGGGCGCTGATCCTGCCGCAGAGAGCGAGGCGGCTGGGGAATGAACTTCATCAAAGGAAGCCTGTTTCACCGCAGCACAGAGCCGGAGGAGGTTGAAATCATCGAGGAATCCGGCGGCGGAGTCCTTGCCGTGTGGGGAAGCCCCGGCTGCGGTAAAACGGTTACCGCGGTGAAGATCGCAAAGCATCTGGCCTCCCAGAAGAAAAATGTGGCGCTGCTGCTCTGTGACATGACCGCCCCTATGCTGCCCTGCATCTGCCCGGCGTCGGAACTAGAGGGCGACAAGTCCCTCGGCAGCATCTTCGCGGCCCAGCGCATCTCCGTGAATCTCATCAAGCACAACCTGACCACCCACAAAAAGCTGTCCTATCTGACCATACTGGGGCTGCGAAAGGGGCGAGAACGAGTATACCTACGCGGCCTGCACCAAGCAGCAGGCCGAGGAACTCATCCGCGGACTGCGGGAGATCGCCCCCTATGTGGTCATCGACTGCTCCAGCTACATCGCCAACGACATCCTCTCCGCCGTGGCGCTCATGGAGGCCGACAGCGTCCTCCGGCTGGCCAACTGCGATCTGAAGTCCATCGGGTACCTGTCCAGCCAGCTCCCGCTCCTTCCGGGAACTGCACTGGGATGAGGACAAGCAGTATAAAGCTGCGTCCAATATCAAGCCTCTGCAGGCTGCCGACCGTATCGGTCAAGTGCTGGGCAGCGTTGCTTTCAAGCTGCCGTACTCTCAGGAACTGGAGGAGCAGTATCTGGAGGGGACGCTCCTGAATGACCTTTCCATGAAAGACAGCAAGGCGTTCCGCCGGGAGATCGAGAAAATCTGCAAGGAGGTGTTCTGATGCTTGGCGACAGAAGAAGCAATTCGTTGTTCGCCGCGGCCCCGTCCGCCGCCCCGGCGGAGGCCAGGCAGGAGCAGGCCGAGGTGCATGATATCTCCTTCGAGGAAAATACCGGAAGGACTATTTTTACAGAAACCAAGGTCGCCCCCAAGGCGAGCGACGTCTTCTTCGCTCCCCAGGCCGAGGGGATGCCCTTCGCGAAGGTTCTCAGTCAGGTGCAGTCCTACCTCTCCGGCACCTATGCCACCCTGATCACGGAGGGCGGCGACGAGGCCAAGGAGCAGATGAAGCGCCGGATCGCCCGCTATTTGCAGGACAATCGAATGGCGGTGGACGGCATGACGCAGGGCGAGCTGGTGGACGCTCTGTACACGGAAATGGCCGAGTACGGTTTTTTGACCAAGTACATCTTTGCAGACGGCATCGAGGAAATCGACATCAACTCCTGGCGGGACATCGAGATCCAATATTCCGACGGTCATACCGCCAAGCTGGAGGAGCATTTTGATTCGCCGGAACACGCCGCCAATGTCATCCGCCGTATGCTGCAGAACTCCGGCAAGGTACTGGACAACGCCAGTCCCATCATCACCTCCCGTCTGGCCAAAAACATCCGTGTTTCGGTCATTAAGACCCCCGTGCTGGACGAGGACGCAGGTGTTGCGGCCTCCATCCGCATTGTTAACCCCAGGAATCTCAGCAAGGCGGACTTTGTGCAGAGCGGCACGGCCACAGAGGAAATGCTGGACTTTCTGTCCGCCTGCCTTCGCTATGGCGTCTCCAGCTGCGTGGCGGGAGCAACTTCCTCCGGCAAGACCACTGTGGCGGGCTGGCTCCTGTCCACCATCCCTGACCGCAAGCGGATCTTCACCATCGAGGACGGCTCCCGTGAGCTTCAGCTCATCCGGGAGCAGAACGGCAGGGTGGTCAATTCCGTCGTCCATACCCAGACCCGCGACAGCGAGAACGAGCGCCAGCGCATCGACCAGATTGCGTTGCTGGATATCGCCCTGCGCTTCAATCCCGATGTTATCTGCGTGGGCGAAATGCGCGGCCCGGAGGCCAATGCTGCCCAGGAGGCCGCCCGCGTGGGTGTGGCCGTTCTCACCACCATCCACTCCAGCTCCAGCGAGGGCACCTATCGCCGCATGGTATCCCTGTGCAAGCGGGCCGTGGACACCCCCGACGATACGCTCATGGGCTATGTCACCGAGGCATATCCCATTGTGGTCTACTGCCGCCAGCTGGAGAACAAGGAGCGCCGCATCACCAACATCTCCGAGTGCGAGATCCTGCCGGATGGGAGCCGACGGCTTCACAAGCTCTATGAGTACAACATCACCGAAAACCGTCTGGAGGGCGACCGGTTCATCATTGAGGGACACCACCAGAAGTGTGAGGAGATGTCCGGGAGCCTGCAGCGCCGGTTCATCGAAAACGGTATGCCCCACGGTGAGCTGGAGCAGTTTATCCAGAGAAAGGAGGAAACTGCATGACAACGATCCAACTGATCGCCTGCGTGGGCATGATCGCCGGGCTTTTTATGGTGCTGGGGATCTCCCCCGCAGAAATGAGCGACAGCATCTTTTCCCGGCTGACTGCCGCCCCCGGCAGCATCCGGGCGGACATCAATGAGACGACCAAGCGCAAAAAGGCCGGTTTCTTTCGCCGGGAGATCACAGAAGCCCAGGCGGTATTGGCCGCATCCGGGCGGGAGGGAAAATTCCCCATGGTGTGCATGGCATCTCTGGTGCTGTTTGCCCTGGGCGCCTGCATCGCCATTCTTGCCGGGAACGCCTTCCTCGTCCCTGTACTGGCCGTCGGCTTTATGCTGGCGCCGTTCTGGTATGTCAAGCTGACGGCCGGCAGCTTCAAAAAGGATGTGGCGGCAGAACTGGAAACAGCGCTGTCCGTCATTACCACAGCCTACCTGCGTACTGAGAACTTTCAGCAGGCCGTGGAGGAGAACGTCCGTTACCTGCACCCGCCGGTGCAGGAGGTGTTCCAGCGGTTTCTCACCCGCATCAAGCACATTGACCCGGACATGGACGCCGCGCTTCATGACCTGAAATATGCCATCGACAACGAGGTATGGCAGGAATGGTGCGAGGCCGTATCCGCCTGCCAGGCAGACCGCAGCCTGAAAAGCACCCTGACTCCCATCGTCAGCAAGCTGTCGGATATGCGAGTGGTCAACGGAGAGCTGGAAAATCTGGTTTTCGGCCCCCGCAAGGAATTCGTCACCATGGCGATCCTGGTGCTGATCAATATCCCGCTGGTGCGGTTTATCAACACGGATTGGTACCACACTCTGGTAGACACCGTTCCCGGCCAAATGGTCATCGCCGTCTGCATCGCAGCTGTATTCGTGTCCTTTGCCTTTGTGGTGAAGCTGACGCAGCCCATTGAGTATCGGAGGTGAGGAAATGGGCGCACTTTTATTTCTGTTCGGCGCCGCACTGGCCGCCGGACTGTATTTTGTCCTTGCCGACCTGCTGAAAATTCCCCGGCTGGCTGCGGAACGGGCGCTCATCTCTGCTGGGCGGCGGGAACGCAGTCTGGTCAAATCTCTGGAGGCGCTGATCCTCGGCTGGGCATTGAAGCTGGCTCCGCTGATTCGAATGGACGAATACAAATACCGGCGGCTGGAGAGCAAACTCACGGCGGCAGGGGCTGGATATGACACCCCAGGTCTACATGGCTTACTCCTTTTTTTAAAGCCCTGCCTCATCCTGCTCGGCATCATCCCGTGCCTGCTGATCCTGCCCATCCTGAGCCCCCTCATCGTGGTGCTGGCCGTTCTGACCTGGTTCAAGGAGAGCCGCCGTGCTGACGAGCTGGTCAAGGCCAGAATGGAACTGATCGAAGGCGAGCTGCCCCGGTTCGTCGCCACCATCCATCAGGAGCTGGCTGCCAGCCGGGATGTGCTGCGGATTCTGGAAAACTACAAGAAACACGCCGGGCCTGACTTTGGTCGTGATTTCTTATGGATAGATTGATTTCTTGTGAGTTCAACATGGATAATGCTTGTGTGGAACTAAAATTTGCAAATGGCAGCATGATTGCCATTGATACCATCGCCGTGGAGAATGAGGTTGCCGATAATATGTATCAGCGGTCAGAATTGGATTATCTGATCTACAATGATCCGATTGGATATGCAGACTTGATATTGAACGGAAACCCCGAAATTTATCTAAAAACTGTAACTGAATGTAAACCCTTAGATTAAAACTCAGCCCTCTGCCTTTTCCTTGGCAGAGGGCCGTTTTTTGCTTAACAGTTATTGAGCATCCCTTAATTGCTCTACAACACTGCATTTTTGCTGCGTTGTCATACATCATGCAGGGGATCAGCCACCCCAGCAGAAGAAATACCGGAATTGTCAGCAGGACAGGCAGTGAATGGTGAATCGATACTCAAAGAACCAGAACATACTGCCCAGCATTTTTCCCGCAAGAGGTCCCACCGCCAGCGACAGAATAAAAGGCCACCGCTACGGAGGACATTGCGTAAAACAATCCCTCATAGATCAGCATGGTTTTGAGCTGCCGGTTCGTCATTCCTACAGCCTGAAGCACAGCAAATTCACGGCGGCGGGAAAAGAATACTGGTCATCATGGCGTTGAAGAAATTTAAGAGTCCCACCAGCCCAATGATAGCACAGAGAATACCACCTACCAGAAGGAACATCTGCCGGAACTGAGCAAACTCAGAGCGAGCCGTGGCCTTGCTTTCATACATCAAGGGCGAAAACTCACCGGCAGTGAGCTTCGATAGATATTGCTCTGCTTCGGCCTCGTCAGCTTCGTCTGCTGTGTCGAACAGGTAGAGCATCGGAATGGCCGCACCGCCGCTGTCCCTCTGTGCGGTATCCACAGACAAAACTGTCTCATATCCAATACCACCATAACGATAACTCATGGAATACGGAAGCTCTACCAAGGCGCAGACCGTGTACTCTACATCTCTAGCTCCATACAGTTTTTCCTGAAGTACTCCTCCGGTGTATCTTCGGTGCAGAGTTCCCCGGTGCGGCTGTCGATATATTTCACATCGTCCGCATAGGTGGCGGTGATCGTGTCTCCCACCTTGGGGTAGTATTCAGGATTGGGCAGATTGCCGTAGTCATCTAAAGAAACCGCAATGGCAATAGCGTTATTGTTTGGCTCCAGCATAGGAGAAATATCTCCGTCGAACACTTGCAGCTTGTCAAACAGGCTGTTATCCAGAGCCTCGATCCTGGTATTTCCCATCACCATATCGCCCCGGTGCTCCATGCGGCTCATATGGCTGTCCAACTGCTCAGCACTTTCGTACCTTGCATAGTCCTGCCGCAGAGCATCCTCCGTCATCCACAGATATGCGGTTTTCGCAGCATATCCCCGTGCCGGAAAGAC
>VOFJ01003279.1_pt1 | contig 30532 bp, 27 predicted proteins | sample 5384081 | NCBI WGS metagenome assembly VOFJ01 (sample SAMN12384729, study PRJNA508395) | human gut metagenome | isolation source: healthy gut I | host: Homo sapiens | reverse complement strand
CCCACATCGGCGCTTGACCCGATTTCGACGAGTAAGATTGAAGAATTGTGCATGGAGCTGAAGTGGAAGTACACCATTGTGATTGTGACGCATAACATGCAGCAGGCTTTGCGCATTGCGGACACAACGGCAAAATTCTTCCTGCTGGGGGATATGGTGGAAGTTGGGGCGACGGATCAGCTGTTCTCGATGCCGCGGGATAAGCGGACGGAGGATTATATCACGGGCCGCTTCGGCTAAGGGTTGTTCGTGGAAGGATTTTTTTGCTATAATGCAGGGGAAAGGATAGGCGGATTAGGGATAAAGGATAGCAGGGGAACGCGCTCAAGCCGGGACGCAAAAAAGGGTCAAGGGGCAATGCCCCTTGCGGAGTCCAGAGGCGGCGCCTCTGGTGGAGTTTGGGGCAACGCCCCAACTACTGGTCGGGCGACCATTCCAAAGGAAGCCGCCAGCAAAGGCGCAGGCAGCGAAGCGTCCCTGCCAGTAACTTTGCGCTCCCGCAGGAGCGCCCACAACTTGCTTTACCAGCCACTCGCACATTGTCGCGCCAAATGGGCGCGACCACGCAGTTGGTCTTGCAGACATAGCATGACTTTTCCGCAAGCAGGGGATTTCGCCTCTGCGGAGGCGACAAGGGGCAATGGAAACGGACGAAGTCCGCGATCGCCCCCTTGACCCCTTCGTTTTCCCCTACCCCGACTTGACTTTTATTGGAAGTCGTCAGATTTTCGGAATCCGCACTTCTAAGGTAACACCGCACAAATGAGGTGGTCGGCTGGCGAATGGATTTTTCGTCAGATGCAAATGCAAATTTCGAAGGTTTACTGGCGGTAAATCGAGAAATTTGCATGATGCAGATGGCGGAAAAGACATCGCCAGACGCGCCGCCGAATTGTGCGGTGGTGCCCTAAATCAACGCATAAATCAGCATTTTCAGGAGTTTCACCACCGTTTATCATAGAAAGAAGGCCTTTCGATGAGAAAGCATTTTGATGACCAGATTGCGCAGCTTGGCGAGCAAATGATGGCAATGGGCGCACTGGTGGAGAACACGATTGAGCGGGCAATTCGCGCCTTGCAGACGGACGACATGGCGGAGGCGGCGGCGATTCGCGACGGCGACCACATTGTGGACGAAAAAGAGCGCGAGGTGGAAGCGATGTGCATCCACATGCTGCTCCAGCAGCAGCCCGTCGCGCGTGACCTGCGCACCATCAGCGCGGCGCTGAAAATGATTACCGACATGGAGCGCATCGGCGATCAGGCGAGCGACATCTGTGAAATTGCGACGATGGGGCATCTGCGCAGTCCGCGCCCGGAGCATTTCGCGTCGATGGCGCAGGCGGCGATTTCGATGGTGCACCGCGCGATTGACGCGTACGTCCATAAAGATATTGAGCTGGCGCAGCAGGTGGAATTGTCCGACGACATTGTGGACGCGCTGTTCAACGACGTGAAGGCGGACTTGATTGCCGGGCTTCGCGGGCATCCCGACCGGACGGAGGAATGCCTTGACCTGCTGATGATTGCCAAGTATCTGGAGCGCATCGGCGACCACGCGGTCAACATTGCCGAATGGGTGGTGTACGCCATCACCGGGCTGTATAAAGGAGAAGAGCTGAAATGATCTTCGTTGTCGAGGACGATCACGGCGTTCGCGAGCTGGAGCTGTACGCGCTGCGTCAGTCAGGCTATGAGGCGGAAGGGTACGAGACCCCCGCCGCGTTCCGTCAGGCGCTGGAAAAGACCGTGCCGGACTGCGTGCTGCTGGACGTGATGCTGCCGGGTGAGGACGGCTTGTCCCTGCTGCGCTTCCTGCGCCGCGATGCACGCACCCGCCGCGTGCCCGTGATTCTCGTCACCGCGCGCGACGCGGAAATGGACAAGGTGAAGGGACTGGACTGCGGCGCGGACGATTACCTGACGAAGCCGTTCGGTGTGATGGAACTGCTGGCGCGCGTGCGTGCGCTGCTGCGGCGGACGCAGGAGGAAACGCCCTCCGCCGTCATGACGCTGGGCGACGTGACGCTTGACCGCGAAAGCCACCGCGTCACCGCCGGCGGACAGGAAATTGCCCTGACGCACATGGAGTTTGAGCTGCTGGCGTTCCTGATGGCGCACGCGGGCAAAGCTGTCACACGCGAAGTGCTGCTGGACGACGTGTGGGGCATCGCCTACTCCGGCGACACGCGCACGATTGACGTTCACGTCCGCACCCTGCGGCAGAAGCTCGGCGACAGCGGGCGGATGATTGCCACCATCCGCAACGTCGGCTACCGCATGGACGAACATCCGGAAGCAGGTGAATCCTGATGAAAAACCGCCTTTCTTCCCGTCTGCGCCTGACGCTGTCGGGCGTAACCCTGCTGACCCTTCTGCTGATGTGCGTGCTGGTATTCGCGGGCATGTACTTCCAAACGACCGCCGACAACCGCGAGCAGCTCCGGCAGCAGGCGGTGCAGCTGTCCGCCTACCTTGAGGCGTCGGATGACCCGGTTTCCCTGCTGCAAGGGAGCGTATTCACCCAGCGCGTAACGTATCTGGATACGGACGGCACGGTGCTGTATGACAGCGAAGTGGATGCGTCCCGCTTGGAGAGCCACGCCGGGCGCGAAGAATTTCAGCAGGCGCACGAAAACGGCGAGGCGTTCACCGCCCGCAGCAGCGCGACCCTTGGACAAACGAGCCTGTACTACGCCAAACGGTTGGCAGACGGGCGCGTCATCCGCGTTTCGGGCACGCAGCGCGGAATGCTGCGGCAGGTGCGCGATTTACTGGGGTATCTGCTGCTGGGCGCAGTGCTTTGCTTCGGCGCGGCGATGGCGTTTTCCCGCCCGTTGGCGAAGCGCCTTGCCGCCCCCATGAACGAGGTCAACCTTGACCAGCCGCTGGAAAGCGACGTTTACGAGGAGCTTTCGCCCATGCTTCGCCGCATGGCACAGCAGAACGCCCGCATTGCCGACCAGATGGCGTCCCTGACCGCCCAGCGGCATGAGCTGGATACCGTCCTCGGCGGCATGAAGGAGGGCTTCGTCATCCTCGACGAGAAGCGGCATGTGCTGACGATGAACAACGCGGCGCGGGCAATGTTCTGCATCACCAATGACCCGGTTGGACAGCCGATGATTGCCGTCAACAGCCGCGACGAGGCGCTGCTCCGCCTTTTGGACGGGCAGGGTACGGAATGCGCGATGCAATTGAACGGCATGACCATCCACCTCTCCCTCAGCCATGTCGAAGGCGGCGGCACGGCGCTGCTGATGCAGGACGTCACCGCCGCACAGGCCGCTGAAGCAAGCCGCCGGCAATTCTCCGCCAACGTCAGCCATGAGCTGCGCACCCCGCTGACCACCATCAGCGGCTACGCGGAGCTGCTGTCCTCCGGGATGCTGCAGAAGCCGGAGGACGCGACGGAATTCGGGCGGAAGATTCTCGCCGAAAGCCGCCGCCTGCTGACGCTGATTGAGGACATCATCCGCCTGTCGCGCCTTGACGAGGGTGTGCGCGGCGAAGTGACCCCCGTCGATTTGACCGCGCTGATTCAGCACTGCGTCCAGAAGCTGACGCCCGCCGCGCAGAATGCGCAGGTAAGCATCAGCGCCAGCGGAAATGGCCCTGTGCTGATTTCCGGCGACCACGCCCTGCTGGAAGAAATGCTGACGAACCTGCTGGAAAACGGCATCAAGTACAACCACGCGGGCGGATACGTCCGGGCGCGGGCAGAAATGGCGGACGGACGCGCCGTCGTGACTGTCGCGGACAACGGCGTAGGTATTGCGCCGGAGGATCAGCAGCGCGTATTCGAGCGCTTCTACCGCGTGGACAAGAGCCGCAGCAAGCAGACCGGCGGCACGGGACTGGGGCTGTCCATCGTCAAGCACGGCGCGCAGGTGCATCACGCGCAGATTGCCATGCAGAGCGCGCTGGGCGAGGGTACGACCATCACGCTGACTTTCCCGGCTCAGTCATCAGGCAAAAAATAACGCCGCCCCGACATGGTTTCCACCGGAATCGCATAGACCATCGCGCCGTCCTCCTCGTGCAGGGGACGGCTTTTCCTTCCGCCAGAACGACCTGAATCGCCGCCGCATCCGGCGCTTCAAACTCCAGGCACACCTGCGTGCAGACGGATAATGCCTCCGCCTTGCGCCCCTCCTTCGGCATCATCAGGCAAACGACCGGCTGCATCCCGTTCACGAACCACTCGAACCCCATCGGCACAACATACGGCGCGTGACCGTCAAAGAACGCCGCGCGGACTGCCTTCGCCTGCCGCAGAATTTCCAGACATTCCACGAAACTGAGCGTCTGATAGCACATGCTGCTCACGCCGCCTCACCTCCCCCGCATCAGCGTATGCGCAGGGGGATTTTTCGTGTGATGCAGAAATTATACTATTTCCAGATAAGAATGCGCCAAGATGCGCCGCGAATTTTTCATTCTGGCTAACGTGAATGAAACGCAGCGTAGCAGCGCTACACTAAGTGGAATGAGCGGACGCCAGAAGGGAAAAGGCGCAAGCAGATGGCGCAGGTGAATCTGGAAATCGTATTAGCCAGAAAGCGAACATTTTCGTCAGGAAGCGCAGCAAAAAAACACGAAAAATCTACAAAAACCCTTTACGGCACACCATCCGATGCGAATAATTGTTGCATGACGAACGGAACACGCTTCCGCCCGTCCACCTGATAAGGAGGTTGGTTCTCATGAAGAAGTTCTTTAGTCTCGTTCTTGCTCTGGCCATGGCGCTGAGCATGGCTTCCTTCGCGTCCGCAGAGGAAACGACGACGATTCACATCGGCGTGATTGGCCCGATGACCGGTGCTGCCGCTGTCTATGGTCTGGCAGTTGCGCGCGGCGCGGAAATCGCCGTGGAAGAAATCAACGCCGCCGGCAAGGTGAACATCGTGCTGGATGTGCAGGACGATGAAAACGACGCTGAAAAGTCCATCAACGCTTACAACGCGACGCTGGACAAGGGCACGCAGGTCATCCTTGGCTGCGTGACGACAACCCCCTGCATTGCTGTCTCCGCGCAGGCGTATGACGAGCGCGTGTTTATGCTCACGCCTTCCGCCTCCTCGCTGGAGGTCATCGCGAACAAGGACAATGCGTATCAGGTCTGCTTCACGGACCCGGCACAGGGTTCCGCGTCCGCTGAATACATCTTCAACAAGAAGGTCGGCGAGAAGGTCGCCATCATCTACAACAACGCCGACACCTATTCCACCGGTATCTATCAGACCTTTGAGAGCAAGGCTGCCGAGCTGGGGCTGAACATCGTTTCCGTGACCACCTTCACCAACGACACCACGGACTTCTCCGTGCAGGTGACCGAGGCCAAGAACGCCGGTGCGGACGTTGTGTTCCTGCCCATCTACTACACCCCTGCTTCCCAGATTCTCAACGCTGCCAACACCATGGGCTACAAGCCGGTGTTCTTCGGCGTTGACGGCATGGACGGCATCCTGACCATGCCCGGCTTCGATGTTGCGCTGGCGGAAGACGTCATGCTGCTGACCCCCTTCTCCGCGGACGCGCCGGACGAGCTGACCAAGAGCTTCGTTGGCAAGTATCAGGAAAAGTACGGCGAGGTGCCGAACCAGTTCGCGGCGGATGCGTATGACGGCATCTACGCGCTGGCGGCGGCCGCTGAAAAGGCTGGCGTGAAGGGCGACGAAGCGCCGGAAGATATCTGCGACGCGATGATTGCCGCCATGCAGGAACTGACCGTCACCGGCCTGACCGGCACGATGGTCTGGGATGCGACGGGCGCTGTCACCAAGACCCCGACGGCCGTCATCATCAAGAATGGCGTGTATGTCGGCGCTGATGCGGCTGCAGCGGAGTAATCCCCCCTATTCCACGCGTTTTCCTCATGCCGGAGGAGGAGCTTCCTTCTCCGGCATGAGCGTATCCACAGAAGGTAATCAGCAACAGTTGGTGCAAGGGTGCACACGGACTGCTGCTGATTGCCTTGCTGTCTTTCAAGGGAAACTACTTTTTGCACGCAGAACTGCGTTACGAACAGGGATTTCGCTCCTGCGGGAGCGAGGAGGGGGCTTTCCGGTCGCCCCCTCCACCCCTTCGGCGCTGTCTTTCGCGGGAAATGTTTTCCCGCAGATTTCAGTCATTTGGAGGTGCAGGCAGGATGCTTCAGTTCTTCTCTTACCTCATCAACGGCATCAGCCTTGGCAGCGTGTATGCCATCATCGCCTTGGGCTACTCGATGGTCTACGGCATTGCCAAGATGCTGAACTTCGCGCACGGCGACGTCATCATGATTGGCGCGTACATTGCCTTCTGTGCCACGCAGTACTGGGGCATGTCCCCGCTGCTTGGCGTTCTGATTGCCATGATTGTCTGCACGGTGCTGGGCATGGTCATCGAGCGGCTGGCGTACAAGCCGCTGCGTCAGGCAACGAGCCTTGCCGTGCTGATTACCGCCATCGGCGTGAGCTACCTGCTGCAAAACCTGGCGCTGCTGGTGTTCGGCCCGAACCCCATGTCGTTTCCGTCCTTCGTCAGCATCCCGTCCATCAGCCTGTTTGACGGGCAGCTGATTCTGACCGGCGAAACAATCGTGACCGTGCTGGCGAACATCATCATCATGCTGGTGCTCACGTTCTTCACCTCCCACACGAAGATGGGCAAGGCGATGCGCGCCGTCAGCGAAGACCGCAGCGCGGCGGAACTGATGGGCATCAAGGTGAACGCGACGATTTCCCTGACCTTCGCCATCGGCAGCGCGCTGGCGGCGATTGCGGGCGTGCTGCTCTGCTCCACCTACCACACGCTGATGCCCACGACAGGTTCCATGCCGGGCATCAAGGCGTTCACGGCGGCTGTTTTCGGCGGCATCGGATCAATTCCCGGCGCGCTGCTGGGCGGCCTGCTGCTGGGCATCATTGAGATTCTCGGCAAGGCGTATGTGTCCATGGAGCTGGGCGACGCGCTGGTGTTCGCCGTGCTGATTATTGTGCTGCTGGTCAAGCCGACGGGGCTGCTTGGCAAGCCGATGCGGGAGAAGGTGTAACGGGATGAAGAAAACGATGAAAAAGTCAACAAAAGGCTTTCTGAACAACTTGATCACCTACGCCATCGTCATCATCGCGTTCGTCTTTACGCAGATGGCGCTGAGCAAGATGATTCCGGGCGTCACCATCAGCCGCTCCCTGAAGGGGCAGCTCATCCCGATCTGCGTTTACATCGTCATGGCGGTTTCCCTGAATCTGACCGTCGGCATTTCCGGCGAACTGTCGCTGGGTCACGCGGGCTTCATGAGCGTCGGCGCGTTCTCCGGCATCATCATGTCCGGCTGGCTGCTGAACGCCTTCCAGATGGAAAATGAGACGATGCGCCTTGTGCTGGCCATGCTGGCGGGCGGCGTATGCGCGGCGATTGCGGGTGTGCTGATCGGCATCCCAGTGCTGCGTCTGCGCGGCGACTACCTTGCCATCGTCACGCTGGCGTTCGGCGAAATCATCCGCAACGTCATGAACTGCCTGTATTTCGCGGTCAGCGACGGCAAGCTGATTATCAACTTCAACAATCCCCGCATTGATGGCACGCTCCTGTACAACGGGCCGGCGGGGGCGGTGCGTGTCGGGCGCATCGCGACGTTCGAGGCGGGTTTCGTGCTGGTGCTGCTGACGCTGTTTGTCGTGCTGAACCTCATCAACAGCCGCTCCGGCCGCGCGATTATGGCAAGCCGCGACAATCGCATTGCCGCCGAAGCCATGGGCGTGAACGTGACGAAGTACAAGCTGATGGCGTTCGTCACCTCGGCGGCGCTGGCGGGCATGGCGGGCGCACTGTTTGGGCTGAACTTCTCCTCCATCGCGCCGGACAAGTTCAAGTTTGATACGTCCATCCTCGTGCTGGTGTTCGTCGTGCTGGGCGGCATCGGCAATATCCGCGGTTCGGTGATTGCGGCGGCGCTGCTGACGGTGCTGCCGGAGGTGCTGCGCGAATTTGGCGACTATCGTATGCTGATTTACGCCATCGTGCTGATTGCCGTGATGCTGCTGGGCAACGCCCCGGTGGTGCGGCAGATGTTCGAGCGCATCCGCCCCGCGAAAAAAGAAGCTGTGAAGGAAGGTGACGCGGCATGACTGAACCGCTGAAGCGTTTTAAGCCCAATACAAAGATGGTTCCCGTGCCGTCGCGCAGCATCATTCCGGAACGCGACGTGAATCATTCGCCCGTGCTGGAAGCCAGCCATCTGGGCATTGAGTTCGGCGGCCTGAAGGCAGTGGACGACGTGAACCTTGCCATCGGGCGCACAGAAATCTGCGGGCTTATCGGCCCGAATGGCGCGGGCAAGACAACGGTCTTTAACCTGCTGACAAAGGTCTATCAGCCCACAACCGGCACCGTGCTCATCAACGGCAAGGACACGGCAGGCATGAACACAGTGCAGGCCAGCAAGCTCGGCATTGCCCGCACGTTCCAGAACATCCGCCTGTTCGACAACATGACGGTGGAAGAGAACGTCCGCATTGGCCTGCACAACCAGATTAAGTACGGCATGTTTTCCGGCATTTTCCGTCTGCCACAGTATTGGCAAGGCGAGAAGAAGCAGCACGAAAAGGCGCTGGATCTGCTGAGCATCTTCGGCATGGAAAACATGGGCGATGTCAAGGCAGGTTCCCTCCCCTACGGCGCACAGCGGCGCTTGGAGATTGTGCGCGCGCTGGCGACGAATCCGTCGCTTCTGCTGCTGGACGAACCCGCCGCGGGCATGAATCCGCACGAAACGGCGGAGCTGATGGAGAACATCATCAAAATCCGAGACCAGTTCCAGATTGCTATCCTGCTCATTGAGCATGACATGAATTTGGTCATGGGCATCTGCGAGGGCATCTGCGTGCTGAACTATGGGCGTATCATCGCCAAGGGCACGGCAGAGGAAATCCAGAACAACCCGGTCGTCATTGAGGCGTATCTGGGCAAGCAGAAGGAGGCGAAAGCATGAGTCTGCTGGAAGTCAACGATATCAACGTTTATTACGGCGCGATTCACGCAATCAAGGGCATTTCCTTCTCGGTGGATGAGGGCGAGGTCGTCACGCTGATCGGCGCAAACGGCGCGGGCAAATCCACGACGCTGAACACCGTCGCCGGACTGCTCCGCCCGCGCGAGGGCAGCATCCACTTCGGCGGCAAGGACTTGGCGCGCGTCCACGCGTCGGATATGGTGAAGCACGGCATGGCGCTCTGCCCCGAAGGGCGGCGCATCTTCCAGCAGATGACGGTGCTGGAAAACCTCGAAATGGGCGGCTTCACGCGCCCCGACAAGGAGATTCCGGGCAGCATTGAGCAGATGTTCGAGCTGTTCCCGCGCCTGAAGGAGCGCCAGAAGCAGATTGCCGGCACGCTCTCCGGCGGCGAGCAGCAGATGCTGGCGATGGCGCGCGCGCTGATGTCCAAGCCGCGCCTGCTGATGCTGGATGAGCCGTCAATGGGCCTTGCGCCGATTCTGGTCGAGCAGATTTTCGACATTATCCGCGCGCTGCACAAGAGCGGCACGACGATTCTGCTGGTGGAGCAGAACGCGCAAATGGCATTATCCGTCGCGAACCGCGCGTATGTGCTGGAAACAGGCAAGATTTCCATGTCCGGCGACGCGCAGGAGCTGCTGCACAACGATGCAGTCAGGAAGGCGTATCTGGGGGCGTAATGCCAGGCAGCCGGGAAGGTGGCAGAAGCCGCTTCCCGGTTTTTCTTTCGCGTCAAGATTGACATTATCCTGCAAGTATGGTATTGTATAGGTGAAATGAATGTTATTCGGCGACAGGAGGCATCCGCATGAATCCCTATTTGACGCAGCGGGCGAACCGCCGATGGTGGGTGTATCCGCTGATGGCGGTGTTCTTTGCCCTATCGGCGCTGCTGCTGTGGCGCACCTGCAAGGCGGGTGAACGCGGCGACACGCGCATGGTGGTGCTGCTGCTTTGCCTTGCGACGGCGGCGCTGCATGCCGGGATGCACCTGCTTCAGGGGGAAATCATCCGACGCCGGGCGCGTGGCGTTGCACAGCAGTTAGCGACGTTCTCGCTGCACATGTTTCCGCTGTCGGATATGCCCAAGCTCCTGCCGGACTGCCCGAATATGGAGACGCTGCGGTTATTGCTCTGCGGGAACTATCTGCGGAACATTCAGATTGACCCGCTGACGGCGATGGTGTACCTGACTGCGCCGAACAGCCGGGCGTATGGGGTGGTACAGTCGTTTATTGTGTGTCCGCACTGCGGGAGGCGCACGAGTGTGGTGGAAGGTGCTGCGCGGCAGTGCGAGTATTGCGGGATGGAGATATGAAAAAAGCCGCTTCTCTTTTGTGGAAAGCGGCTCTTTTTGTGTCTGTTGATTTGCACTTTTCAAGGATTGAGTTGTGTTGCGGCAATCCCTCTCCGTCCGCTATGGCGGACACCTTTCGGTGACTGAGAGAGCAGATAAACACGCGGGCACTGCCTGATAATGTCACCAACCTAATCGCGCGGAAGGGTCAAGGGAGGGACTCCCTTGCAGAGTCCAGAGGCAGAGCCTCTGGTGGGGTCAAGGGGCAAAGCCCCTTGGAACTCCCTTGTGTTACATAAAATAGTGCTTGTAGGTGTCGTAGTAAATCGTCAGGCGGCGCGGGCCGGAGATTTCGCGAAGGGTGTCGCGAAGGGCTTCATCCTGCAGGATAAAGCGTACAATGTCCGGGTTGTAGCGGACACCCGCATCGCGCTTGAATTCCGCCAGCACTTCGTCCGTTGTCTTGGCTTGGTGGTAGTTGCGGCCGTACTGGTCAGTCGCGGCATCAAGGCAGTCGCAGACAGTGATGATGTCAATCATGAAGCGCTCCGGCGAGGCGGTGTTATCAAATTCGTTCGGATAGCCGCCTTTGCCGTTGTAGAACTTGTGGTGGCCGCGGGCGATATCCACATAGCGCGCCAAATCCTCGTCGATGCTCAGGTACTGCCCGCCGCGGTTCGGGTGGGAGCGGATGATGCCGAACTCCTCGTCCGTCAGCGGACGGTGCTGCGTCTCAATAATCGCAAGCATGGAATTCTTGCCCACATCGTGCAGCAGAGCGGCGTCATGCGCAAATTGCAGAATTTCCGCGCGGTGCGCCTGCACATTCTCCGGCGATGTCATGCCGTGATACCCCACCATCAGCGCCGGTTCTTTGTCGATGATGGCGGAGAGAATCGCCTCCGCAAAGGCGGATACCATCAGCGAATGCAGGAACGCGGTGCAGTGCCGCGCGACGACGAGCCGGAAGATGTAGTCGATTTTCTCCTCCGCCGTATCGAACAGCGCGTAGGCATTCGGGAAGAACGCCAGCTCCTCCAGTGCGTTGTTCAGCGTGTTGCCATGCCCGGTGCGCGTGTCGTAATCCGCAATGAAATCACGGATATCCTGCTGATATTCGCGGAAATAGCGTTTCTTATCCTCCATCGGCATCGTCGTTTCCACGAGGAAGGAAATCAGCGCGTCCAGACAGGTCATGTAATAGGAAATAACGTCGATTTCGCGCACATCCACTTCACCGAGCTGCTCCACCTTCGGCTCTGTCTGGCGGAAGAAAGTTTGAATCTCCTTCCAGCACTCATCTGCCGTGCGGCGGCCCGTCTCAAAGTCGAAGTTACACTGGCTGGTGATAACCTGGAACATGTCGGCGGTGCTTTCCTCCGGCTTATCCAGCTTTTCGTAATATTCTGCCGTTATCTGCTCAATCCGACTCATCAATTCCGGCGGCACATAGCGGGTGTGCGGCTCAATGGTGCGGTCAAACGATTTCGCCAGCGCATAGGCGTCCGTGCGGAAGCGCTCGGCGAAAATATCCAGCAGCCTGCCTACGTCCGGTTCGCTTTCGCGCGTCGCCACCAGCGCATCCGACGCTTGCAGTTCCTTCATTTCCTCCCACATGCCAAACGCTTCTTCCATCGTGACCGTGCCTAACACACAGCAGCTCATCACGAGGTTCGCGTAGGAGATCACAATCGCCTGATGGACGCTGTGCTCCTTGATTGCGCCGAAATTCCGCGACAAAACCGAAATCTTGCGGTAATAGTCCCTTGCGCGTATGCCATATGGTTCACGCAGGATGCGGGAGAATTCCAGATTCGTGTACGCCAATGTCAGATCCACATCCGTCATCGCGGCAAGGTTGTAGCTGTGGCCATAGTGTTTCTGGAGAATCTTTGCAAGTTCCATCAGGAGCGCCAAATCATGCGTATCTGCGCGATAGAAGTCCATCATCGAAATTTGCAGCTGGTTCCATGCGTCATCGTCTAAATCAGGCTCGTCCTTCGCGAACTCCGGCATCACGCTGCGCATTATGGCATTCATGTGCGCATACTCCGTGCGGAAGAATTCAGCGCGCTCCCGAAGGGCAGCGCACCATGTGTCCCAATCAGACTTGGTGCGCATGGCAGCTTCGAGCTGCTCCACCCGCTTGAGGACAACCTGATAATCAGCGAAAAACTTCCGGATTTGCTCACTGTTCATATCGATAACTCTTTCTTTTCGTTCATCACAGGGCGGCACGTTTCCGGGGCAACGTTTCCTATTATATGGCGCAATTGCGCATCTGTCATTATACGCCCAATTTCAACAGCCGTCAAGGAAACAGACAGCATTTCAGAAAACGTTATCGGAAAGTCAGGGAGATAACAAGACATAGGGCAAAAAAGTTCAAAAATTATTCAAATGGTTACATACAATCTGCTATTTTTTCGGCAAAAGTTTCTTGACAAATGTCCGAAATCGGACTATAATCGATACTGTCCGATTTCGGACAAATTGAAAGGAGCATTGTGATGAAAGCGTTAAGCACACGTCTGTTTGCGCTGAACGAGGCATGGAAAGAAAATGCCAATATCTACCGACAGATGGCGAAGCAGATGAACCTGACTGACATGGCGATGTGGGCGCTGTACACGCTGCGGGTTGAGCCGGGCGAAATGACGCAGAGCCGGATGTGCGAATTTCTGCACGAACCCAAACAGACGATCAACTCCGCGCTGAAGAAAATGGAAGCGGACGGGCTGATTACGCTGCAAAGCGGTTCAAATCGCCGCACGAAAACGATTCACCTGACGGCCGCGGGCGAAGCGCTGGCGCGTGAAACCGCAGACCGCGTTGCTGAAACCGAGCAGCAGGCGCTGGCGCAATTCAGCGAAGAAGAGGCGGATCAGCTGTTCTCCCTCTTGCGCCGCCTGAATGCGCTGATGATAGACATTTTCCCGCAGACAATGCGGAATCAAGAAGAGGAAAGTCAAGCTAAATGAGCAAGAAGAACCCGATTCAATTATCTGACCACTTTACCTACGCTCGGCTGTTCCGCTTCATCCTGCCGTCAATTGTCATGATGGTGTTCACGTCCATCTACGGCGTGGTGGACGGGTTGTTCGTGTCGAATTTCGCCGGAAAAACGGCGTTCGCGTCCATCAACCTGATTATGCCGTTTCTCATCATTCTGGGCGCAATGGGCTTTATGCTCGGCACAGGCGGCACCGCGCTGGTCTCCCGCGTGCTGGGCGAGGGCGACAAGGAGCACGCGAACAAGTATTTCTCCATGATTACGCTCTTCGGCATCCTGCTGGGCGTTATCCTGACGGTGGTCGGGGTGCTGGCCATGCGCCCGATGGCGATTCTGCTGGGCGCAACAGAGGCCATGGTGGATGACTGCGTGCTTTATGGGCGGATTGTCGTCTGCTTTCTTACGTCGTTCATGCTGCAAAACATGTTCCAGTCGTTCCTGATTGCGGCGGAGCGGCCGAAGTTCGGCTTGCTGATTACGCTCGCGGCGGGCGTGACGAACATGGTGCTGGATGCGCTGTTCGTAGGCGTATTCCGCTGGGGCATTGCGGGCGCTGCGATTGCAACCGGCATCAGCCAGACCGTTGGCGGCGTTGTGCCGCTGATGTACTTCCTGTTCAGCAAAAGCAGCCCCCTGCGCCTGCGCTGGACGAAGTTCGAAGTGCAGCCGCTGCTGCGATCGTGCGCCAACGGCTCATCAGAGCTGATGAGCAACATTTCCGGCTCACTGATTGGGATGCTGTACAACGCACAGCTGATGCGCTTTCTGGGCGAGGACGGCGTGGCGACGTATGGCGTACTGATGTATGTGCAGTTCATCTTCGTCGCGATTGACATTGGCTATTCCATCGGCTGCGCGCCCATCATCAGCTACCACTACGGCGCGCGGAATCACCCGGAGCTGAGGAACCTGCTGATGAAGGGGCTGAAAGTCATGGGCATCTTGGGCATCGTGATGACAATCGCCGCCATCTCGCTGTCTGGGACGCTGGCAAACATCTTCGTCGGCTATGACGCGACGCTCTGCGAATTGACGCGGCACGCCTTCCACCTCTTCTCCTTCGCCTTCCTGCTCGCGGGCTTCAACATCTTCCTTTCCTCCTTCTTCACGGCGCTGAACAACGGCGGCGTGTCCGCAGCAATTTCCTTCCTGCGCACGCTGGTGTTTCAAGCGGCGTCGGTCATCCTGCTGCCGATGGCGCTGGATGTGGACGGTCTCTGGTGGGCAGCCTCTGCGGCGGAAGCGCTGGCGTTCGTCGTGTCGATTGGCTTCCTGTTGGCTCTGAAGGGGAAATACCATTATTTTGATGAAACCTAATCAGGAAAAACTTGCGTGTTCCCCTTGCAAACTGCTGTTCGCTGTGGTACGATAAGAAGCGAAAGAAACCCGGCGGCGATTGCTGATTGCATCCCCCGCCGGTATCCAGAAAGGAAGCGGTATCATGGCAGCAAAGAAGCCCGCAAAGACCGAAAAAGCCGCCCCGGTGACGGGCGCGCAGGAGGAGAAACTCAAGGCGCTGGAGCACGCGCTGGCGGATTTGGATAAGCAGTTCGGCAAGGGTGCCGTCATGAAGCTCGGTGAACATGCGGAGCAAAACGTGCAGGTCATCCCCACAGGCTGCCTGACGCTGGATGAGGCGCTGGGTGTCGGCGGCATTCCGCGCGGCCGTATTGTGGAGATTTTCGGCCCGGAATCCTCCGGTAAGACGACCGTTGCCCTGCACATTGTCGCGCAGGCGCAGAAGATGGGCGGCATCGCGGCATTTGTGGACGCTGAGCACGCCCTCGACCCGGTGTACGCCAAGAATCTGGGCGTAAATATTGACGACCTGTATGTCTCTCAGCCCGACACGGGCGAACAGGCGCTGGAAATCTGCGAAGCGCTGGTTCGTTCCGGCGCGCTGGACGTCATTGTCATCGACTCTGTCGCCGCCCTCGTCCCGAAGGCGGAAATCGACGGCGAAATGGGCGATTCTTTCGTCGGTCTGCAAGCGCGTCTGATGAGTCAGGCGCTGCGCAAGCTGGCGGGCATCATCAACAAAACCGGCTGCGTCGCGGTGTTCATCAACCAGCTGCGCGAGAAAGTCGGCGTGATGTACGGCAACCCCGAAACCACCCCCGGCGGTCGTGCGCTGAAGTTCTACGCCTCCGTGCGTCTGGACGTGCGCCGCGGCGAGCAGCTCAAAAACGGCAGCGAAGTCGTCGGCAACCACACGAAGGTCAAGGTTGTCAAGAACAAGGTTGCTCCGCCGTTCCGCGTGGCAGAGTTCGACATTGTGTACGGCGAAGGCATCAGCCGCGAAGGTACGCTGCTGGACATGGCGGTCGAGCGCGACATCATCCACAAGAGCGGCGCGTGGTTCAGCTACAAGGACCAGCGCATTGGTCAGGGCCGCGAAAACACGCGCCTATACCTGCGCGACCATCCCGAAATCACGGACGAAATCGACGCGATTATTCGTCAGGAGATTTTCGCGGACAAGCCCGCGAAGCCGATTGCGCCCGAAGAAGATCCCGGCGAACTTCCGGATGAGGACGAGGACGACCTTGCCCTGCTGGAAGCAGACCTCGGCGATGATGCCGGTGTCGCCCCGCTGGAAGAAGAATAATCCACAGGTTATCAAACTTGTCCACCCTTGCGTCTGCGGGGGTGGATTTTTTGTGGCAGTGCGCTTTTCCCTGCAGCAAAAAAGACCAGCAGCAGGAAACGAATTGCTTCCTATGCTGGTCGGTCGCGCTCATCAGCACGGCAATGCTGCGTAACGTTGAAAGAGCCGCCCGGTCATATTCCTTCCGCGTGTTTATTCGCTTTTGTCCTCTTTCCCTTACAGGTGAAACACAAATTTCTCCTCATATCGCCGGAAAATGACCAGCCCAATCATCAGCATTCCAAAAGCGCCTGCCCCGCACGCCAGCAAGCGCTCCGGCGTCGGCGGAGTACCCGCAATCACAATCTGCCGCAAAAAATCAATCAGCTGATACATCGGGTTCAAATGGAAAATCCCCCGCAGCCCCTCCGGCCAAATCGTATCCGGATAAAAAATCGGCGTCGCATACGTCCACAAGAGCGAAATCACGCTCCACAGGAATCGCGTATCGCGGAAGAAAACGTTCAGCGTCGCCATCACCAGCGTCACGCCCAGCGCAAACAGAAACAAAAGCGCAATCATCAGCGGCAGCAGCAGCAGCGCGGGCGACACCCGCACCCCCGTCAGCAGCATCAGCAGAAGCAGCGGCAGCAGCGAAATCAGGAAGTTGATAAGGCTTGACAGCGCGCGGCTGAACGGGAAAATCAGCTTCGGAATCGCAACCTTTGTGATGAGCGACGCGTTCATGACAATCGCGTCCATGCCCAGCGTGACGCACTCGGTGAAGAAGCTGAAAACGATGATGCCCGAAATCAGGTACACCGGGAAGTGGTCGATAGCGGAGCGGAAGAGCGTGGAGAACACAAGGTACTGCACGAGCATCGTCAGCAGCGGATTGAGGAAACTCCAGAGGACGCCGAGGATGCTCTGCCGATACTTTGTATTAAAATTGCGGCGGACAAGCTGTTCGATGAGGAAGCCGTAGCGGCGGACGTCGGCTTGCAGGCGCAGCAGATGGTTCTGCCGTCCGGCGGCGGCGCAGCGTGCGGTGAACAGGCTTTCCCAGACGCAGAACAGCACCAGAACCGCCGCGAAAATCCCGTAGTACAGCATCGCGCAGGAGGGGCGCGTGCCGGACAGGCGGATGCACAGCTGATTGCCGCTGCTCATGCCCAAAGCAGGGAGCGTGTTGCCGGAAAAGGTAAGCACAAGTTTGTCCGCATCCACGGGTTCAAACGAGAAGGTCAAATTTTCGCGGATGATACTGTCGTTCAGCAGGGCGGTCTGCGTGAAAATCGGTAACCCCTGCCGTGTCAGGATCAGCGTCGCTGTGCCGCCGGATTCACTGCTCAGCGCCGTAACGGGCAGGCTGATTTCGCGGATGCCGCCATCCGGCAGGGGCAGCGAGAACGTCTCGCCGTCCGTCAGCGGATGCAGATGCGTCTGTGCCGCCGCGTCGATGGTGAACGCCCGCGTCTGCCACGTCGGGGCGAACAAAGCACCATACAGCGCCAGCATCAGCGCAATCACGAGCGTCACCCAAAGCCCTTTTTTCAGCACAGCGGAATCGCCGAAAATCGGCGGTTTGCACTTCGTCACGGCGTTCCCTCCTGTCGGTCAAGGTCAATGAACATGCTGCCGTCCGGGCGGAACAGCGGCGAATAGTAGCGCTCCGGCGGGTGCTCCCCCCACGTTTGGCGAAGCGGCGCAAATCCCCCTTCGGCGCACCCTGCGTCAGGCACGGCGGCAGCAGCGAAAGCCGCATATCCATTGCCATCCGCGCATACGGCGTGTAGACGTTGAGCAGCCCGATTTGCTGGCATTTCAGCCCCAAATCCGCGCCGCGAAGGTCACTCTGGTACGGCGAAAATCCGCCGACGGACAGGAACACGTCACGCCGAATCATCAGCAGTGCGCTGGATACGCCCGTCACGTTGCGGACGATGCGGTCAGTGAGCATATACGGCCGCCCATAGCGCCACTGCCCCGCCTGATGGCTGACCGCGCCGCCGGGGACGTCCACCGCATACCCGGCGTGACGGAAGCAATCACGGTCATCCAGCAGCGCCGAGCCGACGCAGCCAACGTCCGCGCGCTGGGCGTACTGCATGAGTTCGCTGACCCAGTCAGTATCCAGCGGGCGCAGTCCGGCGCGCAGAAACAGCACCGCGTCGCAGTCCGTCCGGCGGACGAGGTCATTGACCGCCGACAAATCGCGGACGCGGATGCACGGCATCGGCAGCTTCGGCGCATCGCCCTCGCCCCAGAGGACGCAGACGATTCGCATCTGCCGCGTTTTCCACCGAATGCGGACGCGCAGCTCTTCCACCGTCACGTCGGCATCCATGTGCAGGCGGCGGAGCTGATCCGCCACGGCGCGCGCGGCGGCATCCGCACAGGTCTGCGCTTTTTGATGGCTGAACGAGGTGTCCAGCATCCGCCAATGGTAGAGAATGCGCGGAATATGGGTGATTTTCGTCGCGTTTTCGGACAGTCGAAGCGCCAAATCATGGTCTTGCGAGCCATCGAAGCCGGGGCGAAGTCCGCCGACCGCGTTCATCAGCGCCCGTGACGCTGCCGTGATGTGGCAGATATAATTGCCGGAACGCAGCGAATCCGGCGCGAAATCAGGCTTCAAGTGCGGCTCGAAGAAGCGCGTGCCATCGGCGGACACCTTGTCCTCATCGGTATAAACGAAGTCCGCACCGTCCTGCGCCGCTTCGAGGATGCAACGAACCGCATCCGGCGCGAGCAAGTCATCGTGGTCACAGAGCGCGACAAACTCCCCCGTTGCCATCGTCAGCGCGGCGTTTGTGTTGCCCGCAATGCCGCGATTCTCCGCGCCGAACGTCACACGGAAGCGATTGTCCTCCTGCGTCAGCGTTTGCAGCAGTTCACGCGTGTCCGCGCGGGTGCTTGCGCCGTCATAGAAGCAGGCTTCCCACGCGCCACACGACTGATGCAGCAGCGAATCCGCCAGCGCGCGCAGCAGCTCCGGCGGCGTATTATAGGTCGGAATGAGGAAAGACAAGCGCATGCTCGGAGTGAAGGGTACTGAAAGGGGCGCTTCATGCCGGCGGATGAAGGCTTGGTAACCGTCTTCCTCCGCTTGACGCAGGGCGGTTTCCGTCTGGAGGAAGGGGCGCTGACGATGGAGCGCGATGCGGAACCGGATGGCTTCGGGGATGCAGCGAAAGCCTTCACGATGAATGCGCCGGATGACGCGCAGGGGGAAGAGCATGACGGAAACCTCCTTTCGCAGATGATTGGCTTTATTATAGCATAAGGGGGAGAACGATGGAAGGGAAAGGGGGATAAAAAGGGATAAACATGCGGGCAAAGTAAGGCAAAGCGCGCAGCTCAATCGTACGGAGGCAATACGGAGGGACTTCATCCGTTTTATTTTTCCAGCCTTGACGTTTCGCGCTGTCAGAAAAAAATTTGCCACCCAAAAACGCGACGCATATCCATCATGCGCCGCGCTTTTTGTTGCGATACTATTGAGAATGTTCCAAGATGCGAATGGTATGTTATTCCGCCGCCACAGCCGCGTCCGCTTCCACGGTCACGCTCTGTTCCTGCTGTTCCTTCTCCGCAATCAGGTCTTCGATGCTCTCCTTCGTGCGCATCAGGTCCTCCACGGACATCGTCTCAAAGCCCGCAGTGGGCGTCTTGACCTTCACGCCGTGGCTGCGCAGGAAGTTATCCACCTTCTCCTCGTTGTGCTTGTAAGCGTAGAAACCAACCGCGCTCACGCCCACACCAATCAGAATGCCCTTGACCATCGGGCTCATGTTCAGGTTCAACATATGTTTGTCCTCCTTATTTTTTGCAAGTATCTATCGTTCAGGTCGTTTGACCGGACGAGCGAATGAAGTTACCCCTTGTGCGCTAAGACTTCGACGCTCCGGCGGAAGATGCTTCCAGCAAAGGCGCTGCCGTCCTCATTGCCCACGACGGGGGTGAGCGTCGTGGTGTGTTCGCCGTTCCGAACCAGATATACCTGTTCCCGCGGGCCGCGCGGCAGCAGGTGGCGGCTGAACGTGACAATCCACGCCAGCAGACTCGCCTGAAAACCGTTGGGCTTGCCAATGGCGTTAATCAGGTAGACGACGGACATCACTTCCGGGTCGAAACTGCCGCGCGTGTGCAGTTCCTGATAGGCGTGCTCAACCACGGCGGTCAACGTCGCCCCGGCGGACAGCCAGCGCGTGTAGCGTGTGAGCGTCGAACCCGCGAGGGTCATCATGCCGTCAAGGACAATGCAGCCAAGCGCCAGATAGCCGCTGGGCGCCATCGAGAAGCCTTCTTCTTCCGAGTGCTTGACGTGCAGCACCGCCGTCTGCTGCAAGCGGGCGTACAGCGCACCGATGCGCACAAGCAGGTCACTTTCAGAAATAACCGCCTTGTCGTAGCAGCACAGCATCGTCTGAATGCGCGGATTATACCGGCAGCTTTGCAGCCCTGGAATGCTCAGGAAAATCGCTTCGCCCTCAATCGGCTTTTCCAATTGCAGGCGAAGTCTGCCGGGCATAGCACTCAGCACTGTCAAATGCACCGCGCCCACGTTGTCATCACGCATTCATCATCCCTCCATCGGCGGAAACACCATCAGCCGCAGCGAGTTCGCCACAACGAGAATGGTGGACATGTTGTGCATCAGCGCGCTCGCCAGCACAGAGATGCCGCTTGCCGCGCCGAGAATCAGCCCGACGGTGTTGATGCCGATGACCATTGCGAAGTTCTGCTGCACAATGCGCATTGTTGCGCGCGCCAGGCGGCGCAGTTCGGGAATCATCATCGGGTCATCGCGGCTGATGACCACGTCGCTGGTCTCCATCGCGATATCCGTGGACTTGCTGCCCAGCGAAATGCCCACGTCCGCATACGCCAGCGCGGGCGCGTCGTTGATGCCGTCGCCAACCATGACGACGCCGTTGCCCTGCGTTTGCAGCTTCAAGACAGCCTCCGCCTTCTGTTCGGGCAGCAGCTGCGCCTGATAGCCGTCCACACCGACCATTTTCGCAACAGCCTGCGCCTGTGCCGCCATATCGCCCGTCAGCAGCTCAATGTCGCCCACGCCGTCGTAGCGCAGGGCGTTGATGGCGCGGCGGACGTTTGCGCGCGGATTATCCATGGCGTACAGCACGGCGACAATCTTGTCCCCCACGCCAACGTAGTTCGGAATTGCGCCGTTCGCATCGGGAATCGCGCCGTCCGCGCGGACGCCGTTTTCCTTCATGTACTTGAGGTTGCCGACGCGGATGCACTTGCCGTCAACTTCCGTCCGGCTGCCGCGGGAGACTTCGGTTACAATTTCGCCATGCGGGGGAATTTTCGCTCCGTGCGCGCGCCCGTAGGTCAAAATTGCGCTTGCCAGCGGATGCGTGCTGGTTTCCTCCGCCGCCATCGCCAGCGAAAGCACTTCCGTCTCGTCCATCGTGTCGGTCAGCATCGTCATGCCCGTCACGCGCGGACGGCCCTCGGTAATCGTGCCGGTCTTATCCAGCAGGACGGTATTCGCGCTGCTCATCTGCTCGATGTACGCGCCGCCCTTAATCAGCACGCCGCGCTTGACCGCCGTGTTAATCGCGGCAGAGAACGCCGTCGCGGTCGAAAGCTTGATGCCGCAGGAGTAGTCAATGACGAGCATCTTCAGCGCCTTCTGCGGATTGCGCGTCACGAGCCAAACCGCCGCGCACAGCAGGAAGTTCAGCGGCACGAGGTAGTTGGAGAACTTATCGGCATAGCGCTGGATGGGCGCTTTCTTGAGTTCGCTCTGCTCCACCATGCCGACGATGCGCGAGACAACCGTCTGGTCGCCGACGCGCTGCGCCTGAATCTGCATATTGCCGTTCTTGACGACCGTGCCCGCGAACACCTCCGCGTCCTTGCGCTTTTCCGCCGGGACGAATTCGCCCGTGATGGCGCTCTGGTCAACAACCGCGCTGCCGGACACCACCGTGCCATCTACCGCGATTTTCTCGCCCGTGTGCACCTCGATGGTGTCGCCCGCTTCGAGTTTACCAATCGGCGTTTTCTCCAGCCGACCGTCCGAGAGCACCTTCCAGACCTCGCCGTCTTCCACCGACAGCATCTGCTTGATGGACGACCGCGTGCGCTCGATGGTGTAGGACGTCATCAGTTCCGCGAGGTCAGACAGCGCCAGAATCATCAGGGCGGAATGCGGCGTACCGAGCAGCAGACTTGCGACAATCGATGTAACCGTCAGGAAATCGGCGTTCGGGCGCATATCGCGGCGCAGACCCGCCGCCGCGCTCCGTGCCATCGGCATCGTCAGTCACAAACTGGTCAGCGCTTCCAGCGACGTGAAGCTCGCCATCGCACCGCCAAGCAGGCTGCCGGGCAGAATCGTGTGGCCGAGCAGCACCGCGCCCGCGTTGAGCGCCAGCCGCTTTGTCAGCTGCTTTGTCGTCATGGACACTTCCGGCTCTTCCGGCTTGCTGCCTGCCTGACGATTGCGGTAGGCGTTCATGGCATAGCGCGCCATCGTCACGTCCACGCCTTCACAGAGAATCGACGTATCCGTCGCGGTCGGATCGAAGCGCAGGAGGATGCCGCAGGTAATCGGCGTCACCTGCACGCACTGCACACCCGGCAGCTTGGCAAGCATCTGGGCGATTTCTTCCTTCTCGTCATTCAGGAAGTTCAGCCCTTCTACTCTGAGCCGCAGCCGCCCGCGAAGGCTATGCGCCACCTGACTCTTCATCCAGTTTTTCTGTGTTTCCCGATTGAACATGTTATCCCTTCTTTGATTTGGCAATTCAGATTCAATGATTCATGCTTTTTCGCGTCGATTGCGCAAACCCTTGCCGTGAAAAGGCTCAACTAACGGGAGTGTGCACCGAGGGGTTCCAAAGGGCGATCGCGGACTTCGTCCGTTTCCATTGCCCTTTTGTCGCCTCCGCAGAGGCGAAATCCCCTGCTTTCGGAAAAGACCAGCTATGGTCGGAAGTCAAGCAATCCGGTCGCGCCCATCTGGCGCGACACAGCATAGGTGTTGGAAAGAGCAGCTTGGGGGGGCGCTTCTGAGGAAGCGCGAAGTTACTGGCAGGAACGCTTCGCTGCCTGCGCCCTTTGTTGTTTTTTCCCTTTGGAATGGTCACCCGTGGAACAGTTGGGGCGTTGCCCCAAACCCCACAAGGGACGCTGTCCCTTGACCCTGCGAAGGGGCAAAGCCCCTCTCGACACCCATTGACTGGCGCCCGGCTTGGGCGCTTTTCCCTTACAAGTCTTTGCCGTTACTTTTTTTGTCTGTCCCAGCCGCAAGGCGAGGCGGCGGCGTGCCATCGTCGCCAATTCTTCCTCCCCCACATCGCTCTTCGCCCAGTCAATCTCCTGCGCCAATTCCAGCCCCGTATCCACCGCTGTCGCAATCCACCGCAGGATTTCCTCCCGATTGGTCATGTTCGCGTCATACGTCACCAGCGCCGTACCAATCCGCGGATTCACCTGCGCGCCCCGCACCCCCGGCAGCATCGTCATCACGTCCTGCACATAATGCAGATACGGCAGCGCTTCCTTCGACAGCATCTGATATCCCTTAAAGCTCAAGCGCAAGCGCCCCGGCAGGTCGCTGGTCACAGCGGGCTTCAGGTAGTGGCGTATCAGTGCCGTTTCAATTCGTCCCACTGTCGTTTCGCCTCCAGATGCTGGCTGCCCACCAGAGCAGCGTCATCGCGCCCGGAACAGCCGCACCGCTAACCGCAAGGCTTTTCACGCCCGCGAACGTCAGCGCGCATCCCGCCAGCGTCCGCACATCAAGCAGACCGTTCGTCGCCTCCAGCAAACCGTGGTTGATTGCCGCCATCAGCGTATTCAACCCGCTTTGAATTCGGCTGACCGGCTCTTTCTGCAGTGCGTCGGTCAATCCCATCAGCTTCAGCACCGCGCCCTGCACCACGGCGGCTTCTACCTTCGTCTCGTCGTAGCGAATGAGAACGCTAGACAGGCGAAGTTGAGCGCCACTTCATGCACCACGCCGGTTGCTTCCAGCTGCCGCTTCATTTCCTCTGCGGCTTCTCGGTTGGCGGATACGGCAGGCAGATAGAGCCGCATCCGTCCCGGGAGACTTGCGCGGACTTCCGCGATGCCTCGGAAGGACGGCAGACGCATCAGGTTATGGTTCTGCGTCGGCTTCTTGACCGAGAGCGCAGCGCCGCCCAGCGCCAGCGCCGTCAGCAGGGTTGTATTCATTCGGACGACCTCCCCTGTGAATAAAAACATTACCTATTGATAGATCCAATTTATTGGGATACCGCAAAGGGTCGAAGAACATGGCATTCTTCAACCGCTCACAGTGTAACACAGGTGAAAAAGCGTGTCAAGATAGCGCAAAAATACTTCTTTTGTTGCTGACGCTGATGAGAAAGCGCCCATTTGCCGCCGCTTGTTTCCAACTTCTCATTCCCAATTAAAAAGCGCCGCTCCTGTTTCCAGAAGCGGCGTAGGGATTACCCTTGTCCGTCGTCAATCGTGGCCTTCCAGGTGAATTCCGGCTGGTCATTGGCGGGAATATCGTAGTGCTCACCGCCCTCAATGTCATAGCCATTGATGCGCATGACCACCTGCCCCACGCCATAGGGCTTGATGTACTCGCGCCCGAAGGAGAACTGCCCGTGGCGGGTCGCTTCACCGGGGGCAAGGGTGAAGTTGTAAGTGCCCGTGAAGGAGAAGGAACGCCCGTCGGTGTTGCAGACCAGCGGTTCGCCGAAGGCATTGTAAAGGTAAATCGTGTAGTAGAATTTGGTGATGTTCAGGTTGCTGGCGTTGTAAACAACGATCTTCGCCGCGTTGTTTTCCGCCCACAGATTCGTGATGCGCAGCGCATCCTTTCTGCTGCCAACGTTGATGGTATAGGTGACGACATAACTGCCGTCATCCGTCGTACCGATGATGGTCGTCGTGCCCCATGCACGGCCCGTCACTTTCGGATTCAGCCCGTTGCCCGATACCGTCGCAATGCGCTCGTCCTGGCTTGTCCATTGCATCTTCTTGTTGTCGGCATTTGCGGGTTCCAGAATAGCGGTGTTCGTGGTGTACTTGTTCAGCCCCACGTTCTGCGAGGTGTACTTCATCGTCACGCCCGTGACCGGCTGCGTCACCGTCACGCGGATGGTCGCCTTCTTGCCGCTGCCGTCGTTCGCGGTCGCGTAGACATAGCATTCACCGCGCTTGAGACCGGTCACGATGCCGTCATCCGACACCGACACAACATCCGGCTTGTTCGTCGAGAAGCTGACGGACGAATCCGTCGCATCCTGCGGCTTCACCGTCCAGCTGAGGGCAATGCTGCGCCCCACCGCCACGGACGGTTTCTTCTCGTTGAAGGTGATGGACGTAACCGGCGCATACACCGTCACGTCGATTTGCGCATAGATCTCCGGGAACGTCTTGCTCTGGCAGGTGATGGTGCAGCTGCCCGCGCGCACGCCCTTGACGTAGCCGTTCGCGCTCACCGTCGCGACGCTCGCGTCCGACGTAGACCACACAACCGCCTTGTCACTTGTCGTGTTCGGCAGCACGGTCGCCTTCAGCGTAACGCCGCCGCCCACGCGGATATTGCCGCTTAAGCCGCTCAGGGTGATGCTTTCCGGCTGCTGCTTGACGGTCACGTTCACGCTTGCGCGCTGACCGCCGCCATCTGCCGCCGTCGCGCGAATGGTCGCCTGTCCGCGCCCAACGCCCGTCACCACGCCGTATTCATCCACAACGGCGACTTTCTCGTTCGTGCTCTCCCACTTCACGCCCGTGATGGACGCGTCCGCCGGCTTCACCGTCGCGGTCAGCTGCGCCGTTGTGCCGATGAAGAGCGTCTTGGTGTCCGCCGTCACCGTCACGCCCGTTACCGGGGTGATGACGATGGCGCGGTAATCCACACTGACTTCCGGGTTCGATTCGCTCGCCACGGTCACGATGCACTCGCCCGCGCCGCGCGCCGTCAGCGTTGACCCGCTCACACGCACCACGTCCGTATCCGACGAAGCGACGGTGTAGCGGCGGTTGTTCGCGTCATTGGGGGACAGCGTCGCCCGAATCGACACCTGCTTGCCTTTGCGCAGCAGCAGCACGCGGCCGTCCGCGCCGCCCGTCAGGTGACTGATGAGCGGATCTGCCGCATCATAGAGCGTGAGACTCGTTTCGTTCACCGCAATGTCCGTCACGGCGCGCGCCACCGTCACGTTGACAGACGCTTTCCACGTCCGCTTCTCGGTTTTGAGCGTCGCAGTAATCGTCGCCTGCCCTTTCGTCAGTCCCGTTACCACACCGTTTTCATCCACCGTCGCGATGTTCTCGCGTCCGCTGACAAATGTCAATTCGCCGTCCGCCGCGCAATTGCCCTGCCGGATGAGCGACAATTCCAGCGTATTGCCCTCAAAGACGGTCAAATTTGTTTTTTCAAACTGAAAACGGTCAGCTTCCGCCATCGCCGTCACGCCGCACAGCAGCGATACGCACAGGACGGTCAGCATCACAATTTTCCAGAAATTCTTCATAACGAAGTTTCCTCCTTCCATTGGCTTTCCAATCATACAACGAATGAAGCGCCGCTCTCATTCCTGATTCGCAAAATTATTTCTGCTGATTTTGATGGTCAGCCGATGATGCCTGCCCGCTTCCGCCGTCAGCGAAATCCGCCAGAGCGATCCATGCCAGTTCTTCGCCATCCGCGCGTCGGTAACGGGGATTTCTTCCACTGCTGCCGCCAGCATGGGGCTGATTTCCATCCGTGCGTGCGCAAATTCAATCCCGTCCGGACGGATTTCCGGCTTTTCCCGCGCCAGCATGGTGAACGTGACGGCTTCCGGCGCTTGCAGGGTGATTTCGTCCGCAATTTGAACCCCATCTGGCGTGACCAATGCGCTGCGAATCGCCGACAGCACGCCCGCTTCCGCCGGATACGCGCCCGCCATGTCCAGCGACGCGCCGTCCGGCAGGGTGTGGAAGTTCCGCGCGGCGTACTCTGCCCCGGCGCACTGCTCGAATCCGCCAATCAGCGGCACATTGTGGTACATGCTCCGGCAGTTCCAGAGCGTGTAGCGCGCATCGGAGAAAGTTTTCGCGGTATAAACCATGTTGCCCGCATCCACCAGCAGCGGATGCCCATCCACATACACCATCAGCGACCCGACGTCGTTGTGATTGTGGCTTTCGCCGTTGTGTCCGCCCTTGATGCACAGCGTCCACCCATTCCGGCGGATGATGCGCACCTGCAAATCCGGCAGCAGCGTGTCCTGCGTGTCCGCTGCCGGCTGACCTGCGCCGACCGGATGGAACAGACGCTGCAAAAGGCGCGAAAAGTGCGGCACGTCGCCGATGCAGTCCGTCGGTTGACCGCGCAGGTTCTGCCCCATCGCCGTCAGCGCCGCATCGCGAAGCAGTTCGCCCGCGCGCTGCAATCGCTCGCCATACATCACCGGGCGCGCGTCGCAGTCCGCGAAGTTCGCGAAATAGCCGTTCCCCAGCGACATCAGCAGCGGGAAGCGCAGCATGTTCCGCAGCTTCGGCTCGTCCCAGCAGTTAAGTCCGGCTTCCGCCATCAGTTCAAGGCAGTCCAGCAGGCTGCCCGCCGCCATGTTCCAGTACGCCGCGCCCTCGTCGCAGCCGCCGTCCGCCGGAATGCAGCGCAGATACGCATCGAGCATCCCGCAGGCGCGGCGGTACACAGGCAGCGGATCGTCCAGCAAGCACCGCGCTGAGAACATCACGTTTGACACAATCCACGGCGTCCAGTTGCACAAATCCTTGCGTGTGAACCCCATCCACCAGTCAGTATTGCGGTGCAGGAACGGGTCAATCGCGCGGCGCTGAATTTCCGCCGTCACCCGCCGGCGCAGGGAGCTGTCAAGCCAATCGCCCAGCAGCGTCAGCGTAAAGGACAGCACCATGGCAGTCTGCGCGGCGAACAAGTCCAGTATCGGCTCGCTGCTGATGGGGAACGGGTGCGCCGCCGTCAGGTTCGCATGGGCGCTGATCGCCCACGTCGTTTCCTCGCAGATGCACCACAATCCATCCTCCACCGGGGACAAATCCGCCGATTCTCCGTGCAGGCACACGTCTAATACCGCCGCGATGAGCTTCCGCCGACGCGCGAAATACGGCGTTTCGCACTGTGCGCGGCTGCCCGTGCGGACGAATGCGGCGTAGTCACTCAGCAGCAGCATCGGGTAGGGCGTACCGCGCCACTTGGCAATGAACGTTTCCATGTCCGTGCGGTCATCGGCGGGCAGCGCTTCCCACGCCGCGCGGTTCTGCGCTGGATGGAAAAGCGTTCCCTGCGGGCGCTTCGTCAGCAAATCCATTCTTTCGGCGAGCATCATGTCACCTCCGGGAAATTACGCAAACCATGGGCGGAATTTCTTCGCAATCGCCGCGATAATCGGGCCGAGGAAGAAGCCCGTAACAATCGACACCACCCCGACCGTGCTGCCCAGCAGCCAGCCGATGGCAATCGCGGACAGGTCGTAAATCATGCGGATCACGGCATAGGGAATCTTCTTGACGTACTTCGAGATAATCTGCGGAATCGCGTCATACGGCCCGCTGCCAAGTTCCACCACCATATAGAACGCCACGGCGACCATGAACACGCCCAGCGTCGGCACAAGCCAGCAGATGCGCTCCGTCATGCCCATTGCGTCGCGATTGAGGATGTTCATGCTGCTAAAGATAACATCGAACAAGTCCTTCGAGTAACCTACAAGCACCATGTTTGCAATCGACCCCAGGCCGATGAACTCCCACTGCCGCATCGCCATCACGACGATGAGCAGCGCGCCGTAGAAGAGCATCTGGTAGGTGCCAAGGAGCATGTGCAGCTTATTGGCAACGCCCAGATTCAGCACGGACGCGGGGTCTGTGCCGAACTGAATGCGGTCAAACACCGACACGCACGCGCCCATAATCGTCACGCTGAGAATCAGCACAACAATCCGGCGCGCCATGTGCGGCTGGCAGAACAGGTGGCGGATGATTTTCTGCATCAAGGGAAAAACCTCCTTCGTGTTGCGGGAATTTCTGCCCTTATCATATCATAATTTTCCCCTAAAAGGAAGTGTTACATTTCGCAAATTGACATCCGCGCGCAAATGCGGTATGATGAAGACACGAAACTGCTTTTGACGGAGGTGCATGACCATGCGGCGCATGACGCGGCTGCTTTGCCTGATGCTTCTTTTTTCCCTGATAACCTTCTCCTGCCCGCTGGCGGAAGAAACGGACGCCCCGACCGGCACGCCCGCGCCCACGCCGATGCTGACCGCCGTGCCGGAAAGCGCGCTTGCGCCCTTCAACGTGGTTTTGCCGGAGGACGCGCATGTGGAGATGACGGAGGGGCGCATCACGCTTGTGCGGGGAGATTCGCGCGTGGTGGCGATGGTGATTTCCCGCGTGCCGGATGCCGACCCGGCGGCGGCGCTGCCCGTCCTGATGCAGGATTTCGACCCCAAGACCAGCGAGACGATGGATTTTGACGCCCAGCCCGGCTTCTGCATTCTCGGCGGCGTGGTGAACGACGCCTTTGGCGACGGCGAGGACAAAATTACGCTGATGGTGCTGGCGGATTCCGGCGAACTGCTGATTCTATCGGGGTATAATCTGGCACGGGATCATCACGCGCTGTACTTGTTCCTGACGGAGCTACTGGAGAATGCAAGCATGGATGGGGCGGCGGTGTATGTCGCGGAGGATGCGGCAGCAACGGCGTCACCGGAAGCATGATATTCTTCACGGCAAGTTGGGGGAGCAAACAGGGGCTTAGGCGAAGCACCAAAAAGCTGCACGCGGAAGGAGCATGAAAGCGCGACCAACTCAATCGCGAAAAGGGGTCAAGGGGCAATTGCCCCTTGCAGGGTCAAGGGACAGCGTCCCTTGTGGGGTTTGGGGCAACGCCCCAACTGTTCCGCGTCCGACCAATCCCAAGGAAGCCGTCAACAAAGGTGCAGGCAGCGAAGCGTCCCTGCCCCTAACTTTGCGCGTCCGCAGACGCGCCCCCAAGCTGCTCTTCCCCCAAGATTCCGTGAAGAACCATTGTTTTCCTTTTTGTCGCCCTTGTAACGATAAAAACCAAGTAACATGGGAGGCGACTGCGAAGGGGTCAAGGGGGCGACCGCAGACATTCGTCTGTTTCCATTGCCCCCTTGTCGCGTCCGCAGACGCGAAACCCTCTGCACAACATTGATTGCATATAGAAATAACAATATTGCACATTACGCAAACAGCCCTCTGACGCAAACATCCTGCGCCAGAGGGCTGTTGTTATTTACTGATGCACAACCACGGTATACGGCTTCGTAGAATCGGTTTCGACCTGCGCCTGACCATCCTTCATCGTCACGGTGAAGGTCGCGGCGACGACGTTGCCCTTCGTGTCGGGGGATTTCAACCGTCTCGCTCTCGCCGTCCGCCAGCTGGTAGACGTGCAGCTCCACGCCGTCCAGATAGTCGTAATCCGGGCGGTCGTCATGCGCGCCCAGCGGCAGCACCGTGCCGGGACGCACCATCAGCGGCAGGGGACATGAAGTCGTCAATCTCCGTCTGCCAGTGGCCGCCCTCGACCTTGCCGCCGCCGTCCACAGCAGGACGCGTCCACGGTTCCGTGTCGGGCAGATACCG
>VOFJ01001391.1_pt1 | contig 30572 bp, 59 predicted proteins | sample 5384081 | NCBI WGS metagenome assembly VOFJ01 (sample SAMN12384729, study PRJNA508395) | human gut metagenome | isolation source: healthy gut I | host: Homo sapiens | reverse complement strand
TCGGTAGCCCGCTTCACGTTCCGGTTACACATGTGCGCTTTCAGTTACCATTCTTATAAACATTGCTACTTCCTTATCCAGCCACTCCCCATAACCCGGTAATTCCCAGACTGTCCACTTTGTGCGATCTTCGCCAGACTGTATTGCCAGATATCCATTATCTCCGTGTTTATAGATCAGATAGTCTCCATGTCCTGTCTCTGATGTTTCTTTTTTGCGGGCATCACCTGCTCCTGTACAACCCCTTACCCATGTATCAAATCCTTCGGTATTAATGATTTCTTTATCCTGATTCAGATACTGACTGCTTTCTACAATGTATTCATTCTGTGACTGTACTTGTTCAATACCCACTGTGTTAATCCCGGCTCCGCCTCGTGGTGCAATCCAGGCAAGCGCCTCTATATTTTCAACCATTCCAGTATTTTCCATTGCATCTGCATCAAAAAATCTGAACTTCATTCTCCCAATTTATAATCAAATGACTAGCAGATGTTCTTTCTTCCGTCTCGTCTGAGTATTGGTGCAGTCCACCAATGTCACAATACATACTATTATTACAATCAAGATTATGAAATATCTTCTAATACCTTTTTTCATATTCATGCCTCATTTATAATATTGAAATTATTTTTTTTAGTTTTATTTATTATAAAATAAATATATATCTTTTTCAATACTGTTTAATCTCAAATACGTCCGCCAGCCACTAGCTCCACTGTTAAAAAAATAATACTGATTTTATCTGTCATGGCTGCAATTCAAACGTAAAAACTGCTCTTTTTTTATCTGTTGGCTGAAGTTCTACTTTATCTTCTCCTTCTACTTGTAAAGTCATTCCGTCCACGTTCATTCCGATTTCTTCATAAGTCAGCGCCGGCAGCTCCAACATTAATTTTTACTCCTTTTTTTTGTGCCGTCTTTATAATTTGCAGTACAGGTAATAACCACTCCATCTACAAGTTTTTTTGATATCTTCGCTGCCACTTCCTCCTGTGTTTTTTTCTTTTTTGTTCTACAATACTGTCAAAATCTGAAAACGGAATTTCATCATTACAAAAGGTTACCCACACTCCTTCTTTCTGCTTTGATCTTCATAGGAAACTGTGTATTCAACAAAATCGTTTATTTCCTGCTTGCATGACAATTTCTCCATTATCATCAAAAATTGGATTGAGATACCCATTGCTATTTTCATCCAATGGCTTTCCGCTCTCGACAGCACTCTGAAAATCATCGGTAATATTTTCACTTATTTCAAAATATCCTTTATTGATACTGTAAGTTACACTTTCTATATTCTCACCTTCGCAGTAAAGTGGCATATCAATTTTATAACTTGCTGTATTCATATCGCTGTCCCCATTAATCGCATAACCAAACCTGTCATTTTGTGCGATTGATTGCTACAGGCTTCTGTGCCGTCACTTCTGCCTGTGCCGCCATTACTTTCATGGTAAACATATTCTCTTTTTTCTGTTGTCGTATGTTCTGCCACTGTTGTTTCTTTTTTCTTCCTGCGGTCTGTTGAGATAGTTGTTTGTTGTGGATGCAACAATAATAATCGATGCACAGACAGCCATTGTCTGCAAAACAATTTTGTTACTTTTAAAATTTTTTCTTTTACCCATATTAGTTTCCCTTTCCGATTGAATCTGTGAAAAGGCGACATCTGCTTTTTTCTGAACGATTTCTGGCACTTGAATATCACTATTTAAAATTTCACTCACTTTTTTTTGACATGAATCTCACCTCATTTTTCCTTATAATAAACTTCCAGCTTTTCCCGTCCACGTTGTAAACGTGTTTTCACAGTACTTTCAGGAATTTTTAAAATGTCAGAAATTTCTCTGATACGATAGCCCTCGCTGTAAAAAAGAATCATAATAATCCGGTATTTTTCATCTAACGCTGCGAGTGCCTCTTTTAATTCCAGATTATATTCATCGCAGGTCGCTGGTTCCTCGTACTCATCCAAACAAATAAGATTCTGATTTTTTTTTCTGATATCATAACATTTGTTGATGAGGATTCTTGTCATCCATGTTTTAAAAATACCGTATCTTCACTAATTGATTCATTTTTTTCCCAGCATATCAGAATCGTATCTCCGATTGCATCGGCGGCATCTTCATCATTCATCAAAATTGCATACGCAACTTTATACATATCCGTCATATAAAGCTCGCATTAATTCTGTGAAAGCTTCCGACTCATGCCGTTTCGCTCTTTTCACAAGATCATCTGTTTGTTTTTTCATAATGCTTTTCTCCACGCGCGCAGTGAATGTAAGACACAGTCGCTTTTCTTCTTTTTTATCTTACATATATTAGACAACAAAATGTATATAAAAAAGTCTCATAAAGGGACTATAAAATAAGTCCATAGATAAAAAAGTGCCAGTTCCGGCAAATGTCGGTTCTGGCGTTCTGTGCTATCTGCTTATATATGGCTCAAATGCCGCCATTCAGAAAATCTTCCGACAACTGTTCTATTGGCGTTTCTGGCATATATAAAGTAAAATTCTCACCATTTTCCAAACCATATGGCTCATCTTCTTTTTAGAAATCTGTATCCATTTTCTATCCACATCTCCGGAATATCCAATATCTCTAATTTTTCTAAAGACATTGTATAATGATACTGATCCATCCGCTGAATATTCGTAAACTTACCTTCAAATTCACATATCGTTACCGTTCCTTTGGGGAAATCATCCTCTGCATATGCGTTAAAATCTGAATACTCTCCTGTAAATGAGCCATCTCTGTTTAATCGTAAATACGTCCGCCAACCACCAACTCCACTGTTAAAAAATAAATCTTTCGGAAAATCGGCTGGAAGATCATTATCTGTGTTCTGTCGCATTTTATCCGTTGTCGCTGCATTCTTTGAAACGTTTCTTTTATCTTCATCTGAGTACAAAATACATATAGATAGCATTGTTAATATAAATACGCCCATTTCCAATACACTTATCCATTTCTTTTGCTGTACCTTATTCATATCCGCCCTCTCTTCCATTTTTATAAATATTATATGCCTCTTTTTTGAATAACCCCTTTTTATCATATGACCTTGCAAAAAAAGTCTCTACAAACAGATGTCTTATTAGTCTAATAATAACATAAATCTGGAGATACTATTATCTGCATCTCCAGATTTATAAAAAATATATACCATATTATTTTGTTTACTATATTTTTTTTATCATTCATCTAATAAATCAATCCATTCATTTAACTTAGATAAATCTTCTTCATCCTTATCAGCTGACCAACAAGAACTAATATTATTTTTTTTGAAGCCGCATAGCATTTCTAAATCCGACCAACATTGCACTCTTTTCCATATTATCATCCTGCGTATGCTTTTTGTGTCCAATGTCTCCATCCTGCAAAATAAATTTTATCTCCTTCATCCGTATTATTTGCCTGACAGATAGCACGAATGCATTCCCTTGTTTCTGCCTTTTTATATTCTTTTGGGAAAACACCATCTAACTGTATTATAAATTCCCTTGGAATGAACGGATTATCAGGATTATATTTAAGTTCAAGGTATTCACATAATTTAACATATGTTTCCTTATCGAGACCAAACTTATCAATACTAAAATCACTTTTTACATTAACTTTCAATGAAAAACTATTATCTCAAGAGAAGAAATATACAATACTTTACCCTCTTCATCTGCAATAAAAATACATGAAAAACAATATCTATTATTATATTTGCATTGAAAAGTTACTGCTGTCTGTCCTTCTTTTTTTTCATATCTAAATATAAGCATCTTAAATTATTTAAATCACACATAAATTTTCTTCCTTTCATTTTAGAACCCAAATCACTTATCCCCAACTTGCTGGCAATAAGTGATTTGTCCCCCATATAGAACAATATTTTCTTATTCTTTTTTGTTCTATCGAAATCTGTTCCATTTTTTCTGAATTTCATCCACGCTGTTTCTAATATCCTCAACAACAGCATATTTTTCTGTCATATCAGAAAGTAGTTTCTGGTAATTTACCTCTCTCTGATCCTGCTTTTTCCACTAATTTTTCATTATTTTTTAATTGTATACAAAAATAGCGAAACAAAAAAGAAGAACCCAGATTCCCTGCGTGGTTGCGGCTTCAATTAATGCCTGTTCCAAATGCATCATCTCCTTTCAAAATATTAAGAAGACGATTATTACATGAATAGAAACTACCATTAGTTATAAAGATAACCCCCGCTCACAGTTATACTAGATGAACTAATATTTTCGACATAAATTTTATATGTTCCTGCACTGCCCACTTCAAACGCATGCGAACACATACCAGAGCCATATGTATATCTTAATTTTCCGTCTGGCGTAACGAGCCCATATTTTACTTTATTTCCAGTTGGGTTAACAGAAAGTGAAATAGTAATCATATTCTTTCCAGTAATACTAATACTTTTCAAATTTGCTTGCTTCATTTTTTCCCTAACTTTTGCTCTGCGAAATCACCACTAGCCCGCAATATCTCATCACTATTTTCGTCATATACTATTTTTATTTTTTGAAGTGTCAAAATCCTCTTCATACTCAATATCTTCTGATATTTCTTCCTCAACTTCCACCTTCGTATCATCAAAAACCTTCTCATATCCAGCCTTAAATCCTTCTGCCGTCGCAAAAGTCGTTGTCGTCGACATGACACACAACATGAGACTTAAAGCAATACCTCCAACAAATTTCATTTCTTTTTCCTTTTTCTGTAATTTTTCATTTGCAATAATCTCCTTTTAAAATTACTCTTTTTCTTAAATCCAGTTACCATTTGTGGCATCCAGATATGTGACTGCTCCATTCCATCCACCGCAACGGTATAATATTCCTTCACCGTGTACGGATAGGCAGTTTCATAACACACATATCTGTCGCAGGCAATTTCTCCCCACTCATCAATATTTCGTAACAGACTGTTCATCATCGGATTACACCAGAAAATCAGCTTTAAAAAATTCCTATTTTTTCATTTCCAAAATATGCTGTCTGATATGTACTAACTCGTGAAAAAGTATGGTTACAAGTTCTCTTTCTTCATAGTCCTGTAAAAACCGGAAAAATAATTTTCTTTATTCCAGCGACCAACAACAATTGGAGATGTCACGGCATAGTTCTGGTACAATGTGACCTTCCTTTTCATTTCAAGTTCCTGCGAAATTTCACTGCATACATCTGCAGGCAACTCATATGCAAAGCTTTTTTCAAAATATTTTTAAATTTCCAATATTCCTTGATATAGTTTCCTAAATTAAATATCACGCCGAGAATCCATATCCCTGCTATCACGCACTGTACTGTATAAATGAACGGTGTACGCAAAAAATAAAGCTCCATAATATGAGCCATGACTTCCCGGAACATGCGTAGAAATCTTCAGATAAACAAACATTACCGGAAAAATGAAAAAAAGCTTCCACAATTCCAAGCATTGGATACACATATTTCAATTTTTTCTTCTTCGCCATACCGTTTTTTGCTATTATCCAAAATCCATAAGCAATCGCACCTGCGAATGAATTAAGCAGAAGAATATAGAACATTTCATTTGACCATCTCATTCGTGTTTCTCCATAAATTACTTTTTCTGGCTATTATTTCCTTGCATAAATACGCAGATAATGTCTTCTCTACCCATATTGATTTATTTCATTGACTTATCCTCCTAAAAACTAAGTCTATAGTAATATTAATATACTTAATCTTTATTTTCATCATATTTTTACTTTCCGTTAATATTATATAATTATCCATTCATTTATATTATGTAAAAATAAAGTTATTCTATCTATTGTTTCAAATGTTAATAAGAATATTACATCATGGAGTTATATATGTCAAAAAAGATACTTCAAAAACATCCGAACCCAAATTTGAAAATATTGATTATTATCATACAATTTCATTAAATCTGAATCACTACCGCCGATGCATGGGATATACACAAGCCATGCTTGCAGAAAAAGTTGATTTAACTTCCTCGTATCTAAGTCAGATTGAGTCCATCAACACGGTACGTTCGTTTTCTATGGAAACATTTTTTGATTTAGCCCGCGCACTGGAAATCGAACCTTATAAATTACTAAAACCTTTAGATGACGACATGTAGGTTCACCCTCTCTATCAAAAGATGTTTTCTCCTGAAAGCATCTTTTTCTTTATTCTGTTCACATACTGTCGTGATACATTTAATTCTGCTTTGCAATTTCTTTATCATCTTTTCCAGTCAGAATCCCTTGAAGGATTACTCTCTGCTGTTCCGGTAATTTCTTTGAATACTCTGACATATCTGTATAAAAAATCATATCCTCATACGCATTTTCATGCACTTCAAAATCCATATCTTCCAATATAGCAGTTTCAGATTCAATTCTTTTCCGATGCTTACCATATAAATAAATGAATCGCGACTTCACAGCCTTCACAAGATAATTCACAACTTTTGCTTCCATATCAACCTGATCAATCTGCTCCACTGCGCTATACAATGCAATTCTTAATTCCTGCTCTGCATCTTCCATCTCGCGTGTTCCAAAATTCCGGGCATAACTTTTTAATTAATGGTTCATACTGCTTTAGTAATGCTTCAATTGCTGACTTGTCACCATTCTTATATGCACGTACTTTTATCTATTGTAGTTTCTGTCATAAAAAATATCACCCTTGAGGTAATAAGCATGATATTTTATTTTTTTAGAAACTATTTTTTAGTTTATATTATTTTTCTGTTTCATGCAACAAAATAACAATAAAATTTATTTTCTTGTTTCTATTTTGAAAACTGTTTGCTTTTTAATAGGTAATTTGCAAATCAAATATCACACATAAAGGAGAAAATTATGGTAGTAAAAAAGAGGAGAAACAGGAACCTATGTAAAATGGTTACAGCAGGGATTGCACATCATGTGCTTGCTACGATGGAGAAATGGATTCCAAATTCGGTGCCGGTACTGAAGCCGGTGTTAGAAAGTATCAGGGTAAAATGGACTGGAACAGGATGGAATGGCTGGTCCTGCTACATGGAACTGTCTTATGAGTGATATCAAAGCTGTTCAGGCCGCCCTCAAAAGTAAAGGTTACTATAAATATGGCAGTGTTTCAGGTTATGCAAATGATGAAACTTACGACAGTGTTTTCGAATTTCAGGGAAATAACCACCTTGACAAGGATGGCAGAGTCGGACACTTACCCGCGAATTATTGTTTGACACTTTGATCAACGAATATGCGGTTCTCCCAATGTCACGCGGTTCAAAAAGGAACTTATGTCAATTATCTGCGGCGTGCCTTGAGAATGTTATGCTGTTCACCAGGGGCAATCGATGGAACATTTGGAGCTGGTACAGAAACAGCTGTCAAAAATTTCAGACGAAATATGGTCTTTCACAGACTGGTGCGGTAGACACAACTACCTGGGATACATTAAAAAGTAAAATTCTAGAAGTTGAACAGAAGCTTTCATCCCTGAACTATTCACCTGGAAAAGTTGACGGTATTGCAACTGCCGGAACTGGTGAAAGCTCTTTTTAAAATTTCAGGCTGACAATAACCTTGCCTTGCACAGGATGGGCAGATTGGACCGAGCAACAAGAAGTGCTTTGTTCGGAACTACTGTAGAAGGTGGTAATGATGATTTTCCTTTAAAAAGAGGAAGTCAGGGTGCAAATGTGTTATACCTCCAGCAGGCATTATGCATCATGGTCATCAATCCAAAAGGTACGGATGGTGTGTTTTGGTCCCGATGTGAAAGTGCAGTAAGTCGCTATCAGACAAAGAAAGGCTTATCTGCCACCGGAATTGTCGATGTAACTACATGGGAAAAAATTACGTGCAGACATCACTCCGATTCAGATTGCTCTCAAAAATAAAGGTTATTATATCCCTGCATGTGATGGAATTGCTACAGAAGATACTTATAAAGCAGTAAAAAAATATCAGTCCGACAATGGAATGACACCTGATGGAATGGTCGGCCCTGCCACGAGAGCCCCTGCTTGGCGGATCAGATGGTTCCGAACTGTTTTCTTATGTTCAGAAGCTCGGCTCCAATGGTGCACTAGCCCGTTATTTACAGCACATGTTAAATGTATTGGGATACCAGATTACCATTGACGGTGTTTTTTCTGAAGAAACCAAAAATGTTGTTCTCTCATTTCAGACAACGCATGGATTAGATACGGATGGTCAGGTTGGTCCTGCCACCTGGGCAAAACTTTTTGAAGTCTACAGCGTACCTGTAAACGGAACCGGGCTGGAACGCTTTGTCAACATTGCAAAATATGAAGCTGATTGGGGATATCATGAAGATAATGAAAATAATATTACCCCATATGGTCAGTGGTATGGGTTAAACGGAAACGCATGGTGTGCAATGTTTGTTTCGTGGTGCGCACATTATGCTGGAATTACAGATACTTTAGTTCCAAAATACTCCTGGTGTCCATCTGGTGTCAGCTGGTATAAAAGCAAAGGTCGTTACCATGTTTCTGGAAATGGCTATGTTCCAAAAAATTGGTGATATTATTTTCTTTTACAATGCTCAGGCTGGAGGAAAGAGTCTCTCACACAGGTATTGTAATTGACGGAACAACAACGCATGTCTCAACAATTGAAGGAAATTCCAGTGACGGCGTTCGACATAAAATTTATAATCTCACTGATTCATCCATTGACGGATATGGTGACAATGGCGGTACCCCTATTCACTCCAACAAACCGCATGCTACAGAGGATGAAATCAATCTTAAAAATGAAGGAATATTTTCATGATCTGCTGCTTCCACTGGGTGTTGATGAGGAGATTACAGATGGTATCTTGAAGAATGGTTTATCAATTCCATCTGGTATTCCTGGATTAACTTTCTCTGTTACACTTAATCAAGATATTACTCTTGAAAATAATGGAAAATATCTCAGCATTGAAAACGGTGAACTTGTATTAGAACAAGATGCAATTGAAAATCTTTCGATTATACTTGCTCACATTACACCAAGTACTTATGACACGATCATTTCCACATTAAACACTTTTGCCTTTTTCTTTTAATAATGAAAATATGTAAAACATTTTTCTCTATTAACGCAGTTGAAAAAGCAATTAGAATTTGGTCTACAGGTTTCTAAAAATGTACAAATTCTAGATGGAGTATCTCGTGAAGTTGTTGTAGAATATAAAATTACATATAAAATTTCCGATAAAAAAATACTCCTCAGGAAGTTGCTCTTTATGATAGTTTAAATGAAATTAATACAAATATTTCTACCATCAATAATAAGCAGGTTTCCACTTATCTACTTATATTTATTATAATAATATTTTTTGTTTTTTTGTTCCAAAATACCTATTGCAATAAATGGTCCACTTGAAGTTTGTGCTCAAATTATTGAAGGAATTGACAATTTTAACAATATCTAGTACAACTTCATAAAACATATAGTTTCAGGTTGGAAAAGTGATTTCTCCTTTTCCAACCTGAAACTATGCTAATCCTCTGGCTCGCAGCCACGGCATTTTTTTTGTGAATGATCCGAAGCAGTTCATCCTGCTGTGCAATTGACATTTGCAATTTGTCAAGAATAATGATATGTTGGTCCCTTTTGTCTGAAAAATAAGAAGATACTTTTCTTTCGTAATTTTTGATCTCGCCATAAGGAATTTCAAAATTTGTATCATTGATTACGTTTGTCACTCTGATCACTTCTTTTCAAAAGATACCACCTGACGAAACTGCTTTACATCATATTGTTTCAAAATGCAGACTGCTTCTCTCCTCTGATCAACGAAATACACCACAATCTCCACGATTGCCCAAATGCTCAATCCTATGAGAAAGAATGAAGAACTCTTTATTTGACTCTATAGATGCCATATCTAACATCTGTTTAACCAAAATCAATAATAAGAGCACGCATATTTTCGTCAAACGGCTGGCAGCATACAATCTGTACATTAATTTTTTATTTATCAGCGTTTCACATACCATACAAGTCTCCTTGAGAATGAAGATTATAAAAAGCAAATCTCTGTTTTATCGTTTTTGCAGTCTGATTCTTCAACTGTGGCATTTTCTGTTGCACCAGAAGTTCTAATTTCTCCATTTCTTCATTCGTTAATGATTTTTTATCGACAAAAAATGGGAATCACTTCGTTTGTAATTATCAGGAAAAAATAATAGTGTTTCAATTTGTAATAGTTACTGATTGATTCATACCCCACAATCCTGCTTTCTACATCAAAATCGTTAATTTCTACACTATCAGGCAAAAAAAAATTTACTTTTTACCAAATTCATTTTCCATCTTATACTTTTTGCATAAACGCATTGCCGCAATCCTGCAGTTATGAACAATCAACCATGTCGGCGCAATAAATGCCGCCACAACCACACACATATTTTTGTATCATTAGTTCAGTGGATTTCACTCGAAGCATACATGTAAAAAGAAATAGTATGGCAACGACAAAAACTCTGTATAATGCCATGTAGCGAAAATCCCTTACTCTATAAAATAATTCCACAAATGCTCTGGTTCGATATATGTTTTTCAATTGTTTTTCCCTTTTCTTTCTCATGAACTTTTACCTGTGGCATTTTCTCCCGAATCAGCGCAAGAAATATTTCTCTTTCCTCATGTGTCATATGCTCTTTATCAAGAAGAATAAACCTCTTGCACCCCAAAACTACTCTTCCGATTCCTCAATAGCATTCCGAAGTTCCTCAATCTCGTCTTTGGAAGCCGGTTCATCCTTATAAAAAGCGGTGATAAACTGCTTGAGCGAACCATTATTCCAGAATGCGACAAACTCCCTCGCCTGCTCACTCTTGTAGTCCTCTTCCGTGATGAGTATTTCATAGGTGATCGTTCTTCCGGCTCGTTTCATCTGGATATAATTTTTGATACAGAGTTTTGCAAGGTATGTGGATACCGTCTGTGGCTTCCACTCTTTTCCGTATCCCTCATTTGCATTCTTTACGATCTCTGCCAGTGACATCTCATGGTCTGCGTCCCAGATACACTTCATCACAATTGTCTCTCTTTGCCGGTCAGTTGTTTTGCATTCATTTTCTTTTTTCCTCCTGAATCATTCCATAACTATATAAACTATAAATTTAATTTGCAATTACTTACTATATACTATACGATTTAATTCCATATTGCAATCTTTTTTCTGCGCATCCCTGCGGCGCATTACTACTTTCCCAACAGGGTACTTCCATTTTTAGGCTCAAAAAGGACTGCACAAGGCAGTCCTCTCTGTTCTCTCTTTTTTCTATTCTTCATCAATTGCCGCTTTTAATCGCCTTCAGATTCTCCAATGCTTCGAATGTATGATCGACAGCTGTTGAAAAATTGCTTACACTGTCATGCAGACCATCCATATCCGTTCTGCTTGCGGAAGTGCTTGCAGAAATCTCCTGCGTGATTCCTGACAAAGTAGAGATTCCGTCTACGATCACTTCATTGGCACTTAGAACGGCAGATACCTCATCGCTTACCGTCGTCATATCTCCTACTAAAGATTTCACATCTTCCTCAACGGTTATAAAGCTTTTTCATGTACCGTTTTTACCTTTTCACGCTGCACATCGATACTGTCTACCGCATTCTTAAGTTCGGTCTGTGTATCCTTTGTGATAGCAGTCAGTTCATTCATGATCTGTGTGATCTGCTCCGTTGATACCTTGGTCATTTCTGCCAGCTGGCGGATTTCCTCTGCAACAACGGCAAAACCTTTTCCCGGCATCTCCTGCTCGGGCGGCCTCGATTGAAGCGTTCAGTGCCAACAGGTTTGTCTGGCTGGAAATATTTAAAATTGCATCTGTGATTCCGGATACTTTTCCAACATGTTCCACCAGTTTCTCAATGGTCTGGGAAATCTGCTCTGTGGACTGATCTACGATCACGGACTGTCTTGCCAGTTCATCCGACTCATTCTTGCCAGTTTCAATGACCCCCCGCGCCTTCTCCGTTGTCTCCAAAGCTCCTGCCGCCGTCTGATTGGTGTGCTCTAAACGCTCCTGGATCTCATTTGTTTTTTCTGACTGCGTCTGTGTTCTGTGTTGCTGAACTGTCAGCGCCATTTTGCAATGATTCCGATTGCGATCTGCGTATTGTCGATCGTGCTGGATATCTGGGATAAATCTTTTTCTGACCTGCGTAAACTGCGCATCCACATCGTTTACGATAGTCTCAACTTCTTTGCTACCTGTAACTGCTTCTCTGCTTTTACTTTTTACTGCGTTCGTCTCCTCATTGAAAAACTCGATCAGACGCCTGATCGCCTTTACATCCGCCAAACACACACATGATCAGGCAGATACATACGAGAAAAACCGTATTCAACTGTTCTGCCTTGTCCGCCGGATTATTTACAAGGATCTGGCCATCTTGGTAATAATAAATACTAAGGTTGCACCCGCTCCCCCCACATGATCAGAAATTCGTTCAAATATACAGACAATGAAAGCAAAACCGGGAAAATCAGCATCATAACTGTTGGGTTCTGTAAATAAGAAATAATTCCAAATCCGATACAAAATCCAACTGCTATAAACAGTTCCGCTTTTCTTTCATAAATATTCTTTGCCACAAAAATGGCTGTCAGCGCATACCAGATCACATAAAATGAAACAAATATTATTTTCTCAAGCGTTGTCCGATCCGATGTGAGCATGATCAAAATATAAAAAACATATGCCATTGTAACGGTAAGACACGTCGTGATGTTGGCACGTTTCATTTGATCCGGTGGTAAATCTTTTCTGGTAAATTTCATATTCCTATGCCCCTTTACATAAAAAAATAGCAAGCTCTGTAATCAAATATTTTCATTTTTATTACAATGCACAAATCTATCTCTATGATAATACTTCATTCGACAAACGTAAACATCTTTTTTCGAAATAGGGAGCAAAAAATTTTCGTTATTTTTTATCCGACAGCACAAAAAAGAACTGCTGCATATTTCTATGCGCAGTCCTTTATTAAGAAATGAATATTCAAAATGGCCGGTTATTATTTTACTGCGTCAAACGCTTCCTGCAGATCATAGAGGATATCGTCGATATTTTCTGTACCGATGGAAAGACGGATGGTGTTTGGCTTGATTCCCCTGCTCTGCCTGTTCCGCCTCATTTAATTCCGCATGTGTGGTAGATGCCGGATGGATGACAAGGATTTTACATCTGCTACATTGGCAAGTAAGGAGAATAACTGTAAATGATCGATAAACTCCTGCGCTTTTTTGTCATCGCCTTTGATTTCAAATGTGAAAATGGAACCGCCGCCGTTCGGGAAATATTTTTTTGTATAATCTCTGCTGCTCCGGATCTTCGGAAACGGATGGATGATTTACTTTTTTCAACCAGTGGCTGTTTCTCTAAAAACTCCACAACCTTTAATGCATTTTCCACATGACGCTCGACTCTTAAGGATAATGTCTCTAAGCCCTGTAAAAAGATAAATGCATGGATCGGAGAAAGTGTTGCCCCGGTATCCCCTTAATAAAATAGCACGGATTCTTGTCACGAATGCTCGCCGGTCCAACCGCTTGCCGCGAAGCTGACGCCATGATAGCTTGGGTTTGGTTCCGTGAGCTGTGGGAATTTTCCGGATGCGCCCAGTCAAATTTTCCACCGTCAATGATGACACCACCGATTGTGGTTCCGTGTCCACCAATGAATTTGGTTGCGGAATGAACAACGATGTCTGCGCCGTACTCGATTGACGGATCAGATATGGCGTGCCGAACGTATTGTCGATGACAAGTGGAATTTTATGTTTGTGTGCGATCTCTGCGAGTGCTTCGATATCCACTACTTCAGAGTTTGGATTGCCGAGTGTCTCAATGTAAACTGCTTTTGTGTTGTCCTTGATAGCGCCTTCTACTTCCTCTAAGTTAAAAGGATCAACAAAAGTGGTCGTAACGCCAAAAATCTACTAATGTATGTGCCAGCAGATTATAAGTGCCGCCGTAAATATTTTTTGCAGATACGATATGATCACCTGCCTGTGCAAGGTTTTCAATCGTGTATGTAACGGCTGGCCGCACCGGAACCGACTGCAAAGTGCCGCCACGCCGCCCTCTAATGCCGCAATACGCTGTTCAAAAAATATCCTCTGTCGGATTGGTCAGTCTTCCGTAAATATTTCCTGCGTCACGCAAACCGAAACGGTCTGTCGCATGCTTTGAATTGTGGAATACGTAGGAAGATGTCTGGTAAATCGGAACTGCTCTTTGCATCGGTCACCGGATCCGGTTCTTCCTGTCCAACGTAACTGTAATGTCTCAAATTTTAATTTTCTCTCTTTTTAATGTGCTCATGTGTTTTCCCATCCTTTTTCTATGTTTTCACTCTTTTTGCCTGTTTTTCTCAGGTTCTGCTGTTGGAATTATCATATCAAATCAATCGAAAAGTGTTAATCCATAAAACCATGAGCCGATTATAGGGAAATCCTATAGCAGTATTATTCCCTGTCCTGTTTTTCCCTGCATTCCCTGCAAAGTCCATAAATAATGGAATTTTTACACTGCAGTTTAAATCCGTGGTCTTCTAAAATATGTTCCGATATTTCCTGCATAAACGCACATTCCAAATGAATAATACAGCCACAGGAAACACATTTTAAATGAAGATGTTCCTCACAGTGATGTCCCATCTCCACGTACTGATACACCGCCTGGCTCCCCTTCTCTGCCACATATTTCATGACAGTTCCCTCTTTGGCAAGTTTATCCAGGTAACGGTAAATCGTTGTGATGTTCACCTCGTTATCGTGTTTTTTTTCAAATACTGGTCAATGTCCGTCACCGTCACTGTGCGGTCGCTGTTTGCCATGAGATATTCTAAAAAATTTTCTTTCTGCTGGTCGTTGCATAACCATTTCCTGCCATTTTTTCATCTCTTTTCTTTCTCTGTATATGCTTTCACTGTAGCAGATACAATTTTTAACTCTTTCCTCTTAATTTCATACTTCCGCGTATCAATTATTCATCTACATCTGTTAAAATACAATCCCAAGTAACTCAATGATCACGCCCCAAGGACAACACCGAATCCATAAAGTGCTGCCATAATTCCAGCATTCTGTTTCCAGTCCCGGTTCAGTCGGAACAAAACCAAAAGTCCAACTCCTGCATTTACCAAAGTCCGGACATCATTGCTCCTGCTCCGATAATTCCACTTTAAATAGAGTTCCGTGATTACCACGGAGGATGCGCAGTTTGGAATCAGTCCGACAAGTGCCGCGATCATCTCTCCCACAACCGGAATATTCTGAAATACCACCGCAAGATGATCTTCTCCGATCATCTCAATTACCAATGTCAATATAAATGTGATAAGCAAAATGTATACAAAAATTTTCAAAGTATGTTTCAGCGCAGATTTTAAAACGCCATCCTCGCAACTGCAGTGTTCTTCCCTCGCATACCACATGGATGTCCATATCTTTTTCTTTCTTTTTTAAAACATTCACATAAACCAGTTCTGCAAGAAATCCTGAAATGATCGCAATGCAGACTTTTGTCGCAAGAATTTTAATAATCGTTGCCAGTGCGACTGACTCTGAAATGAAAATCGGCAAAGATCTCATCCGACGTGGACAAAAAATACGGCAAGCGCGTTCCGACCGTAATGACACGTCCGGCATAAAGGCTGACGCTGCGGCAGAAAACCCGCACTGTGGCATAATTCCAAGAAGTCCGCCCCACAAAGCGGTCAACTTTCCCTGCATTCCTGATTTTGTTCTGCACCTTGCCGCCTGTCGTGTGCTCTAACAATTCCATTAATAAATAAGTGAAAAAAAGAAATGGAAGCAGCGTCACGCTGTCCTCAATCGTGTGTGATAATGTATGTTCTAAAAATGTGTAACATAACAAACGCCTCCTGCATTTGGTTGTTTTAATCTTGATTTGTTCAAATTGCAAGTTATTTGTTTTTGCATTTTGTGTGCATTTGCAAATTGTTTGCATTTTGACCGTATTGGTTATTATACACACTTAGTTGGAGATGTCAAGAGGAAATAATTGACCGTTTACTAATCAGCATACTCTACATTAATCCAAATTTTTTCCCCGACTTCAGCATTTTCATATTTTTCTTTTCCTATATAAAAAATACTTGCATATCCCGATGTACTGTCTCTTCCTTCCACCGGATAATGATATATCATGCATGAATCATCCGATGCTCCTGCATCCCTGCTTTCTGCTTCTATCGGAAGCTTTTTATCTACAACCAGCTCTATGTAATGCCATCTTTTTTGCAATCCGATAATTCAATATATTTATGATTATCGTTAAGATAAACAAAAAAAAATGATGATAACCATGACAATATCAACTGCATATGACATGGCGGGTAATATATAAGAACAAATACTGCATAACACTATTAGGACTATTAGTGGAAAACACTTTTTGTGCTTTTATTCACATACGCTTTTTTATTTTTCTCTATTTCTTCACTCGTATATTCTCGTACAACAAGATTTTGCTTTTTCTTCCTCTGTAAATTTTTGAATCACCATTTTCTATTATCATTCGTTTCGCCGCCGCCTCATTCTTCTCTTAAAGCAAATTTTACAAATTGGCCGTTCTATATATATACATATAAATAGTACAAAACATAACAATACATTTATCCAAAACAAAATTTTGCTACTCGTTTTCAATAAAGTCGCTAAATAAATACATTCAAATATAAAAAAACAACATTTTTATCCAGAAAAAACTTTATACGAAACTTCTTTCCATCACGATATAATTGCCAACATTCATTTACAGAAAGTTTCAATGCATTTTCCTTTATAAAAAAAGTTTTTCGGTATAATTTAATGAATAATTCACAACCCAGATTGCGGCTACCAGCCCCATTAACACACTTATGCAAGCTAACATTCCACTCGGCAAATGATAACTTGCTTTTCCAAGTACTGGATACAAAAAAATGCCTATAATACCTCCATAATATCCACCTTTTCTTGCTCCTTTCTCTGCATTTTTTGATGTTTCTCCACCATCAATACAATAAACACACTCGTCTCTAAAATCATAATAATACAATATTTTTTTTTCTTCTATTATTACATATCAATACATACTTTCTCATCATATCTCCATTACTTTAATCATTTTTTCTTTGAATTTCCTTGCTAAATTGCATTTACATAAATCCTTTACTGTTGCATCCTGTAAATTTTGTTCCTTCTTTTCTCATGCTAGCGAAATCAAGAATACCGCCTAAAATTGGTAATCAATTTTGCATCCAGTAGCGACTTTTCCTAATGTACTACCATATTGGGCGAGTACTCCAGTTGTATCCGCCACATTAGGGTTTAGTACAACAAATGAAGACGCACTTTCTGGTCCCTTTGGCAATTGCCGTTGCAGTATTAACAAAACTGGCAAATGAATTTAATGTAGCACCGCTTGCCTCAAATATGTTAGTGAGCATTTCATCACGAACTTCATCCTTGAAATTTCCTCGTAAACTCGAAATAAAATTATTCCAACTATTTTCAACAACTTTCTTACCTTCATTAGTCAAATCTATTATTTCTAGTGTTTTTAACACAGTTTCTATATCATTTTTATTAATTGCATTATTTATTTTCTTTACCTGTTCATCTGTCAATGTATCTATAAAATTTTCTTTTTATTTTTGTTCTTTTTGATACTTCAAATTTACTGCTATTTTCATTTCTATTTGTATGTTCGTATTGAAGAATTACATTTTCACACCGTCAAAGATTGCGCTTGCATCACAGCCTACGGTATCAAGATTCTTTAACCGTATGGATGAAGATACCTTAAATCCAGTTACTTATGATTGGCAGAATACTCCGAAAGAGAGTTTATCGTATTCAGATGCCACAGGCTGTTATTCTGGATCTGGATTCCACTCTTCTTGATGCATACGGCAAACAGGAAGGCAGAGACTTTAACTTTCATTATCAAAGCAATGGATACCATCCACTTGTCTGTTATGATGGAATGACCGGGGATCTGATAAAGATCCAGCTGCGTGATGGAACACAGTATATCCTGTACCGGAGTAGTTGATTTTTTGCACCGGTACTGGACATTCATTCAGCAAGATATCACATTCAGACTGTGTAGCAGTGCCTTATAAAAATGAATTCTATGAGACACTTTCAAATATTGGCATCTCGGCTTTTTTACTTTTCTTCATCTGTGAATTTTGCGTTACTATTTTCTATTATCATCAATTTTCTCTCCTACAACTGCAACAATTGCGTGATTTCTCCGGCTTTGATGTTGTACCAGATGGCTCAAAAATCCACCCACTTTAATCCTTGTAATAAAACTAATTTTTATAAACCAATAGAATTAAGATCTACATGATAAGATTCATAATTTTTTTCCACTATAATATACTCTGACATTTTCTCCCTGATAATCTCTTTGAGGTTCCCCCACTGCCCTCTGGATGCAAAAATATGTATTTTCCCATCCGGTGCATCATATCGGCATAACACTGTATACCCCATAAATGCTCTGTTTTTTTCATCAACCGGAGTTTTAAAACTGCTCACTTAAACTATCTGTAACTTTCAAAAAACATTGGCTTTACAATACTGTTAACCTTTATTCTTCCCACAAGTTCCACCCCACAGGTTACCGCATTTATATAATTTCCTTCTTTCAGTAAAGCACGTCCTTTTCCTCTGCTATCAAACTTAAACTTATGTAAAACTGCCGAATCCGGCAAAATAGAACTTGTATCTACATAATACTTCTTTGGATTTTTCAAATCTACATAAACCTTCAATTGCTTCTCTGTAATCAAAGCTGATGGATTATATAAAAGCGACTTGCTTTTAAACAGATATTCTTTTCCATTTGCTTCCACATATTTACATACAATAAAATAGGGATTCATTGAAATACGGTCTATCTGTACTTTCTGATATACATTTACATCAATATCGACAATATCTGCGTAAATATATTTTCCATTTGCAATTAATTTTTCTTTTTTCCTTTTTTCGTAGTATAAATTATCATGCAAATTATTCCAACGATTAAAAACTGCCAGAACGCTGCCAAAGATAAATGAAAACAACCACAAAGATGGGACTATGAAACACAAAATCAGACTACCTGAAACACCCAAAGTTCCTATACATAAAAATATAATACCCAGCTTTTTTTAATATGCTTGCACCGTTTTCCATGATGTTGTTATTCCATTTCCTTTATTTTTTTTTTTTTCAAATTAAAAACCAAACCTAATACTCCAAATAACATAATACCAATTGGTATTGCAATCGGAACAACAATATCAATCAAGTTTATCTCTCTGCTATTTATAAAATTGTACGGATCATCAGGGTTAACCCAAAGTGTTATTTTTGTACCTTCTGGCACTGGATCTGTCTTTTGGTCTGTTATTGTCAATGTAATTTTTTTTTTATTATCAACAGTATATTCACCAATTTGTCTATACCTGCGTACAGACTCTCCATCCCCAGTAGTTGTCCAATAAGGCTCATTCTCTATAACAACCGCCTCAACTTCTAAAGTACATACTTCTGCATTATGTGTCATTGCCGGAAGAACCACAAATAATACAAATAGTAACATCCCAATCCCAATGATTAAAAAAACAAGACTGACAATTACATTTTTTATATTAATACTCTTTTTTCATTCCATCTCTTTCACTTTCTATTTTATTATTCATAAAACACTAATTTCTCATTTGCAAATTCGATTTGAGTTTCATCTTACCTGCACGCAATTGCTATTTTTCATTATTTGCCTTTTAAACTTATCCTTACTTTTCCACCTATTACCGCATCATCATACTGCTCTTGTGTCAAATAATAGATACTCTCATACCCAATTGTTGTATCTCTTCCAACAATCGGATAAAAATTCCCCTCTTTTTATATCTCAGCTTTAAAGATGCAGTCAGGATCAGATACCGGATAACATTTTATAGTAAAGGTATCATTCGTCAGTGTTCCCCACGTCCTCCCAGTGAAATGATTTCAAAGTCTTCATTGTATTTTTCCTTTAATACTTTTTTCGCAATGCGAACCTCACTTTTTGTTGAAGCAAAAATTCCCATACAGCCACTTCCTCCTATCATAAGACATACCATGACCATAATTACTGTGATTCTTCTCAAGTTTCTCATAATACTGTACCTCACCCTTCATATATCAAGCGATAACGTCCTGACGCTGTTCGTAGTTAGTGTCTGCTGACCAAGCAGTTATTTGCGACTTTCGACTTCTTATATCAGTTCCAATCATGTAAAAATCGGAACTGATAATGATTCCTATGGCAATTATACAATTTGCTGTTTTTCTTTTCAAGGTGAACTATGTGTAGTCCTGCGAATCTATGCAACCATCCTTCCCAATCTTTCCACTGCACTCGCATACCTCTCCTGTCTCAGCATTTTTCTTTTTTTTCCTTAATACTCTTTTTGTTTCAAACTTTACGCCTGATTTTTTTCGGATAAAGTTCGTTTAAAATCATCAAAACCTTCATCAAAAGTTGTAAAATTTCTACTTGTCTGCAATTATCTCTCATGTTACAATGACAGAAAGCATATTTTACAAAATCTTTATGGTGCATTTGCCATCTATATTCTGGAAACGGCTGATTATCTCTGATAATCTCCGTAATTCATTCGTATCTATGCTTTTAATTACCCATTAACGAATTTAAAAGCAGGAGACGAATATCAGAAATATAGTTTTCTCCTGCCTGGACAGTTTTCCAACTGCCCCGCCGATCTCAGGAGGAATCATTTATGGCAAAACGAAAAAACGAAAACTACAAAACACAAAGAAAACTTTCACAGTTAAAGTTCCCAGCCAACCGGAATTATAAGGACACCGTTTTTCGGATGTTATTTTCCAACCGTAAGAACCTGCTCTCACTCTACAACGCAGTAAATCAGAGATTATAAAAAATCCTGATGACTTGGAAATCGTCACATTAGAAAAATGCAATTTACATGGGTATGAAAAATGACCTGGCATTTATCATTGATACTTTAATTTATATCTGTACGAGCACCAGTCAACCTACAATCCAAATATCCCTCTTCGGGATTTATTCTATATTAGTAACGAATATCAGAAACTCGTGGATAAGAAATCTCTATTCTTCTACTTTGCAAAAAAAAATTCCTGCGCCGAATTTTATTGAGTTTTATAATGGTTCAACGATATTGTCTGACTGCACTGAACTTAAGCTTTCTTCAGCATTTGAAAATCTGTCAGGCGAACCAAAGCTTGAATTGACTGTCACTGTATTAAATGTAAACGAAGGACATAATGCTGAATTGATGCAACATTGCAAAGACTTTGAAAGAATATGCGCAATATGTCGCCAGAGTACGGCACTATGCTGCCAACATGTCTCTGAATCAGGCTGTAGAATGTGCTGTTGACGAATGCATAAAGGAAGGGATTCTTGCAGAATTTCTTTCCAAAAATCGTGCGGAGGTTATCAGTATGAGTATTTTTGAATATGATAAAGAATTGAAGAGAAGAAATTGCGAAAGGCTGAGTATGAAGCCGGTTTTTCTGATGGTGAAAAATCCGGACACAAAACCGGATTTTCCGAAGGTCGTGAATCTGGATTTTCCGAAGGACAAAGCCATGCTGCAATTGAAACTGCCAGAAGGATGCTTTTTGCAATCGAACAAATTTACTATAGAAGAGATTGCAAAATTTTCAGGTTTATCCCAACAGGAAGTAGAAACTATTTCTTCTGACGCATAAGAAGAAGCAAGCCGCCACAAATGTGGCGGCTGATCCAATGATACACTATATTTTTATCCATATTTTGCTCTTTGTTTTTCTTCTTTTCTCCCTTGCCATCAATGCATATCGTATGGAAAAGATATTACGAAGCCTTCACCTGAAACGAAGGATCTTCCTCGATCAATTCAATAAATGCTTCTGCGACATCCGGATCAAACTGCGTGCCTTTTCCTTTTTCTAATTCCCCGATCGCATACTCCACGCTTAAGGCATCCTTATAAGCCCTCCGGGACACCATTGCATCAAAGCTGTCACACACTGCAAGGATCCTGCCTAAAAGCGGGATGTCCATTCCTTTGACACCACCCGGATAGCCTTTTCCATCATAGCGTTCATGATGGGATAAAACTGCCGGAATGACATAGTTCATATTCGGGAGGAAATGGATCATCTCAATGGAATTCTCCACATGAGTTTTCATTACCTCGTATTCCTCATCTGTCAGTTTGCCCTTCTTCTTTAAGATGCTTTCCGGGATACCGATTTTTCCGATATCGTGGAGCAGACCTGCCACTTTTGCAGTCTGGATATCATCCTTTGGAAGCCCCATTTTTGCTGCAAGCTTCATCGCATACCGGAAACATTCTCAGAGTGTTCAAAGGTGAACGAATCCTTGGCATCAACTGCGCCATCAGTGCAAAAAATCGTCGGCGTTACCTGCTCATAACCTTTCTCCCTGCTCTGTTCCTGTCCCTCAAAACTCTTCTCGTAAATCTCGATATGGTTTTTTACCATTTCCTTTTTGCATAGAAGGCTGCCCGTCTTGCCTGACGGAATAATTTTCTTGCACTTTCTGCCATGTTTTTGTCCCATGCGATTCCAATGCTGAACGTAATCGGCTGGATGACTTTTGGCTTATCTTCTTTCTGTTCTAATATCGTATTCTGTATCAGCCGCGCAAACGACAATAGTATTTCTTTTCTGCTTTCTTCCGCAATAATAAGAAATTCATTGGAACCGACACGGAATACCGACATTTTGTCACTGCAGAGGTTCTGCACCTGGGATGCGCTCCACTTCAGGGATCTGGTCTCCGGTCTCCCCGCCGTACAGATCATTATATAACTTGAAGTTATCCATATCCAGATATATCATTCCTGTAGGATGTTCCTTTATGTCCAGATTTTTATAAATTCACTGCAATAGCTGCGGTTATACAGACCTGTCAGTTCATCATGAATGGACACCTGATATACTTTTTTCATAGGCACTGATGTTTTTAATGCGCCGGATACACTGTTTCCGATCTGCCGGATGCAATCCACTTCATCATAAATAAACCGGTTCTTTCTATAAAGCTCTACATATAAAAATCCATAAATTTTATCGTCATACTTAAAAACTGCGATCTCCGGTTTTTTATGAATGCCGCCGGTGCCGCAGAATGACCTCAGCCTTGCCTCCTCCTCTGTGTCCAGCACCCGGTCTCCGTCTGCCGTACACTCCACAAAATGGTCATCTCTTTTTTTCAAAAATACGTGCATACGAGTCCGGTACTGCCGAACTGACGGTGCTTCGGATTTTCTGGTACAGTTCTTTTTTTATTCAGGATTGAGGCCGCCATATCCTGAAATTCCACAAGGCTCTCCACAATGTGTTTTTTTCTTCTGGTACAGGATACGCTCCAGCCATTTTCTGGCATAGGTCATGACCAGCACCATCCAGAGGCACTGCAGAACGACAAACACTGTGATAAACTGTCTGGTAAAGCTGTCCGTCTGGCCAATCACATGGTCAATGTTTGGCTCCAAAATAATCATTGGAAGAAACGCTACAACTACTGCGATCAAATATACGGCACCTGTTGTCGCACGCATGGAAAATGAGAACAGATACTGTTTATAAATAATGTATACAAAACAGACCGCCATTCCCACTCCGCCAAGGGGTATCGAATGGGAAATCACCGCTCCATGGCATCACGCACAGAATATTTCCACCCATAATGAGCAGTGTTCCTATTAATAATGATCCGAGTTTTTTCCGATACTCTAATTGTTCCCCGATTTTTTGTGGGCAAGCGCGTTACATACACTAACAGAAATATCTCTGCTGCTGCCAGCAACCAGATGCCTGTTTTTGCATGATAATGGTAGGATATACCGCCATTCGCCATGATCTGCACTTCCGGCGGTGGAAGAATACAACCGGTAAAAACATTCAGCAGGACAGCTGATACTGTCACAGCCATACAGCCATACAGAAATCTGTCCTTTTCCCCGGATATCAAGATAATGGAACAAAAAATCATATATCAGTATCGGGATTGTAAAAAGTCCCATCAATGACACATGATACCAGAACTGTATCCCCGGGCTGATCTGCAGTCTCATGAGCACAGCGCCGCCTGTCCAGGACAATAATGCCGACAGTATTGCCTTGAGATCTCTTACTTCTGATGATTTCTCTGCAACATTCAGAAAACAGAATAGTAAAAACAGATAGCATATGAGTGCAGCCATTGGAATACCAATATATATATTTTTTGATCAACACCAGATTCATGAAATGTTCCATTTTTCATTCTCCTTCGTGTGAAATATCGTATTTCCATTCGCAGTCTGCCGTCAGATACTGTCTCTGTACGCAGACATATATTATTATGTTACCATATTTTTACATTTCATACAAGAATCTGCACGCTTGTCCATTTCCGTTTCGGATCTGTCCCTGTTCCGTTTCAGTTTCCCTGCCGGAAGCTGTTTTTCTCCTTCGTAAGTTCCAGCATAAGCATAAGCACACTCCATTTCCGGTTCGACGGTGTAAGGACTGCTTTATAGTCAACCGGGATCTGTTTCCGCGCAGTTCAAACAGTATTTTGTCAAAAATGCTTTTCATTCACACCGCAGAATACCATAAGGCTCTCCCAGTGCGTGCCGCCGGTAAATGGTGCTGTGAGCACGTTCTTTTTTTCCTCTGCGAGATCCCCGATACTCTGCCGTAAATCTGCGGCTTTGATCTCCTCCAGACGGATTTTCATTGGCGCAAGCATCTGTTTTACCGCTTTTTTTCTTTTTTACCTGATAGATTAATATTTTTTCCATGTTTTTCTCTCCAGACTTAAGAAAAAGCCAAACACAAAATATGTCTGGCTTTTTCTTTCATTCTATCATTTTTTTATAACACTTCTTCAATAATTTTCTTTTAAAGTGTCGGCAGAACTTTTCAGTTTGTCCGTTTCCTCCTCATCGAGTGATCGGGATCCGGTTTTCCACACCGTGTGCTCCCACGATTGCCGGCATGCTTAAGGAAATATCGGAAATCCCAAATTCTCCGTGCATCAGATTCGATACCGGTAAAATGGATTTTTCGTCGCGGATGATCGCCTCGCAGATTCTGCGCACTGCCATTGCAACTCAAAATAAGTCGCCTTTTTCTTTGCAATGATCTCGTAAGCACTGTTTTTTACATTCTCTGCAATACGCTCGGTCGCTTCGTCATGGTTGAAGTGTCCGCGCATCTCGCAGAATGTATTGATCGGCACACCCGAAACAGTGGCGCTCGCTCCATGCTGCAAGCTCGCTGTCGCCGTGTTCGCCGATAATGAATGCGTGCACACTCCGGCTGTCCACATTCAGATGCTCTCCAAGATTGTATTTTAATCTTGCAGTATCTAACACCGTCCCGGAGCAAAGCACCCGGTTTTCCGGGAAACCGGACAATTTCAATGCCGTGTAGGTCAGGATATCCACCGGATTGGAAACGATCAACAGGATTCCTCCGCAGTTTCTTTTTTTGCAATTTCCGGAATGATGGATTTGAAAATACCAACATTTTTCTGGACAAGGTCTAATCTTGTCTCATCCGGTTTCTGATTGGCGCCTGCTGTTACGATGATGATCGCCGCATCCACAATATCATCATAATCTCCGGCATAGATTTTCATTGGTCTTGCAAAAGGAAGTCCATGGCTGATGTCCAGCGCCTCTCCCTCTGCCCTGTTTTTATCAGCATCGATCAGAACCATCTCGGAAAACAGACCGCTTTCCATTAATGCAAATGCTGTTGCAGATCCTACAAAACCGCATCCGATCATTGCCACTTTTCTCTGATTTACGCTTGTTTCACTCATATTTTCGTCCTCTCTTTCTTTTTTCCCGAAATATCTCCTGTAAGAGGAGACAACCGCAGAATTTTACTGTTATTCCAGGATTCTTCCGTCCGTAGAAATGGTCACTACCTGCCATGGAATGAATTTTCCACTGTTCTGCAGTGCTTTTTTTTTCGCAGCCATCTCAATTCCGCCACAGCAAGGCACTTCCATACGTGTTATTGTAACAGATTTGATGTCATTGTTTTTGATAATTTCTGTCAACTTCTCAGAATAGTCCACATCATCTAACTTTGGACACCCGATCAGTGTCACATGGTCGCGGATAAATTTACGGTGGAAATCTCCATAGGCGTATGCCGCAGTCCGCGCGATCAGCGGCTTTGCGCCGTCAAAGTATGGCGCACGGACCCGGTGCAAGCTTGATCTGTACCGGCCACTGTGTCAGTTCGGAACGGATTTCTCCTGCCGTCTGCAGCTCTGCGCTTCTGTCTGCATCTGCCTCTCTCCGGATGGCTCTCGCCTGACTTCCCGGACATCCGCATGGTGTCTTTGCCACCTCTTTGCTCTTTTTATGTTCTTCCACTGCCTTCTCATCATAAAAAGAGCTGCCGCCTCACGCTCCACAAAATGGATCGCATCCACTGGACAGGCCGGCAGACAGTCGCCGAGACCGTCACAATAATCATCGCGCATAAGCTTCGCTTTTCCATTCACCATTGCAATCGCTCCTTCATGACATGCCTCTGCGCAAAGACCACATCCTACACATGCTTCCTCATCGATCTCTATAATTCTTCTTACCATCTTCCATTCCTCCTGTTGTCTGCATATCTATTATTTGTTTCATTTGACTTTCTATGTGCATACTAATATAATAAAGAAAATTTTTTCTGTTGTTTTTACAACGTAATTATGTTTTATTCTACGAACATACATTTGAAAGGAGTTTCTATGACAAACGACGATCTGCTTTTATTACAGACCTCTGTATTCACAGGGATCACAACCGATGAGATCAGGGACATGCTCTCCTGCCTCTCTGCACGGGAGACGACATTTATCAAAGACGAGATCATTTTTTCCTATGGGGAAACCATCACAGGCATCGGCATTGTACTGGAGGGGAGTGTACACATTGTAAAAGAGGACTTCTGGGGCAATGCCAATCTGATGGCAGAATGTGCCCCGGCGATATTTTCGGGGAAGCCTATGCGATCAATTCCACTGAACCGCTGGAAATGAATATTTTTCTTTGCTTCCACCTGCCGCATTTTGTTTCTGGAGGTCTCTAAGATTCTGACAGTCTGCCCATCTGCCTGTGCGTTTTCACAACCGGCTGATCCGCAATCTTCTAACGTTAGTGTCCCGGAAAAATTTCCAGTTAAACCGCAAGTTAGAACATATGTCCAAGCGCACCACCAGAGAGAAACTGCTCTCCTACCTGTCCATGGAGTCAAAAAAAGCCAATGCTTCAACCTTTACCATTCCATTCAACCGCCAGCAGCTTGCCGACTATCTCTCTGTCGACCGCTCTGCCATGTCCAATGAATTGTGCAAATTGAGAGATGCCGGCATTTTGGAATTCAACAAAAATACCTTCACGATTTTTGAGAAAAACGATTAAAAAAGAAACGCTATGATGCTATTTCCTGCACCATAGCGTTTTTTCAGATTCCATTCTCCTTCAGGTAATCCACCCAGATCCCATATTTTGAACCATACAGATGAATGTCGTCGAAAGTCAGACTGCTCTTTAAGTTGCCTTCCTCGTCACATACAACCTCATTCATGTCAATGTAAAAAGATATTTTTTTTTTTCCGTCTGCGAGTGCAGCGATCCGCTCATTCCGCCGCTCGATCCCCACATTGTTAAAAATCGGATCTTTATCACTTTTTTTTTTTGCAACCTTCATGATCCCCTGAACGAAGATCACAGCGTCCGGGTCGCAGTTCCCGGAATTTTTCCACAGAATCCTCATAGGCTGTCATGAAGCCATCCAGCGTTCCCCTTCCCATCTCATTGATCCCGATCTGGAAATAGATTTTCCCCGTATTTTTTTTTGCCTTAAGCGCTTCCTCTAATGTCACTTTTTCCCCGTCCACTTCACAGAACTTTTCTGTCCAGAGGTTGTATACATTCATGCCGACGGTCGCATAAAAAAGTGCTGTCATCGAGTCCGCCGTAATCATGAAGTCCCACGGTTCTCGAATCACCGATAAACACTGCGTCTGAGAAGTACCCGGCGTCCACCGGGTGAAAGCTTCTTACTTCCTCCTGCTCTGTCTCAGCCACTGCCTCCGTTTCTGCCATACTCTCCGTTCCCTCTGCGGCAGGTTCTGTGCTCTCAGTCGCGGAGATCTGCTCCTCATCTCTTCTCAGTTCTGCCAGATGTTCCCATTTATCCCAGAGTGACTCATGGTCGCCTGCTCCATGGATAAATCCCATCGTGTATGCCCTGCATGACCAGAACAAAGTACGGTGTTTTTACCGGATCGACCGTATAACGGCTGTAAATCGTATCTTTTTCCCAGAAATCCTATCGCTGACAGGATTGCCCAGCCAGCTAAAATCAGAATGGTGATTTTGCAATATCTGATTTTTTTCATTTCTGCTCCTTCCTGTTATCTAAAAATTAAAGTATAAAAATGGATTGTTTGCAGAATACCGCAAGGTAGTACATGCTGAGTGCAAAGATCACCGCAATTGCCAGCGTACCGAGCATCCCCCGCTTTATTCTTCCATAAATCACCGCCGGAACCGGAGTTGCAAAAAAGAACTCCCATCGCCAGCAGGCTGTCATAATCTTTCAGATATTTGATGTAATCCATGGAATTGACCATGCCGGTATGTGCATTCACAAACGGAAACATACGTGTCAGATAAATTCCAAGCTGATGCACATCCGTGATCGTAAATGCCATCCATGTCACAGGCACAAACAGTAACAGATAGACATGTCCGATCACTTTGCTTTTCTGTAAAAATGGAAGCAAAAACAATTTTTCAGAAATAAAGCCCCCGAGCGACATGCCGCCCCAGATCAGGAAATTATACCCTGCCCCGTGCCACAGTGCGGTCAGTATCCATACAGCAAAAAGGTTGAACATCGTCCGCAGTCTGCCTTTCCGGCTTCCTCCGAGCGGAATGTATACATAATCGCGGGAACCACCGTCCCAGTGTAATGTGCCATCGGCGCCAGAACTCCGTCACCGATTTTGAGATATATGGAAAACGGAAGTTTACCGGAATCTGAAATCCTAACATTTTTCCGAGTCCGATCGCCATCATCGAATATCCTGCGAAATCAAAATACAGCTCCATGGAATATGCGACCGCACCCAGCCACGCCAACGGCGTTGAGATACTGTTAAACCCGATCGTCTGCACGTTGTTCCACAACATTCCCACCCGGTCAGCGATAATGACTTTGGATCCGAGTCCGATCACAAGGATACGGATGCCACTCTCAAAATCCCGTGCTGTCACCGTCCTTCCTTTTTTTCAGGCAAAAGCTCACCTCGGTATAGTTTACGATCGATTGGCGATCAGCTGTGGAAACATCGTCAGATAGGTTCCAAAGGTTGACATAAGATTTTTCTGCCGGGACAATGCCACGGTACACATCGATCACATACGCTGCGATCTGGAAAGTGTAAAAAACTGATCCCCAAGCGGCAGCTTCGTGGTCAGACCGCTGTATTTAAAGAAAAAGAGCATTCCGAAATCGTAGCAAAGCGCCAGAATAAGCAGTACTGCCTGTCTTCTGCCTCTTCCGTCCTCCGGTTGTCTTATACATGCTTTGCGTGCGATCACATAGTTCACCGTGACTGACGCTAACAGCAACAGGACATACTGCGCCTCCATAGGTGTAGAAGGCAATGCTCCCCAAAAAAGAGTACTGCATTGCGGAACTTCTTCGGTGTGATAAAATATATGATTAAAAAAGCCGGCAGAAACCGGAACAAAAATTCAAAACTGCTAAATACCATACGTAATTCTTTCTCTCATTCTCCTGCTTGTACTGCACGGTCAACGTGCTTTTCTGCAGAAACTCTACCTGTTTTTCACAAAAAAATACCTGCCTGTTTCCTTTTCTTATTATATGCACAGACTGTTGTTATTATAGATGAAAAAAATAAATATTACCATATGATTAATTTTAAAAAAATATATTAAATCCATGCTATTTTGTAACTTTTCTGTAATGATTAGGCACGGACGCGCTTTTCTCAGATTTTCCGGAAACCATGTTACTGTTTTCCCTGCAGAAATGCTTCGATCTCCCCGATAAAATACAGTGAGCCGAATGCCACTGTCTTTTCTGCGGATGATTTTGAGAAATCCGGCGGCACATCCGCAAGGTTCTGATACGCCTCCGCCGGGATTCCTTTTTCCCGGATGCAGTCTGCGAGCGCCTCTCCTGCAATGCCCTCTCACTCTCCACAGTCACTGTCTTAAAATCCAGTGCCAGCGGAAGAAGTTCCCGGATCATCTCCCCATAATCTTTATCCGCCATGACACCCATGATAAAATGGAATTTTTCATCCGGATACATTGTCTCCAGACTTTTTTTCAGCGCCTCCACACCGTTACTGTTATGCGCACCGTCCATCAGGAAAAACGGATCATTGCTCACAAGCTCCATGCGTCCCATCCACTGTGTCC
>VOFJ01000610.1_pt1 | contig 30610 bp, 50 predicted proteins | sample 5384081 | NCBI WGS metagenome assembly VOFJ01 (sample SAMN12384729, study PRJNA508395) | human gut metagenome | isolation source: healthy gut I | host: Homo sapiens | reverse complement strand
TATTACGCATACGCTTATCGTACCAGCAGACAAAGCCCGTCAGCTGGCACACGGCGGCGTCCGTCATGTGCTCGTAGGCGTACAGGCTGTCGTGCAGCGTGCTGATGCGGCCGATCGTGTAGTAGTCCGAGTCGACAAGGCCCTGAATGGCCGTGTCCGATGTGCTGCCGCCAGCCACCGCACCGCAGTCAATCGCGCCCTGCACTTTAGAGCCGTAATGGAGCTTGCCGCTCGCGTCCTTGAGCTCGACCGCCACGGCGTTCACGTCCTTATCAAGGCCATCGAGCGCTGCCTGCCAATCGCTGCCGAGCGCGTCCGCACCCCAGCTCGACTGCGTAGGTATCCTTGATGACGGGCTTTTGCACCGTGATCTCAAGGTCGTCCTGCTTCTTATCGTCGCCGCTGTCGCCGCCATTTGCGGTGTCGTCCTGTGGGGTCTTCTTTATCCAGGGGAACTCAAAGCGGACCGAGCCGTCCGCATCGTATACCATATAGCGCTGCGCAAACAAAAAGCCGCACGCCAGCAGCAAAATGACCACCAGCACCACGGCCAGCACGCCTCTGCCGCGCCTGCGCCCGCGATAACCGGTATAGCCCTTCGTTCCGCTCGATCTTCTTGCCATTGTCTGCATCCGCCTCCTTTTTCTCGTGCAACAGTTTACCTTTTGAGAGCAAAAAAATCAACAAAAACCTTTCGGTTTTGTTGATTTTCCGCTTTTGTATGCTTTAGCCCTCGATAGCGTCCATCAGCGCGACGCGGCGGGCGTGGCGGCCGCCCTCAAACGCGGTGGAGAGGAACGTCTCGACCATGGCCGCGGCCAGCTTCGGGCCCGTGAAGCCCGCGCCGATGGCCATCATGTTCGCGTTGTTGTGCTGGCGGCAGAGCTGCGCCTCGAGCGTATCGGCGCAGTGCGCGCAGCGGATGCCCTTGACCTTGTTCGCCGCGATGGAGATGCCGATGCCCGTCGTGCACACGACGATACCGTACTCGCACTCTCCGCTCGCGACGGCACGCGCGGCGGCCTCGCCGAAAATGGGATCCTTTATTGCTGAGCGGAATCGCACGATAGACAACGCACCGACCATACCGAGCGACAGTACAAGGTTTGCACTGATAGTCATTATGATAAACGCCGTAACCACCGTAATAAGCAGTACAAGTATGTTGAAATTGTCGCTGTAGACAACCCCTCTGTAGAACATACGGTAAACAAGATAAATTATCGCTCCGCACAGTGTAGCTGTGAGCAGTGCGAGCAGTATTCTTGGCAGTGACAGACTCTCAAGCTGTGCCGTAATATCAAAGCTCTGTCCTATAAGGGATAATAAGTCGTCCCCCTCGTGCTTTCCGCAAGTGCGGTCAGATGTTGTAACATTTTTTAATTTTCCTCCGATCAGTTTTCCATGTTGCTGTTTATGTCCGCATTTTAAGGCTTGTCAGCTTGTCATGGCACAATATAAATTTAGATACCGAGTCCTGCCTCAGTTCGATACCGCCGAGCAGATCCATTAGATAAGACGGCAGATAATCGTCATACTTTATCTCTATAACCGCCGTGAAGTCCTCAACAGGCAGGTATCTGACGCTTTGCGACAGCATATCATCCGAAAAAAAGCTCCCGCTTTGAATCCGCTGTCAATGGTGAATCGCACATTGCCCTCCGGATTTATAAACGCCTGCCTCTTATAATCCACTATAACAGACGGGCGGAGCAGAGCCAGCAATTGCTGTAAGATGCGTCCTCAAGATAGTCCCCTCATATTCGCCGCTCCATACAAAAAAGAATAATCTCCTCTTAATATAGAGTAATACTGCTCCGGGCTTATCCATATCCCACGCTTTGACGTCATATCCCTGTCCTTGTACTTGCATTCAAAATGCAGCAGCTTGTCCGACAGGTCATAGGTTCTTATACGGTATTTCTTACGGGTATCCGCACCTATCAGCTTATCGTTATAAGCCGTCCGGTACACATCGTCAAGATATACGCTCGTTATGCGATAACAACCGTTCTCTCCGTGTGCGTCGGGCGTCATAACCGCAGAGAAACGCTCCCTCAGTATTTCACACTGTGCCGCTGTCGCAGGAAACTTGTATTCGTGCCGCAATGCACGCTCTCTGTATATCATTACGTCCCTCCCCGCAATCAAAATCGTATAATCGCATTCATCTTAAATAAACGCAGTATCAGTATAGCATATCCGCCCGTAAATTTCAACATATTTTTCTCATATTCAGTCTTATTTTTTGTTGTAATTTTATGTAATGTAAAATCAGCTGCCGGGTTTTCATAAAATCGCTTTACCTATTGAAATGGTAATTGTAAAATTTCATTCGGAGTTTTTCACCGCCTGTTAAAAATAGTTTTTCTTCTTATTAACATCCGTACAAGCTCATTTTAAGCGGAGTTATTCACATATTCAACGGAGTTTTCAACTAAAAAAACAAAAAAATGACCAAAGAGCAGTTGAAAACGCTTAATTTTCAACATTTTCAACCGTCACACCTGTTGAAAAGTGGGTAAATCGGTTCATTATACCCTTTGTAAACAGCTTACAGCTTATGTAGACTTGTTACAATATACACGCTGACAACATGATAACTCTCTGTTTTTTTTCGAAAATAAAAACTTAATTATCGTTTATTTTCCTTTTTATGCCACCATATAACATTATTTGTAAATCACGTTTTTCAATTTCAACCGCACACGGAAAAAATCGTATTTTTAGTTTTTATCGGAAGTTTAAACAGTTTCAACGGAGTTTTCAACAGTTTCTGACCGATTTTCACCAAGACAAGTTGAAAACACGGTAGTTTTCCACACTTTTCTGTTGAAAACTAATATCCGTAGCGTATAATTTAACATATTTTTCCTATAATACATTTTGTAATCTTGAAATGTTGAAAAAAAGGAGCGAATATAATTGGTAAAAGCGGTTAACAAACTGGTGCTTGAAATAAACAACACCGAAAACGAGTATTTTGAAAAGGCAATTTTCTACATCCGCCCCGAAATGTCGTGCAACAGCAAGCTGAGAAGCCAGGCACAGCTTTACCTTAACAAAATAAGCCTTGAAAAACCGGAAAAATTCCGCAGTAACGGCAAGCTCCCTTATATAATAGGTATAACTTGCCGGCATTTCGGCGGCGCTCATAATTTCCGCCGTACTGCTTTTTGCAGGCATTATATGACCGCCTCCCCGTGCTGATATTTCTTATGTAAAGTTATTGTAAAATCCGTCACCGGATTCTTTTTTTCTGTTGACTTGCAAAGTAAAAAAAATGTTATACTGATTATGACCGTTTTTAATATACAGACGGTATGAAAAAAATGTATGGACAGCTTTAACGGAAGAAAGGATATTTATGAAAAAAAGACTAAGATAGTATGCACCTTAGGCCCTGCAACAGATGATGACAACGTTCTGCGTGAACTTATAAAGAGCGGTATGGACTGCGCACGTTTCAATTTCTCACACGGTACCCACGAGGATCACAAAAAAAGCGTTACGAGCAGGTTGAAAGAATAAGAAAGGAACTCAGACTTCCTATACCGGCTATTCTTGACACAAAAAAGGTCCCGAGGTAAGAATAAAGAGTTTCAAGGACGATAAGCCCGTAGAACTTAAGACGGGCAGTGAATATACCCTCACGACAGAAGATGTTATCGGTGACGAAAAGAGAGCCGCCATAAACTATCCCAATCTTGCAAGCGACATTGAAACAGGTGTTACTATCCTTATAGACGACGGCCTGCTTGAACTTAAGGTAACAGAGATTGACCGCAAGGAGAGCGGCGACGATATCCGCTGTAAGGTTATCCACGGCGGTATGTTAAAGCCCAACAAAAGCTGTAACTTCCCCGCATACATCTTTCAATGCCCTATCTCAGCGAGCGTGACAAGAGCGATCTGCTTTTCGGCATAAAGACAGGCTTTGATATAGTTGCGGCAAGCTTTGTGACCCGTGACGAAGATATAATACAGATAAGAAAGCTGCTTGACGAGAACGGCGGCAAGGATATAAGCATAATAGCAAAGATTGAAAATCAGGACGGTGTTGACAATATCGACGATATTCTCCGTGTTGCAGACGGTATAATGGTGGCAAGAGGGAGATATGGGCGTAGAGATTCCGTTTGTTGAGATACCCAGAATCCAGAAAGAGCTTATCCACAAGGGCTACAACGCAGGCAAGCAGGTAATAACCGCTACCCAGATGCTTGACTCGATGATAAAGAATCCCCGCCCGACAAGAGCGGAAACAACAGATGTTGCAAATGCCATCTATGACGGCACAAGCGCAATTATGCTTTCGGGCGAAACCGCCGCAGGTGCATATCCTATTGATGCGGTAAAAACAATGAAAGCTATCGCTGTAAAGACAGAACAGGATATAGACTACCGCAAGCGTTTCTTCACAAGAGAAAACGAGGGTGTACCGAACGTTACAAACGCAATAGCGCACGCAACGGTAACAACCTCAATTGACCTCGGCGCAACCGCTATACTTACTGTAACAAAGGGCGGACGCACAGCAAGAACATTATCGAAGTTCCGTCCCACCTGTCCTATAATTGCGGCTACCACAAGCGAAAGAGCACAGCGCCAGCTTAATCTTTCGTGGGGAGTTATCCCGATAAAGTCGGAAGAAATGAGCGACAGCGACTCGCTTTTTGAGCACGCTGTAACAAGAGCTATGGAAGAAGGACTTTTAAAGGACGGAGATCTTATAGTTATCACCGCAGGACTTCCGCTCGGAGTTTCCGGTACAACGAATATGATGAAGGTGCATATTGTCGGAGATGTTCTGCTTAAAGGCAAGGGTGCGACCGCAAAAAGCAGTGACCGCCCCCCGTCTGCGTATGCAAGAACGAAGAGGACGCAATAAAGCTCTGCCATTCCGGCGATATTCTTGTTATTCCCAAGACGAGCAATAATATAATGTCTGTTCTGAAGAGTGCGGCAGGAATTGTAGTAGAGGATACAAACCCCGACTGCCATGCGGCTGTTGTAGGTCAGGCTCTTGATATTCCCCGTGATTTACGGCGCAGAAAATGCCTCAAACGTTTTAAAGAGCGGTGTCACAGTTACAATTGATGCCGAAAAAAGGCCTGATTTGCTCCTCCAACAACTAGTGGCTTGCGGCGGGTCGCCGCTGACAATTCCGACCTTTTTAAAGGTTGGTGCGTTATTAAGGTTAGCAAAACGGTCGGGAATAAACAAAGCAATAATTAGTAGATAAGCTGGTGGCAAGTCGCCGCTTCAAATTTGCCGTTATGACTGTCGGTAATTAGCTGAGGTTACATTACCGGCGGTGCGGCAATGTGCCGCTTCAAGTTCCGCCTTTAGAATTGTTGTCGTTCAGCTAAGGTTAGTTGAACGGCGGTGCGGCAATGTGCCGCTTCAAATTCCGCCTTTAGAATTGTTGTTGTTCAACTAAGGTTAGTTGAACGGCGGGATTACACAAAAAGCAATAAAGTTAAGCGGTTACAGTGATACGCTGTGACCGCTCAGTCTGTCGAAAAAGTCAAGCAGAAATGCTTGGCTTTTTCATTGATATGTGGTATAATAAATATGGTGATGAAAGGTGCTGAAAACAGGAAAACAAGAAAGACATCAGATAGAATTTGTATGTATGGACGAGCTGATACCGGAAGACCATCTGCTCAGAAAAATAGATAGCGTGATAGACTTCACAAAAAATCTATGAAATAGTTTCGATTTATACTGCGAAAACAACGGAAGACCGAGTATAGACCCCATAGTGTTGTTCAAAATGGTATTGATACAGCATATCTATGGGATACCTTCTCTGCGTAAAACGGCTGATGAGGTAAAAAGTAAACGTGGCATACCGTTGGTTTTTAGGCTATCTGCTGAATGAGCAGACACCGCACTTCTCGACAATCAGCTACAATTTCAAAAACAGATTTACTGCTGAAACAATAGAAAAGGTATTCTATTGGATATTGAACGAAATCGAGCAGGCAGGCTATCTTACACCCGAAACAGTATTCGTTGACGGAACACATATCAAGGCAAATGCCAATATGAAAAAAGCGGTTAAGAAAGCCGTTCCCAAGGCGGCTAAAATATATGAAGAAAAGCTGATGGAAGAAATCAATGAAGACCGTGAAGAACACGGCAAGAAACCGTTTGATGACACCAAACCGCCGAAAGAAAGAATCGTTAATGAATCGACCACCGACCCAGAATGCGGAGTATTCCACAAGGGCGAACACAAAAAATGCTTTGCATATACAGCACAGACCGCTTGCGACAAGAAAGGATATATTCTTGATGTGACAGTCAATCCAGGAAATGTACATGATAGTGTAGCTTTTGACGGGCTATATGCAAGACTTACAGAACATTATCCTGAAATACAGAATGTCGTAGCTGACGCAGGCTACAAAACCCCCTTGGATATGCAAAGAAGTAATTGATGACGGAAGAACACCGATTTTACCATACACAAGACCCGCAGGTGTAAAAGATTATTACAGACCATCCAAATATGTATATGATGTTTACTATGATTGTGTAATTTGTCCTGAAAATCAGGTGCTGAACTATTCAACGACAAACCGTGACGGCTACAAGGAGTTTAAAAGCAAAGGCTACAAATGCGAGAAGTGCCCGACAAAAAATAAGTGTACCAAAAAATGCAAAGAGTGAGAAAACAGTAACAAGGCATATATGGAGTGAGTATATCGAAATGGCAGAGGATATTCGGTGTACTCCGAAATACAAAGCAATATACACACTGAGAAAAGAGACAATTGAACGGGTGTTTGCAGATGCAAAGGAAAAGCACTCGATGAGATATACTCTTTTCAGAGGCTTGGCTCAGGTAACGAATTGGGCCAGGCTTAAATTTGCTGCAATGAACCTCAAAAAAATATGCGATCCATAGCTGGAGAAAGCACATATTTTTTTCGTTTTTCGCTGTTATTGAGCGTGATTTCTGTGCAAAGGCATAATTTGGCATAAATTTAACCCCGACTTGCTTGCAAATCGGGGTTTTTTCTACAGTCTGAGCGGTTACAGTGATACGCTGTGACCGCTTTTTGTATTATTATATTTTAACTGTCATTTCTCCGCACCAACCCTTCCAAAACCGCACTACCCCCTTCGCTCAGCACAACGTCCTTGCCTCCCTTGCCAAAGGTGAGCTTCTGTTGCTGAGCAATGCTCAGCCAACTATTGAGGGTTCTTCACACCAACACCGCCAGAAACACTTTCCGCACCGACAAGTAGTTAATATTTTCGTGAGTATATCTGTACAACTGCACTAACATTGACTCTTCAAAAAACGCTACTAACCTGAGATATATGTACTAATATGCGGACGTGTAGCGTTAAGCGTCCCTGAATTGACAGGATATACAATGTTTGGGTAGTTTTACGAGTTCAGCCAACACCCCGACGGGGTGGGGGTGTGAGTAAGGAAAGAGGGAGCCACGAGGGAGAGAACCTAAGAGTATAGGGCTGAGTCTTGCTTACGCAAGCACTCGGACGTTTCGCTTTGCTTCACTGGGCTGTCAAGTCCAGCGGAGCTTTAGCGGAGTGCACGAGCCTTGCGTAAGCGAGGCTCAGACTTGCACCTAGTCTCTTTGGTTCTTTCCCTCGTTAATATTGACAAGTGTATTAATTCGAATAGCGAACCCGAGAAGTGCTGTCCGACAAAAAGAACTATCGGTAGCTTGCCAAAGGTGAGCTTCTGTTGCTGAGCAAAGCCCAACCAACTATTGAGGGATTGTCACTCTACACCTCTCCCCTCACCACCACAATTCAAAATCACCGCCACAGGCGGCACCACATTTTCCCTTGTTTATTTTTAATTTACATTATCTCTCTCCCCTTGACACTTCCAAAATAATATGGTATTATAATCTTAATTATTCTTTTTAAGAAAAATCGCAGTTTTTCGCCGTTTTTTACACATATTTTAATGTTTTTGCTGACATTTTATAGAATTATTCGGATTTTTGTGGTTTTTTAAAACAGAGGTGTGATGATGAGCTTTTATAATTCCTTTGAGGAAATTTTTCAGGAGATGAAAAAGAGACTTACTCTTTACTCCTACCGCCATGAAATTGTGGATTGAGCCGTTAAAGCCGCTCAAACTCAATAACAATCACGTTATGCTCTATGTTGAGAGCCAGTTCTCAAAAGACATGACTATGGCTAATTTCAAAACCGTAATGGAAGAAGCGTTCAGCGATCTTTTTAGGCTTTGACGTTGAAGTCGAGATTCTTTGCTCTGAGGATCTTACAGTAGAGCAGAAGCTGAAATACGGTATTGAATCCTATGCCGATTCATCACCGAAAGAGCTTCAGAAAGAGCTTGACGATGACGATATTGTAAAGACCCGCCTTAAGAACAGTGAGCTTGCAAGCAATTATCAGCATACCTTTGACACTTTTATAGTAGGCGATAACAATAAGCTTGCATATGCAGCCTGCAAGGCAGTAGTACAGGAGCCCAGCACTCGCTATAACCCTCTTTATATCTACAGTGAGCCGGGACTCGGAAAAACACACCTTCTTTCCGCCGTTAAAAAGCGAAATGGAAAAGCTCCACCCCGATATGAATATCATATATACCACAGCCGACACCTTCACAAGATGACTATGTAAGCAATCTGCGTACAAAGAGCAATCTTGAAGCGTTCAAGCAGAAGTACCGCAGCTGCGACCTGCTTCTTATAGATGATATTCAGTTTATGGCAAATAAAAGCGAAACTCAGCAGGAGCTGTTCCACACCTTCAACAGCCTCTATAATCAGAACAAGCAGATCATATTCACCTCGGATAGACCGCCCAAAGAGCTGAACGGTATCGAACAGAGATTGATAAGCCGTTTCGAGCAGGGCTTGCTTGCGGACATCGCACCGCCGGAATATGAAACAAGAATTGCAATAATCAAGCGTAAGGCTGAGCTTTACGGAATGAATCTTCCCGACAGCATTGTGGATTTTCTTGCGGACAAGCTCAAGACAAACATAAGACAGCTTGAAGGAGCAATTACCAAGATAAATGCACTGACGCTTGTTACAGGCTCTACGCCCACGCTCAATATGGCTCAGCAGGTAGTCCGTGATATACAGTCAAACCACGAGCCTATTCCGCTGACAGTAGAAAAGATAATTGCCGAGGTCGGAAAGATATACAGCGTTACCCCCCGAGGATATGCGTTCTCAGAAACGTTCTTCGCAGATAAGCACCGCAAGACAGGTAGCTATCTATGTGGTGAACAGAATCACCGGACTTTCCTATTCAAATATAGGAGTAGAATTCGGCAACAGAGATCATTCCACAATTGTTCATGCTATAAATAAAGTAAAATCCACCATTAAAAAAAGGACCCGACATTCAAAGGTATGGTGGACGATATGATAAAAAAATCTCGGTAACAATGCGTGAAGTGATTTTTAATATTGACAGTAATATTTAAATGTGACGGAGCTTAAAAACCGTTGATTTAATCAAAAATTTCACCGCCTTCACCCCTGCGGTGATTTTTTACACAATAAAAATCATTCAACAAGTTGTTAGTTTTAAACGGTGAAAGCGAGTTTAAAGTGTTAAATGTTGAAAGCCTGTTAAAACTGTTGAAAACTTATAAACAATCTTTCAAACATTACCTGTCCGACATTCAACAAACGTAAAAATGTCCTGAACATAGGTTTTATCGGCAATCACCGAACATTCAACACATTAAACGCCCCCCACCGCCACCACCAAAATTAATAATATTATTTAATTTATTTATCGCCTGCGGCGATAGCTTCGCTGATAATCTTCAGTGTTAAAAATCTGAAGGTCGGCGAGATAAACAAAACGTTGATTTTGTTTTTAATTTCCTATACGAAAGTAAAGTGCGTATCACGCTATGATAAGAAAGGATACCGTATGATAAAATTCAGTGTACAGAAAAATGACATCTTAGATGCTCTGACCACAACAGCCAAGGCAGCCTCGACAAAATCAGTCATATCGGCTCTTGAAGGAATTCATCTGAGCCTTACGGGAAATCAGCTTACAGTTACCGGTTACGATCTGGAGCTGGGTATTAAATCCACTATTGATGTAGAAGGAGAATCTGACGGAGTTCTTGTACTTAAATTCACGTCTTATCTGTGATATAGTAAGAAAGATGCCCAGCGGAATTATCCGTTTTGACGAATACGAGCCGCTTAAGCTAAATCTTATGTGCGAGGATATCACCTATTCTATAATGGGTATCAACAGTGAAGAATATCCCGTACTTCCCGAGCTTTCAAGAGGAGAGAGCTTTGAAATAAGCGAGCCTCTTTTAAAAAGCGTAATAGGACAGACTCTTTATGCCGTTGCCACTATTGACACAAAGCCCGTTCTTATGGGATCAAAATTCGAGATCAAGAATAATGAGCTTAATGTAATATCCGTTGACGGTATAAGAATAGCTATAAGGAAAGAAAGCCTTTTACACGAAGATTTCGACTTTGTAGTACCGGCTAAGACCTTATCCGAGCTTTTGCGACTGCTCAGCGATGATGAAAGCAAGATAGCGACCGTTTCGGTAGACAGAAATCAGGGTATATTCAGCATAGATAAATATACCGTTTTCTCACGTCTGCTTTGAAGGCGATTTCTTCGATTATACAAAGATAATAGGAATGCCTTCAAATATCGAGGCTGTAGTAAACGTAAGAGAGCTTATAGAATGTGTTGACAGAACACTTCTGCTTCTTAATGATAAGATAAAATCACCTGTTGACTTCACATTCAGCGACAATACGCTTAGAGTATTCTGTGAAACCGCTATAGGAAAGCTGGATCAGAAGATAAAGTGTGATTACAGCGGCGAGGAGTTCAGAATCTCGTTCAACAGCAGATATATACTTGACGCTCTGAAGAATACTTATTGCGATAAGGTAAAATTCCTGTTCGTACAGAATACGGCGCTTAAAATAGTTCCGCTTGAGGGCGACAGCTTCACATTTATTGTAAGCCCTGTAAGACGCCGATAATATGTCTGTCTTTAAAAAACAGCGGAAGTGGATCTATATTGCCTTTGTGATAATTACCGTTATCATAATCGCAATTATTATAATCCCGAAGCTGACAGGCAATTTTCTTAACATAGGCTCGTGGGAAACCTCCGACGGTCTGAGAAGATATACGTTTGACGAAAATACACTTACCGTAAGTTCTAAAATCAATTCTTACAGTAAGCTATACGGATATTCATATAAAAATAATACATTGGCATTACAAGACAGCGGTAATACTAAATATTATACTGTTACTATAAAAGGCAGTGAGATAGTAATATCTTCAGCCGACAGCGACAGCCCCGAAAATACTTCACAGGGTGGAATGATTATGGATAAAACTGTAAATAATAATAATATCGCAAACCCGACAATTGATGATTTAAACGCAGAAAAACCGGCTGAAAATACCGATAATTCTACAAAAAACATCAACATGGAGTCTATAAGATGCGACAATAATTCTGCGGTTTTTCAGCAGAATGAACAGAAAAAGCGACTTTGATATTGTGGATTTTATTATAAGCCACAGTGACGGACGCTCGGTTCGCAAAAAAAGCAAGCTGCCAAGAATATTACTCTGTGTAATATTGGGAGTGCTGATTATCGGAATCTGCGTGCTGTCTGCTATATGGTCGGTTTCTTCCAAACAGAACCGTCTGTTCGGCACATGGTCTGCCTCCGGCGGTGTTACAATGACCATCAATGATAAAAACATAACGATAAACGGCAAAACAAGCGAATATATAATCGAAGAAAAGAACGTCATAGCAATCAAGATGAACAACGAATATTATAAGATCATCTATAAGCTGGACGGCGACAGTCTTACGCTCACAATTCCCGATGAAAGCGGAGTTTCGGAGCTTAAATATACCAGAAAGAGTGATTAAAATGTGTATAAATGTAAATGTTAAACCTCCTTTTATAAAGCTGGAACAGTTTCTTAAGTTCAGCGGAGCCTGTGAAACAGGCGGAGAAGCCAAAAATGCCATTCAGGGCGGATATGTTCATGTAAACGGTGAAATATGTACAATGCGTGGCAAGAAGATAGCAGACGGTGATATTGTAGAGCTTGACGAACAGCAGTATAAGTGCTGTATGAGATAACGACAAAATGAGATAAAATGCAGATAAAACGACTTTATGTAAAGAATTTCAGGAATATAAGGGAGCAGGAATTTTGCTTTCACGAGAATGTAAACGTCCTTTGCGGAAACAACGCACAGGGCAAGACTAATCTCTGTGAGGCTATTTCTCTTTGTATGGGACCGTCATTCCGTACCTCAAGGCAAAGCTTTATATTCCTTTTTCTTTGGATAATTCAAAGGAAAAGTGCGTTATCAAAATGTGGTTTACCACTTCATTTAATACAGATAGTGAAAATCTGATAGAATTTACTATTTGTAATAATAAAAAAGAGATAAATTACAACGGGCTTGCTATAAAATCTGCTTTAGAGTTATACGGCGTGTTAAAATATGTGGTTTTTATACCGAACACTTAAATCTCATCAAGGGTGTATCTGAATGCAGACGTGAATATCTCGACAGCGTAGCTATGATGCAGACTCCCGTACATTTAAAAAAGCTGTCACGATATAACAAAGCGTTAAAAAATAAAAATAATTTACTGTTTGGAATAAATTTTGGTGATGATTTATCTGTGATAAGACCGCAGATAGAGAGCTGGAACAGCGTTTTAGCGGCTGAGGGGCTTAATGTCACCTACGGCAGACTCAAGTATTTCTCACTGCTTGAAACGATAGCTTCACAGCTTTATAATGAGCTTTCCGGCGGAGAAAATCTCACGCTTAAGTATTATTCAAGCATATTTGACAGCACTGAACTTAAATGTGATGAGATAAACGGTCTTTATAACGAATATCTGGAGCGGCTCAACAACAGCTTTCAGCGTGAGCTGAAGATGCGTTATACGGTGCTTGGCGTACATCGTGACGATATGAATCTTTATATTGACAATAACGATGTAAAGGAGTTCGGAAGTCAGGGACAGCAGAGAAGCACCGCTCTTGCGTTAAAACTTGCCGAAGCGGAAATAATCAGACAAAAAAGGACGAAACCCCGATAATGATACTTGACGATGTTTTAAGCGAGCTTGACGCAGGCAGACAGCGTTTTGTACTCAATCATATCATTAATTCACAGGTTTTTATTACTTGTTGTAATATAAATGACGTTAAAGAATTAAAAAACGGAAAAGTCTGGAAAGTAGAAAACGGCATTTTCACGGAGGAATGATATATATGTATATTCATATCGGTGGCGATATAACCTTACCGTCAGATAAAATAATAGGCATATTTGACATTGAAAAGACCTCTGTAAACAAAGACGTAAACGACTATCTTATGAAATTGCAGAAGCAAGGCAGAATCTATTATGTTTCCTACGATATGCCGAAGAGCTTTATTGTCACAAAGGACTATGTATATATCTCAAACGTGTCGGTTTTTACGCTGAAAAGGCGGTTCGCAGATAATGAAATAAGGTCGGAAATATAAAAAGGGGCAGATTTTGTATCAGCTCCTTTTTTAGCTTTGTTATCGTATTTTCAGCAATGCGGAATCGGTATTTACAATCTGTTATATCATTATATGTTTTAACTGCCTGTAAAGTTTTTTATGTTCGGCATTCGATAAAGCACAGCTGTTACAGCAGTAATTCAGTGGCGGAAAGTTTAATATCCGAACAGCGTTGAAATGCCGTTTTTAAAAGCGTTTATGAGTGATTCAAGTTGACTTTGAAGCTGAAATGTGATATAATTATATATAGTATCGTGAGAAATTGCGGAAATGATGAAAGGAAAGAGCATGGCAGAAGAAATTCTTGATAAAAACGTCAATACCGTAGAGGTTGACGAGCCTGAAATCGACGGCGAAATAAAGGATATAGAGGATAATACACAGGTTGAACACGCTTACGGTGCAGATGATATTCAGATACTTGAAGGTCTTGAAGCGGTAAGAAAAAAGACCGGGTATGTATATCGGCTCTACAGGTGAAAGCGGTCTGCATCACCTTGTATACGAGATAGTGGACAATGCCATAGACGAAGCCCTTGCAGGCTATTGTACCGAAATAAACGTTAAGATACTTCCGGAGATGTTATTGAAGTAACCGATAACGGCCGTGGTATACCTACAGGCATTCATCCTAAGGAAAAAGATAAGTGCGGCTACTGTCGTATATACGATACTTCATGCAGGCGGAAAATTCGGCGGAGGCGGATATAAGGTTTCCGGCGGTTTGCACGGCGTAGGTGCGTCTGTTGTAAATGCACTTTCAGAATGGCTTGAGCTTACTGTATATGACGGCAAGGAGATACATTTCCAGCGTTTTGAAAACGGCGGTCATTACAAGGAGCAGATGAAGGTTATCGGCACAACCGATAAGACAGGTACACAAGTACGCTTCAAGCCCGACTCGACTATATTCCACAGCACAGAGTTCAAATATGATATACTGCTTGACAGACTCAGAGAACAGGCTTTTCTGAATGCCGGACTTAAAATCGTTTTAAGCGACCTCAGAGATGAGGACAAGCCTAAGCAGGAGGTCCTTCAGTACGAGGGCGGTATTATCAGCTATGTAGAATGGCTGCAGAAGAAAAGAGGAGGAGCAGAAGCGCTTCATCCCGATGTTGTATATATTGAGGGACTTCTTGATAATATATCCGTTGAAATAGCATTCCAGTACAACACAGACTTCAACAGTGAAACGTTCAGATCGTTTGCAAACAATATTCATACGGTTGACGGCGGTACACACGAGATTGCATTCAAAAATGCACTGAACAAAGTCATAAACGACTTTGTAAAGCAGTATAAGGAACAGCAGGCTAATAACAATAAAAAGTCCAAGAAGAAGCAGGACGAGGTCAAGGGAGTTTGTTCCGCTGAGCGGTGAAGCTATAAGAGAGGCTATAAATGCGGTCATCTCCGTAAAGCTCCCCGAATGTGAATTTGAAGGACAGACAAAGGGGGCAAGCTCGGTAATCCTGAGGTGCGTCCCGTTGTTTATAAAATAACCGTAGAGAAGCTGACATATTATTACTTTGAGGAGCATCCCGATACAATAGCCACGATAGCTCAGAAATGTATCAATGCTCAGGCTGCAAGAGATGCGGCTAAGAAGGCTATGGAGGCAAAGAGAAAGTCTGTTACGGACGGTGCAAGTCTGCCCGGAAAGCTGGCTGACTGCTCGGATACCGATCCCGAAAAAGACAGAAGTATACATCGTCGAGGGAGATTCTGCGGGCGGTTCTGCAAAGCAGGGACGTGACAGACGTTTCCAGGCTATACTTCCTCTCTGGGGTAAGATGCTGAACGTTGAGAAGGCAAGAGCAGACAAGGTTTATAACAATGATAAGCTACAGCCTGTCGTAAAGGCACTCGGTACGGGTATAGGAGAAGATTTTGATATAACCAAGCTCAGATACGGCAGAGTAGTTGTAATGGCCGATGCCGATGTCGACGGCTCACATATCAGAACACTTCTGCTGACATTCTTCTTCCGCTTTATGCGTCCTCTGATAGAAGAAGGTCATGTTTATCTTGCTCAGCCTCCGCTGTTCAAGGTGTTCAGAGGCAAAAAGGTAAGATATGCGTTCAGCGACGAGGAGAGAGATGCCTATATTGCCGAGCTTGCAGGCGAAAGCAACGCAAAGGTTGACGTTCAGCGTTATAAAGGTCTTGGTGAGATGGATCCCGAACAGTTATGGGAAACGACAATGGACCCTGCCGCAAGAACAATGATAAAGGTTAATCTTGAGGATGCCGCAAAGGCTGACGAGATATTCTCGATACTTATGGGCGACAAGGTTGAACCCAGACGTGAATTTATAGAGCAGAATGCAAGATACGCAAAGGATCTTGATATATAATCTTTTTATTCGGGCGAGGAAAAAATAAAATCCGTGAATGCTTAAAGGTGTTACTATGAATGATGAAATTTTAAATAATAACGAGGAGCAGCCCGATGAAAAGGAGCTGTTAAGACAGCGCAGGGAAGAACAGATAGAGCGTGTCAAGGCTCAGTATGAAACCGATGTAAAAGAAAAGGCTGAAGCTAAAGTAAGAATGGAAAAGGAGCAGGAGCTTGAAAAGGAGCTTGCACCGTTTATCACCGTCAGAAAAGGTCTTATAGCCTTATGCGGTCTTATGTGGGTTTTTGCGGCATTCTGCCTGCTTACCGGCACGCTTGAAATGAAGATATTCCTGCCAATGTGTATGTTTGCACTTGCGGCTCTTGCGGGTGTTAATGTACCGGTATTTGTAAAGAAAAAGAAAATATTTTGACGGTGTAATAGCCGGAATATGTACCGTGATCTGTTTTGTTACAGGTGTGATTATATTGATGTTCGGATAAAACGAAAGGAAAATATGGAAGAATTACTGTTAAAAATTAAATACAGCATGACGCTTGACGAGATAGGCGAGGGATTCAAGCTGTTTCAGAAGAAATATCAGTTTAAGAAATCGCTGGTTTTCACGCTTGTTTATCTTATAGCGCTGGGACTTGGCATTGATTTTCTGATAAGAGATAATACCGGGGTATCTACGGCTATATTCTGGTCGGCCTGTCGCTCGGTATGATATTCTATACCTGGTACAAGCCTGTGCTTATAAGAAAAAAAAGCTGATTGCGACTATAAGCTCACTTGCCGAAGAAACATATACGGCTGAGTTTTACCGTGACAGGATACAGATAACGACCGTAATAGAAGAACCTGTTATAGCGGAAAATGAAACCGAAACGGAAGAAGAAACCGATTCTCCCGCAAAGGACGAACCTCACGAGGAGGAAGAGCAGGAAGAAGTAGTTACAAATCTTTATTTTGGCTCTGATTATTTAGACGCTATGGAAAATGAGCAGATGTTTTTACTGTTTGTAAACAGACAAAATATTTATATTTTCTCAAAGAAATGTCTTTCCGAAGAAGAACAGAACAAGCTGAGAGAAATATTTACCGAAAAAATCAATACTCTGATTGATATAAAAGAATCGGAAAGGAAATCGGAATGGAAAAAGACGTTAAAGAATTCAGCACAGCCACTGAAAAGCTGATACAGGTAGACATAGAAAAGGAAATGCGTGAGAGTTTTCTTCAGTATTCTATGGCGGTGCTGGTATCAAGAGCTTTACCTGATGTAAGGGACGGCATGAAGCCTGTACACAGAAGAATAATATACACGATGAACGAGGCAGACAATACATCAAGCAAGCCGTACAGAAAATGTGCCTATACGGTAGGTGAGGTTCTCGGTAAATATCACCCTCACGGTGACGCCTCGGTTTATGACGCAATGGTTCGTCTTTGCACAGGATTTTTCCATGAGATATATGCTTGTTGACGGTCACGGTAACTTCGGTTCGGTGGACGGTGATCCGCCTGCCGCTTACCGTTATACAGAAGCGAGAATGGCAAAGATAGCATCCGAGCTTCTGAAGGATATAAAGAAAGACACTATCGACTGGGGAAAGAACTACGATGATAAGCTGGACGAGCCTACTGTTCTTCCGGTAAAATTTCCGAATCTTCTCGTAAACGGTTCTGTAGGTATAGCTGTAGGTATGGCTACAAATATACCTCCTCACAACCTTAACGAAGTATGTGACGCTATAGTTGCACGAATGGATAATCCTGAATGCGGTATCGAAGAAATACTTCAGTATATAAAGGGACCCGACTTTCCTACCGGCGGTATAATCATGGGATACAGCGGAATACGCTCCGCATATTATACAGGTCGTGGTAAGATTACCTTAAGAGGTAAAGCCGAGATAGTTGAAGAAGGTAACCATTCAAGAATTATCGTTACCGAGATTCCTTATATGGTAAACAAATCAAAGCTGCTTGAAACTACCGGACAGCTTATGCGTGACAAGCGTATCGAAGGCATTTCAAATCTTCGTGATGAGAGTGACAAGGACGGTATGCGTATTGTCTATGAGCTTAAGAGAGATGTAAATGCACAGGTGGTTCTTAATAAGCTGTACTCATTCACACAGCTGCAGGATACTGTCGGCGTTATTATGATTGCACTTGTAAACGGCGAGCCTAAGCAGCTGACACTTCTTGAGATACTGGATAACTATATAGCGTTCCAGAAGCAGATAATTACAAGAAGAACAGCATTTGATCTTAAGAAAGCAAGAGAAAAGAGCGCATATTTTACAGGGCTTCCTGCTTGCTATTGATAACATTGACGAGGTAATTTCCATCCTGCGTTCAAGTAAGTCTGTACAGGAAGGTAAAGAGCGTCTGATGGAGCGTTTCAAGGAAGACGATCTTGCAAAGCTGTTACAGAGGGCTATGGGAGAGAACTATAAGGATGTTCATTTTGAACACGAGATAGGACTTTCCGAAGAACAGGCGGACGCTATTGTTCAGATGAGATTAGGACAGCTGACAGGACTTGAACGTGACAAGGTTATTTCCGAGCTTGCCGAAATTATGGAGAAGATAAACGACTTCCTTGATATACTTTCAAGCGATGAAAGAGTAAAAGAAATAATCAAGGAAGAGATCACAGCTATCAAGGAAAAAAATACGGCGATGAGAGAAGAACCGCCATTGAGCCGGTAAGCGGAGAAGTGGATATAGAGGACCTTATCCCCGAAGAAGAATGTGTACTTACCTATACTAATATCGGATATATCAAGCGCCAGCCTGTAGATGTATACAATCTGCAGAAGCGTGGCGGTAAGGGCGTATCGGGTATGAAGCAGAGAGAAAGAGGACTTCGTTGAGGATATGTTCATAAGCTCTACGCACGACAATATCTTATTTATTACAAATTATGGTAATATGTATAAATTGAAGTGCTATGAAGTACCTGAGGGTTCCAAGCAGAGCAGAGGCACAAACATAGTAAATCTGTTACAGCTTGACGAAGGTGAACGTATTGCGGCAATGATGAAAACGAGTGATTTTGCCGAGAACAAGTATTTCATCTGTGTTACAAAGTACGGAAAAATCAAGAGAACGCCGCTTTATGATTTCAGAAACGTGAGAAAGAACGGTCTGAGAGCGATTACGCTTGCAGAGGGCGATGAAATAGCAGCCGCACATCTTACTGAGGGTGACAGCTCGATTATAGTTGCTACACATCTTGGTATGGCAATACATTTCAGTGAAGATAAAATAAGAAGTATGGGAAGACTTGCCGCAGGTGTAAGAGCAATAAAACTGCGTGAGGGCGACTATATTGTTGGTGCCGCCAAGGTATACAGTGATGATATGAGAATACTTACTGTAACCGATAAGGGATACGGCAGGCTCAGTGCGCTGAGTGATTACCGTATGCAGAACAGAGGCGGTAACGGTCTTAAGAACTACAAGATAAGGGATGACAGAGGATATGTCTGCGGTATACGTTCTATACAGGCTGACGATGATGTTATACTTATCAGCACTGACGGTGTTATTATCCGTATCCGTGCAAACGATCTCAGAGTGATGAGAAGAACCGGTTTAGGCGTAAGAGTTATGAAGCTGTCTGATGAGGATAGAGTTGTAACATTTACAAGAACCGAGCATGATGAAACTGCGGATATTGAAGAAGTAGAGCAGGCAAGTGATGAAGAGATAGCTGCGGCTGAAGCAGAGGCAGAAGCTGAAGTTATTGAAGACGAGCCTGAAACAAACGAAGAAGAATAAAATATATCAGCCTGTCGGCAGAAATTCTGTGACAGGCTGATTTTCTGGAAAAATACCTATTGTTCCACATAGAACATTTTTATGATCGAGGTTAATTATGTACGAACTTGATTATTATGACGTTATAGTTGTAGGTGCAGGTCATGCCGGTTGTGAGGCGGCTCTCGCCGCCGCAAGACTTGGATGTAAGACTGCCGTTTTTACTTTAAGTCTTGATGCTATTGCAAATATGCCTTGTAATCCGTGTATTGGAGGTTCTGCCAAAGGTCAGCTTGTAAGAGAGCTTGACTCGCTCGGCGGTGAAATGGGAAGAGCCGCAGACGCTACTTTTATTCAGTCAAGAATGCTCAATAAAGGTAAAGGTCCTGCCGTTCATTCTCTCAGAGTACAAAGCGACAGGGTAAAGTATCATACCTTTATGAAGTCGGTGCTTGAGCATACCGAAAATCTTGATATAAAACAGGCTGAGGTTACAGAAGTGTGTGCCGAAAACGGAAAAATTACCGGCATAAAAACAAGGCTTGGCGCTTTCTATCCTGCCGGCTGTGTTATCATCACCACAGGAACTTATCTCGGCGGTAAGATTCATATCGGTGAGTTGAATTATCAGAGCGGACCGGATAATGTATCTGCGGCTTTACAGCTGACAGAGAGCCTTAGAAATCTCGGTCTTTCTATGAGAAGATTCAAAACCGGTACTCCTGCCAGAGTTCATAAAAGGTCTATAGACTTTTCTGTGATGGAAGAACAGGACGGCGATGAATATATTACTCCGTTCTGCTTTGACAACACATTCAAGCTTGAAAATAAAGTCAAGTGCTACGTTACTTATACTAATGCCGAAACACATAAAATTATACTCGATAATCTCGACAGGTCACCTCTTTATGCAGGAAGAATACAGGGTGTAGGTCCGAGATATTGTCCAAGCATCGAAGATAAGATTGTAAGATTTTCTGATAAGCCAAGACATCAGCTTTTTGTTGAACCGATGGGTCTTGATACTGATGAATATTATCTTCAGGGAATGTCAAGTTCACTGCCGGAAGATGTACAGATAAAGTTTTTAAGAACTATCAAAGGTCTTGAACACGTTGAGATTATGCGACCGGCTTATGCGATAGAGTATGACTGCTGTGATCCTCTTGAATTATATCCCACTCTCGAATTCAAAAAAAAAATCTCCGGATTATTCGGTGCAGGTCAGTTCAACTGCACAAGCGGATATGAGGAAGCCGCCGCACAGGGCGTAATTGCCGGTATGAATGCGGCAATGAAGATAAAAAGGCAGAGAACAGTATATACCTGACAGAACGACTTCTTTTATCGGCACGCTTATAGACGATCTTGTTACAAAGGGCTGTGTTGAGCCGTACAGAATGAATGATGACCAGCAGAAGTGAGTACAGGCTTCTATTGCGGCAGGATAACGCTAATGACAGACTTGTGCCGATAGGACACAAATTCGGTCTTATATCGGACGAGCGCTATCAGAGATTTTTAGAGCGGAAGAATATACTTGATAATGAAACCAGCAGAATAAAGAAAAAGCTACTATCTATCCTTGCGAGGAGCTTAATAAAATGCTTGAAAGTAAAGGTACATCGCCTATTACGCAAGGAGTCAAGTTTATAGAGCTTTTAAAACGTCCCCAGATTGATTACAGAGATCTGGCTCAGTTTGATGAGAATGCACCTTCACTTGAACATGATATAATTGATAAGCTTGAAATTAATATTAAGTATGAAGGTTATATCAAAACCCAGACCGAAAAAAATCGAACAGATGAAACGTCTTGAGGAAAAACAGCTTCCTACTGATATTGATTATAAGACTATATCGGGCTTAAGACTTGAGGCACAGGAAAAGCTGAATCAATACACACCGATGAATATAGGTCAGGCAGGAAGAATTTCGGGTGTCAATCCTGCCGATGTATCTGTACTTCTGATATGGCTTTCAGGGAGAAAACATGGAGAGAATTGAATTTATAATCAGTGAATTTCAAAAATGCAATATCAAATTATCGCAGGATAAAGCCGATAAGCTGTTAAAGCTGTATGAATTTCTTGTTGAGTACAATCAGAATGTCAATCTGACAGCAATAACCGATTTTGAAGAAGTAGTGGTGAAGCATTTCATAGACAGCGTGTTGCCGTTCAGTATGATTGACATTAAAGAAAACAGCAGTTTTATTGATGTAGGTACAGGAGCGGGATTCCCGTCCATTCCGCTTATGATAGTAAGACCGGATCTTAAAGGCACACTGCTTGAAGCACTGAATAAGAGATGTGTATTTCTTGAGAAAGCGTGCGATCTTACCGGAGTTGATGCGAAGGTGATTCACGGCAGAGCAGAGGACTACACAAAAAAGAAAAGCGTGAAAGCGTTTGATTTTGCAACGGCAGGGCTGTTGCGGCTATGCCGGTACTTTGTGAGTATTGTATTCCTTATGTAAAAACGGGCGGCAGGTTCATTGCTCTTAAATCTGTAAATGAGGATGAAACCCGGTGCGAAAAAGCAGTCAACGTGCTTGGAGGAAAGATAGCGGAGATAAAAGACTATACAATAACAAATGGCGACAACAGACGACTATTTATTATAGATAAAGTAAGTCAGACTCCGACAAAATATCCGAGAAATCCTTCGATGATTAAGAAGAAACCGCTTTAATAAAGTGAAAATATTAAGCATTCCGTCGTTTTTAGCAGATAAACGGCGGATTTTTTTTATTGCCCGAGTTATAAGTTTGATATAAAATTAGGTTGGGGGTGAAATAATGGGGTTATTTACTAAGGATAAGAAAATTACGGGACAAGTTATTACAGTGAATGTCAGAGAAATAGACTTGAACCCGAATCAGCCGAGAAAGTATTTTGATAAAAAGTAGAATTAGAAAGCCTTGAGTTAAGCATAAAAGAGAACGGTCTGTTACAGCCGCTTACAGTGAGAAAAAAATCTGACGGCAGATATGAACTTATAGCGGGCGAAAGGCGGCTAAGGGCGTGCATACTCGCCGGCATAAATGAGGTCAGGGTAATTGTTGAGGACAGAAATGAAGAAGAATCTTCTGTGCTTGCAATAATAGAAAACATACAAAGGTGCGATCTTAATTGCATAGAGGAAGCTGTTGCAATGCAAAGGCTTATGAATCATTACGGGTATACTCAGGAAGAGCTGGCAAGAAAACTCGGAAAAGCGCAGAGTACGATAGCAAATAAGATAAGGCTTCTGAAGTTATCCGACAAGCTGTTAGCAAAAGCATTGGAGCACGGTTTGTGTGAGCGGCAGCTAAGAGCATTGATAAGATTACCTGAGGAACAGCGGGAAAAAGGCGGAGGAACATATATATAGGTATGGACTGAATGTAAGTGAAACAGAAAAATACATAGACAAATTGCTTGTAAAGAAGAGAAAGGCAGATAAGCCAAAATGGACATTTACTGCCAAGCGTCTGTATATAAACAACATCAACAGAACACTTGAAACAATGAAAAAATCGGGGATTGAGTTTATTTCCGAGAAACACGAGGAAAACGGTTATCTTGAGTATATAATCCGAATTCCTCACGATTGATGTTCATAATGAAGAACGTTCATAAAAATGTTCCATGTGGAACAATTGTGAACGTTTTTTTGTAAAAAGGCTTTATTTTTCTCCCATAGTGTGATATAATGTTATAAGTAACGTTTGAAGGAGGTACTATGGGAGTAATTATTTCTATCGTAAACCAGAAAGGCGGAGTCGGCAAGACAACATCGGCTGTAAATATCAGTGCGGCTCTTGGCGCAAAAGGGAAAAAAAAAAAAGTGCTTTTGGTAGACTTTGATCCGCAGGGAAATGCAACCTCCGGCTACGGAATCTCAAAGAAAAATCTTAAAAACAACCTCTTACGATGTCGTAATGTCCAATGTGCGTCCGCAGGAAGCTGTTCTCGCTACAAATTGTAAAAATGTAAGCCTTATACCTGCAAACGCTCAGCTTGCAGAGGCTGAAATGCATCTGTTGCAGATTGAACAGAGAAATCACCAGCTTAAAAAAGCTCTGATACAGCTCAAGGATGATTATGATATTATAATCGTTGACTGCCTGCCGTCACTCGGTATACTGGCAATTAACGCCCTCATTGCAAGCGATAAGTTTATTGTGCCAATGCAGTGCGAGCATTACAGCCTTGAGGGTCTGGCACAGCTGCTTTCAACGGTGAAAAAGGTTAAAAAACCTCCAACAAGAATCTCTCCCTTATGGGAATAGTATTCACTATGCTGGATAAGCGTCTGTTGCAATCAAATGAAATTATGAGGGATATTAAAAAGAAACTTTCCTCCGTCATCTATATTCAATACGGTTATACCGAGAAATGTGCGTATCTCCGAAGCACCAAGCCACGGTATGCCCGTTATATATTATGATAAAAGCTCAAAAGGCGCAGAAAGCTATATGAAGCTCGCCGGTGAGATAATAAAGAAACTGAATGATTAAGGAGGGTGTATGGCAAAACGTGGTGTTTTTAAATCAAAGGTTTAACAGTATTTTTGATGATAACAGCTTCGATGAAGACGATGAAGGCGTAAGTACACTTAAACTTACCGATATCGAGCCTAATAAATCTCAGCCAAAAAAAATTTCGATATAACCGCTCTCAATACACTGGCTGACTCGATAAGACAGAACGGCGTCATTCAGCCTCTGCTTGTGCGCTCAATGCCCGACGGCACTTATCAGATAGTGGCAGGTGAGCGACGATGGCGTGCCGCAAAAATGGCAGGCCTTACAGAAGTACCCGTTCTTGTCAAGGAGCTTACCGACCTTCAGGCTCAGCAGATTGCCCTCATCGAAAATCTGCAACGTGAAAATCTGAATCCTATCGAAGAAGCAAACGGTTACAAAGAACTTATGGATAAGTTCGGTATGACGCAGGAGGAAGTCGCCAGAGTAGTAGGAAAGGCAAGATCGTCTATAGCAAACTCTCTGCGACTGCTTAATCTGCCTCCTATAATAGCCGAGATGGTTTCAAATAACGAGCTTTCAACAGGTCACTGCAAGGTCCTTCTGGGAGTGAGTGAAACCAAGGATATGGTCGAGCTTGCTCATAAAGCGGCAGGTAAGGACGTTTCAGTGCGTGAAATGGAACGTATGGTAAAGGCTCTTGATAAAAAAAGAAAAGCCCGAAAAGAAAAAAAAGGATACATTCTATACGGAGGCAGAAATAAGTCTTGCCAAGGCACTTGAAACTAACGTAAGTATAATACCCGGCAAGAAAAAAAGCACAATTCAGATAGAATTCTATACCGATGAAGATCTGACCGATATTGTAAATCGGCTTGCAAACAGTAAATAATTTTAAAAAGAAAGGCATATCAAATGATAGACATTAAGTTTTTAAGAGAAAATCCCGAGGCTGTAAAGGAAAATATCAAAAAAAGAAGTTTCAGGATGAAAAAATCGTACTCGTTAACGAGGTTATCGAGCTTGATAAAGAATTAAGAGCCGCTCAGCTGAAGGCTGATAATCTGCGTGGCGACAGAAATAAGCTGTCAAAGCAGATCGGCGGACTTATGGCACAGGGCAAAAAGGACGAGGCTGAGCAGATAAAGGCTCAGGTAAAGCAGTTCTCCGATGAGCTTGAAGAGCTTGAAAAGAAGGAAGAAGAGCTGGGCGAAGAAGTTAAGAAAAGAATGATGATAATCCCCAATATTATCGATCCGTCGGTTCCCATTGGCAAGGATGACAGCGAAAACGTTGAGATAAAGAGATACGGAGAGCCTGTAGTACCCGACTTTGAAGTTCCTTATCATTCCGAGATAATGGAAAGATTCAACGGTATCGACCTTGCCAGCGCAAGAAGAGTAGCAGGAAACGGCTTCTATTATCGCCTTTTATGGGAGATATAGCACGCCTTCATTCCGCAGTTTTGGCATATGCCCGTGACTTTATGATTGACAGAGGATTTACCTACTGCATTCCTCCTTATATGATCCGCAGTAACGTTGTTACAGGCGTTATGTCGTTTGCCGAGATGGATGCAATGATGTACAAGATTGAAGGCGAAGATCTCTATCTTATCGGTACCAGCGAACATTCTATGATAGGTAAGTTCATAGATACAATAAACGAGGAGGAAAAAGCTCCCCTATACTCTTACAAGCTACTCACCCTGCTTCCGTAAGGAAAAAGGGCGCTCACGGCATAGAAGAAAGAGGCGTTTACAGAATACACCAGTTTGAAAAACAGGAAATGATAGTTGTCTGCAAGCCCGAAGACAGCGCTATGTGGTTCGATAAGCTGTGGCAGAATACAGTTGACCTGTTCAGATCGATGGATATTCCCGTAAGAACCATTGAGTGCTGCTCAGGCGACCTTGCCGACCTTAAGGTCAAGTCTTACGATGTTGAAGCATGGTCACCCAGACAGAAGAAGTATTTTGAAGTGGGCAGCTGTTCAAACTTAGGCGATGCACAGGCTCGCCGTCTTAAGATAAGAGTAAAGAGCAAGGATAAGGGAAACTACTTTGCACATACACTCAACAACACCGTTGTTGCTCCCCCCCAGAATGCTTATTGCGTTCCTTGAAAATAACCTTTGCGCCGACGGCAGCGTAAAGATACCTGAGGTTCTCAGAAAGTATATGGGCGGAATTGACAGAATAGTTCCCAACGATAACAAGTAAGCTACAGAGCCACGGATACGCAGGTATTTGTGGCTCGTTTTGTTAACAGGAAGGTCATTATGGATAGCAGAAAGTATACCGTTGAATATATTCCCGAATTTGCCGACTGCGATAAAAAGTACGACATAAAGCCGCAGGTGCTTCTTGCGTGGTGTGCCGAGCTTGCCGGAAATCATCTTCGCAGCAGAAATATAACACGGGAGCAGATGTGGAAGGACGGTCAGGTTTTTCTTCTCACCCGTGCCGCAGTTCATTTTGAAAAAGTACCGCAGTATAATAATAAATTGTATATGACAACGTGGGAGGGCGGAACCAAAGGCTCTCAGTTTACAAGAAAATTCGTTGTCAAAGACACGGACGGAAATATTCTGTGCGATGTCGATACTATGTGGGCGCTTGTAAATCCCCATTCGCATAAAATATGCAGACCGTCCGAATATATCTACGAGCAAATTCCCTGCGAAGATGAAGTAGAAGCAAAAGTCACAAAATTCAAGGCGGAAGCTCCCGAGAAAATAAAGGATTATACATTCGTCTACAGCGACATTGATGCCAACGGCCATGTAAATAACGGAGTCTATTTAAGGCTTATGAGCGATATAATACCGCAGGAACTGACAGACAAGCATTTGAAAACGCTGAGGATAAATTTTATACACGAGTGCAGGCAGGGAGAAACTGTCGGACTTTATCTCGAAATAAACGATAAAATCTGCACTGCTGAGGGAAGATTTCGGACGGCAAAGTCAGCTTTGAGGCACAGGCAGAATTTGTTTGACAAAATTTAGTTAATGTGCTATAATTAATATCAAGGTAAATTTAATTTACATTAAAAACAGGGAAAGGACAGAAAAAAAATGCTTCACATCAAAAATTTGCATAAGAGCTACGGTGCTTTTTGAAGTGCTGAGAGGCCTTGAAATGAATGTAAATACCGGTGATATTTACGGATTTCTCAGGTAAAAACGGTTGCGGAAAAACCACAACAATGAACATAGTTTCAAATATTATCCCCAAAGACAGCGGCGAGATAAATTTCGGAAAAGAGAACTGCAAGATAGGCTATCTGCCTGAAACACCGTCAATGTTTACATATATGAACGGCTATGAATATCTTGATTATATCGCTTCGTGCTGTTCCTATAAGGACAACAAGAAAAACGTATAGATGAAGTTATCAATATAGTAGGAATGGCTGAGGGCGGAAAACGCAGAATTAAAGGCTATTCCAGAGGTATGAATCAAAGGCTCGGCATAGCGGCGGCAATATTTGACCATCCCGACCTGCTTATTCTTGATGAGCCGACATCCGCACTTGATCCGCAGGGCAGAGCAGAGGTAATGAGCATAATCAAAAATCTTGCTGATATGGGTACCACCATAATTCTTTGCACACATATATTGTCCGATGTTGAAAGAACGGCAAACAGAATAGGAATTGTCCGTGACGGCAGAATGGCTGTCGAAGGAACTATTGCCGAAATCAAGGAGCAGTACGACAAAGCGGGCAAGAAAATAGTAATGGGCATATTCGGTGACCCCTCAGCCGCAATACAGCCCGTAAGCACTCTTACCGGCGGCAATTTCTATTTTGACAGACAAAGAGCCGTTTTTGAGATACCTATTGCTTCCGATATAAATGAGCAGGAAACAGCTCATCGTTTATTTTATTTATTGAATTCTGCCGGGCTTACCGTTTCACTTTTTCGTTATTGAAAATAAGACGCTTGAACAGATTTATATGGAAACTATAGGTTAAGGAGGAAACAGAAAATGATAAAAAAGCCGGTATAAAAAAAAGAGCTGATGCTTTTTGCAAGAGGATTCAAGCTGTTAGGCGTTATTATTACTATCGTAGCAATATCGCTTCTGTATCCGTTTACCTATAAGTCAATGGAACTTATGGCAAATCAGATTTCGGATATGGGTCAGCAGATGGGCGGCGAAACGCAGGGACAGATTGAGAATTCGGCATCGACAATAAACAATATGCTGGGCTCAATCTCCGAAATGTACGGCGGAAGTATGGCGGCGGTAGGCTTCAAAACCGGAGTAAGCTCGCTCACGTCAACAGGTTCTATTGTAATAATGTTACTGCTTATGTCAGCCGCAGGAGGAGAACAGAAAAAACGCTCGGTAATAATACCTACCTGTGCCGGACTGTCACCCTCCGGCTATGTAATGCCTAAATTTATAGTCTATCCGTTGAGGTGATAGGGCTTATGTCTTTCATCGGCGGAATGATAACGGGAGGTATAAAAGTAATCTTATTTATAACAACGAGTTGATTATAAGCGATATTGTATTCTCCTCGGTGTGCGGTGCGATATATATGTTCTTTATTACTGCGGTGTACTTTCTCACAGGACTTTCCACAGGAAGACCCGGTATATCGGTAATAATAGTGTATGCCGGCTCTACGATAGTTCCGCTGATTTTGCAGGCACTAAATATAGATAAGTATAATCCATTTACCCTGCAGACGCTGCTTATGAGTTCATATAGTGAGGCGGATATGAACAATTTCATTCTCAGCACGGTTGTTTCCGTTGTTTTATCGGTAATATTCTGCCTGCTGACGCTTATGATAACCACGCTCAGAAAGATAGATAACTCTGTCGGAGAAGCAAATCTATAAACAATCTGTAAATAAAACCGTAAATGTAACTATATGTAAAGGAGAAGCGTTGCTTCTCCTTTCAGTCTGTCGAAAAAAGTCAAGCAGAAATGCTTGGCTTTTTCATTGATATGTGGTATAATAAATATGGTGATGAAAGGTGCTGAAAACAGGAAAACAAGACAGACATCAGATAGAATTTGTATGTATGGACGAGCTGATACCGGAAGACCATCTGCTCAGAAAAATAGATAGCGTGATAGACTTCACAAAAATCTATGAAATAGTTTCGGATTTATACTGCGAAAAACAACGGAAGACCGAGTATAGACCCCATAGTGTTGTTCAAAATGGTATTGATACAGCATATCTATGGGATACCTTCTCTGCGTAAAACGGCTGATGAGGTAAAAAGTAAACGTGGCATACCGTTGGTTTTTAGGCTATCTGCTGAATGAGCAGACACCGCACTTCTCGACAATCAGCTACAATTTCAAAAACAGATTTACTGCTGAAACAATAGAAAAGGTATTCTATTGGATATTGAACGAAATCGAGCAGGCAGGCTATCTTACACCCGAAACAGTATTCGTTGACGGAACACATATCAAGGCAAATGCCAATATGAAAAAAGCGGTTAAGAAAGCCGTTCCCAAGGCGGCTAAAATATATGAAGAAAAGCTGATGGAAGAAATCAATGAAGACCGTGAAGAACACGGCAAGAAACCGTTTGATGACACCAAACCGCCGAAAGAAAGAATCGTTAATGAATCGACCACCGACCCAGAATGCGGAGTATTCCACAAGGGCGAACACAAAAAATGCTTTGCATACACAGCACAGACCGCTTGCGACAAGAAAGGATATATTCTTGATGTGACAGTCAATCCAGGAAATGTACATGATAGTGTAGCTTTTGACGGGCTATATGCAAGACTTACAGAACATTATCCTGAAATACAGAATGTCGTAGCTGACGCAGGCTACAAAACGCCTTGGATATGCAAAGAAGTAATTGATGACGGAAGAACACCGATTTTACCATACACAAGACCCGCAGGTGTAAAAGATTATTACAGACCATCCAAAAATATGTATATGATGTTTACTATGATTGTGTAATTTGTCCTGAAAATCAGGTGCTGAACTATTCAACGACAAACCGTGACGGCTACAAGGAGTTTAAAAAAGCAAAGGCTACAAATGCGAGAAGTGCCCGACAAAAAATAAGTGTACCAAAAATGCAAAGAGTGAGAAAACAGTAACAAGGCATATATGGAGTGAGTATATCGAAATGGCAGAGGATATTCGGTGTACTCCGAAATACAAAAAGCAATATACACACTGAGAAAAGAGACAATTGAACGGGTGTTTGCAGATGCAAAGGAAAAGCACTCGATGAGATATACTCTTTTTCAGAGGCTTGGCTCAGGTAACGAATTGGGCCAGGCTTAAATTTGCTGCAATGAACCTCAAAAAATATGCGATCCATAGCTGGAGAAAGCACATATTTTTCTCTCGTTTTTCGCTGTTATTGAGCGTGATTTCTGTGCAAAGGCATAATTTGGCATAAATTTAACCCCGACTTGCTT
>VOFJ01000405.1_pt1 | contig 30642 bp, 56 predicted proteins | sample 5384081 | NCBI WGS metagenome assembly VOFJ01 (sample SAMN12384729, study PRJNA508395) | human gut metagenome | isolation source: healthy gut I | host: Homo sapiens | reverse complement strand
TATGTTAAAGTCAAATATCAAGGGCATTTACTCTACCATCTATGGTATGAAGTACTTTATGTATGCAACAAAAGACAAATAAAATCATCCGGATACAACCGCGATGAGAAACATGAAAAACTCCGGGAAAGGCTCCCGGAGTTTTTGTGTTTTGTTAATACAGATTTTTTTTCTCATGTGACCATTTTTCCGGATGATCCTCATACTGTGCGTTAATCCAGTCAACGACCTGCTGCTTGCCTTCGTTTGTAAAGGGCGCAGTAAAATCCGTTTTGAGGGAATCATCCGTCAGGGAAAGATAAGAGGGCCAAAGCCAGACCCATGCATGAAAAAAAAGGCGTCCCTTCCTCGGGGGCTTCCCGTCTGATCAGAAAGCGCATACCATTGATCCATCCGGTGTAGCTTGTCTTTTTGTAATAATTTAAATTTAATACTTCATCAAAGGTTAGCATAGAATCTCCTGATTTCATTATTTTGTAATAATTGTAACACATTTCCATTAATTTTGGTATAATGTCAGTTAGAGTGTTTGAACGAAGGTGATAAAATATGTTTGGGAGAAATGATTTTATAGAAAATATAAAAAGATGCACTGGCAGCGGCCGGTTGTGATATGGGGGCATTTCGCAGCTGGCAGAAACAGTATGACCGTCTGAAGAAAAAACAAAAAGAACAGAAAGAGCGTTACGAGCGCTGCCGGGAACAGACGAAGCGGGTGCAGGAAGATGCACAGCTGATGGAACAGATGCTTATTGCAGAACAGACTGCGGATCGGAAGGAGTTTGGCAGATTATTAAAAGACCTCCGGCAGATGCAGAACAATTTTGACCATGAATTTCTGGTGAGCAAGGAAGATCAGGAGTTTCACTCCACATATGATACGATCCTGCGTCTGGGAATGAAAGCATTAAATGCTTCGGATCAGAAACTTCTGCTGCAGAGTGAGATCGAAAATCTGCTTGCACTTTTAAAGGAGAATCTGGAAAAAGAGGAACCAAAGATAGAAGCCCTTACGTTTTATTATCAGTTGGGATCGGATCAGGAACTAGCACAGCTGCCACCGGCAGAAAAACTGGAAAAAAATTACATATTTCTATGAACATGAGTTTCGGCAGCCGATGTTGCAGCTTTTGGAAAACAGGATTTCCGTGCCGGACAGTTAAAAGATACTTATGAAGCAGCAACTGACCGGGCCAGCAGGAAAAAAATATGAAATGCTGCAGGTTTTGTTTGACGGGCAGCCGGAACATATTTTAGAACAGTTAATGGAAGAATAAAGACACAGGTGAGGAGGATATCCATGGAACGCAGACCGATGCCGGGAGAAAAAAAAAATACCGGCACTTTAAAAATAAATTGTATCAGGTGATTACCGTTGCAAAACATTCCGAGACAGGAGAAGAATTAGTGATCTATCAGGCATTGTATGGAGATTTCGGGGTGTATGCCAGACCACTATCCATGTTTGTAAGTGAGGTGGATCATGTGAAGTATCCGCAGGTGAGCCAGAAATATCGTTTTGAGCGTGTGGATGAACCGATGCCGGAAGCAAAGCAGGAGCCGCCTGTTATGGAGCCGCCTGTTACGCAGCAGACAAAGACGATAGAAAATACCATTAGAGCCGGACATGACACAAGCGGAAGTGGAACCAAAGCTTTTGGAGTTTCTTGAAGCGGACAGTTTTGATCAAAAATATAATATTCTGACTTCCATGAGGGATGTCATCACAGATAGCATGATTGATACGATGGCGGTTGTGATGGATACCGTGATTCCGGAGGGAGATTTGGATAAGAGATATGACGATTTAAGGTATGTGATCCGATAAGACAACAGTATGAATTTGCCAACCGGCTGCGCTGATTAGCGCAGTCCGTGCTGACTTAAATAACTGTTATGGTATTTTCCGGAATTGGTCACGTCTTCTCCGAACCAGTCCGGTGCGGTGAAGCGATCGGCTTCTTCTATGGAGTCAAATTCCACTTCTACGAGAGAAAGCGGAGCGAGATCTTTTTCAAAGATATCCAGTTCTGCAGTCAGATGATCGTTTAATGGAATCAGATAGCGGGTTTTTGCTATCAGAAGTCCGTCGATTTTTAAAAAGCAGGTGTTCGTGAAGGCTTCTTTGGTGAGCGGTAGATTGTATTCTTCCCGCACCATAAGGCCTTCCCCTTTATAGGTGAGATAATAATCATCGTTGGAGCGGCGGATACGTACCACCGGTGCCGTACACAGGTATCCCTGTGCGATTTTTTTACTTTGATATTGTTCTAAGTGCTCAGGTAATGTTTTTACCAGATATTTTCGTTCGATTTCCATTTTATAGAATTCCTCATTTAAAATAAGTTAATAGTTTTTGTACAGCGATACTTTGTGGTTTTCCACTGTCTTCTACGAGTGTGATCTGACGTTCCGGGATTTCTTCTTCTAACAGAATCTCATACACTTCCCCGCGTTCTACAGCGGGTCTGGCAATTCCTTCCGGGCAGAAACCGATGCCGAGATTACTGCGCACCATAGGAAGAATCTGGTCTGTCGTGGCAACTTCCATATCCGGAGAAAAACGCATATGGTTTTCATAGAAAAAGCGGATATACAGATCACTTGTTCCAGTGCCGGAAATCAGAGAAACAAAGGAATAATCTTCGAGTTCTTTCAGAGAACGCTTCCGGCTGGCGATTGCTTTGTAAGCACTGCCTCCGATGAGGATATCATGATAGCTGCGCAGTGCGGTTTTACGCAAAGGTTTTCGGATTTCTAAAGGAGAAGTGACCATGGCGATATCAACCAGACCTTTTTCTAAGGCATCGATGGCCTGCGGTGTGGAATGATTGGAAATCTGCAGGCGCACATGTGGATAATCTTTGTGAAATTCCTGGATTTTATCCAAAAGATACAGACGCATGGCTGTTTCACTGATTCCGACGGTGATCTGTCCGCTTTCAAGGCTCTTGTTTTTGATAATTTCTTTTTTCTCCATAGGTGAGCTGTTCAATTGCAATGGCAACGTGACGGAACAGGTGCTCGCCCTCGGTTGTCAGCTGAATCCCTTTGTGGGAACGGATCAGCAGTTTGCAGTCAAGCTCATTTTCCAGAATATTCATACAGCGGGTGAAGATGTTGGGCTGGTTACTTCCGAGCATTTCTGCCGCGTTGGAAAAGCTTTTTATAACGGGCAACATAATAGAAAATGCGGTAATAATCTAAAGTCATGATATTCCCTCCTCATAAACTATCGAAAGTATAATACAAAAATGGCAGGTGAGTCAAATGGAAATCCTCCGATTGTGTGCTTGTCGTTTTTTGTAAGAAATTGCTACAATAGATCATAGCAATTACCGAAAAGGAGAATGATAAATATGAGCAGACTTGGAATTTTTATTGCAGACGGATGTGAAGAAGTAGAAGCACTGACGGTTGTGGATATTGTGCGCCGTGCAAAACTTGAAATTGACATGATTTCCATCAACGGAACAAAGCAGGTGACCAGTTCCCGCAATGTGACATTTATGACAGACACGACAAAAGAGGAGGCTGACTTTTTCGCGTATGACGGGATCATTCTGCCGGGCGGTATGCCGGGAACGGTTCATCTGGGGAGAAGATGATACGGTCAAAGTCAGGTGATCCGTGAGTTTGCAAAAGAAGGAAAACTTGTTGCGGCAATCTGCGCAGCACCGAGTGTGCTGGGACAGGCCGGAATTTTAAATGGGAAGAAAGCTGCGTGTCATCCGGGATTTGAAGAAAAACTGACCGGAGCAGAAGTATTCTTTTTTCCCCGGTAGTATGTGATGGAAATGTGATTACAAGCCGCGGCATGGGAACTGCCGTACCGTTTGGTCTTGCAGTTGCCCGTTATTTTACCGATGATGCAACCATAGAACATGTAAAAAGCCGGACTTGTATACGCATAAACAGGTTCCAGAAATTGTCAGCTTTTTGTTCTCATAATTCCTCTGGTTCTGGTCACACTATACTCAGGCACATGAGAACAGCAAGTTGACCCCAAAAAGCCGACCTGCCTTCTTGTGTGCAGGCCGGCTTTTTTTATGCAGGCATATAAAATACAGGAGGTGAAGAACTATGGCAGGTAACAACAATTCATCAAGCGGTACAAAACCGTATGGCAGTACCGGAGGCAAAGGACGCAATGAAGCGTTTTAAGGAAGAGGTTGCAAGCGAGCTTGGAGTACCTTTAAAAAGATGGATACAATGGGGATCTGACTTCCAAACAGGCAGGTTCTATTGGTGGAGAAATGGTCAAGAAGATGATCATGAAGCAGGAAGAACAGATGAAATAAGGACTTTCTGCCGGAAAACAAAAAACAGCGTATGGCTTTTGACAGGCCATACGCTGTTTTTATTATAGGAAATAAAAAAACACTTGGCAAATATGTATTTCGTATGCTATAATGTTTAAATGACTGTGGTGGTCGTAGTATGCCTGTTTGTACCATCACGGAAAAATAGATCGTACATGGAATTGATATATATAAGGAGGAAACAATTAAGATGAGTGTACAGGTTGAAAATTTAGAGAAGAATATGGCGAAACTTACCATCGAGGTTTCAGCAGAGGATCTGGAGAAAGCACTTGAGTCAGCTTACCAGAAGCAGAAGAAGCAGATCAGTGTTCCGGGATTCCGTAAAGGAAAAGTTCCGAGAGCCATGATCGAGAAGATGTATGGAGTTGACGTATTCTATGAGGATGCAGCAAACGCTCTGATGCAGCAGAATTATGCAGCAGCTGTTGACGAAAGCGGAATTGATATTGTGTCACGTCCGACCGTTGACGTTGTACAGATTGAAAAGGGCAAGCCTTTTTATTTTCACGGCAGAAGTTGCTGTAAAGCCTGAAGTTACTCTTGGCAAATACATGGGAGTGACCGTTACAAAGATCGATACTTCTGTATCCGATGAAGAAGTAGACGAAGCTCTGGAAAAAACGCAATAACAATGCAAGAACCATCAATGTAACAGACAGACCGGTTGCACAGGGAGATACCGCTGTGATCGATTTTGAAGGTTTTGTAGACGGTGTTGCATTTGAGGGCGGCAAGGGAGAAAATCATTCATTAGAGATCGGTTCCCACACACCTTTATTGATACATTTTGAGGATCAGCTGGTTGGAAAGAATGTTGGCGATGAAGTAGATGTAAATGTTACTTTCCCGGAGCAGTATCAGGCTGCTGATCTGGCAGGAAAGCCGGCTACATTCAAGGTTAAGATCAACGAGATCAAAGCAAAGGAACTTCCGGAGCTTGATGATGAGTTCGCAAAGGATGTATCTGAGTTTGATACATTAGCTGAGTACAAGGAAAGCTTAAAGAAAGACTTGGAGAAGAAGAAACAGGATGAAGCAAAGCGTACAAAAAGAAGACGAAGCCATCCAGAAGATCATTGACAAGTCAAAGATGGAGATTCCGGAGGCAATGATCGATACACAGTGTGAGACAATGATCGAGGAATTCGCTCAGAGAATCGCACAGAGCGGTCTTTCCATGGATCAGTACTTACAGTTCTCCGGTCTTACCGTAGACGGATTAAAGGAGCAGGTTCGTCCGGAAGCTCTTACCCGTATCCAGAGCAGTCTCGTATTAGAGCAGATCGCTAAGGAAGAAAACATCGAAGTATCTGATGCAGATGTAGATGCAGAGATCGAGAAGATGGCAAAGAATTACGGTATGGAAGCTGATAAGCTCAAAGAGTACATGGGCGAAGGCGAGAAAGAATCCATGAAGAGAGAACTTGCCATCACAAAGGCAGTTGAACTGATCATGGACAACATCAAAGAAAGAGCAAAGGCTAAGACAAAGAAAGAAAAAAGAAGCTGAGGCAGAAGCAGAGGCTTAATATTGAAAAACTACGACAGAGAAGGACTGGTCTGGGAGAATACCAGACCGGTCTTTTTTTCATTGAGGTGCATCGCAGGATGCATGTAATAAATACAGGAGGCGATTTTTCTATGAGTTTAGTACCTTATGTCATTGAACAGACCAGCAGGGGCGAGAGAAATTATGATATTTATTCCCGTCTGTTAAAAGACAGAATTATCTTTTTAGGGGAAGAAGTAAATGAGACAACCGCAAGTCTTGTTGTTGCACAGCTTCTGTTTCTGGAATCGGAAGATCCAAACAAGGATATTCAGTTATATATCAATTCTCCGGGTGGAATGGTTACTGCCGGTATGGCGATTTATGATACCATGCAGTTTGTAAAATGTGACGTCTCCACCATCTGTGTGGGCATTGCGGCCAGCATGGGGGCATTCCTTCTGGCTGGCGGCACAAAGGGAAAACGTTTTGCACTCCCTAATTCAGAAATCATGATTCATCAGCCTTCCGGTGGTGCAAAAGGACAGGCAACAGAGATTCAGATTGCGGCAGAGAATATTTTAAAGACAAAGAAACGTTTGAATGAAATTCTTGCTGCAAACACCGGTAAGCCATATGAGACAATTGCAGCAGATACGGAACGTGACAATTATATGTCCGCGCAGGAAGCTGCAGATTACGGCTTGATCGATGGAGTGATCACGAATAGATAGTTATGTGGAAACCTCCGGGCATTGCCGGAGGTATTTTTCATTTATAGGAGTAAATAAATTATGGCAGGAAAGAATGATGGCAAAATCCGCTGCTCTTTTTGCGGAAAAACACAGGATCAGGTCGGAAGAATGATTTCAGGTCCAAATGGTGCATTTATCTGTGATGAGTGTGTGGATATCTGCGCAGAGATCATTGAGGAAGAGAATCTGGAAGAAAAAGCTCCGGCTTCTGCAAAGGAAGAAATCAATCTGATTAAACCGGAAGAAATGAAGGCGTTTCTGGACGATTATGTGATCGGACAGGATCAGGCAAAAAAAAGGTACTTTCGGTTGCGGTATACAATCATTATAAGAGAGTGCTTGCAGATCAGGAAAATGATGTGGAACTTCAGAAGAGCAACATCCTGATGGTTGGGCCCACCGGATCCGGAAAGACGTATCTGGCGCAGACCCTTGCCCGTGTACTTAATGTACCGTTTGCAATTGCAGATGCCACGACACTGACAGAAGCCGGTTATGTAGGTGAGGATGTAGAGAACATTCTGCTTTTGAAGCTGATACAGGCGGCTGCAGATTATGATGTGGAACGGGCATAGCATGGAATTATCTATATTGATGAAATTGATAAGATTACAAAGAAAAGTGAGAATGTATCCATCACAAGAGACGTTTCCGGCGAGGGTGTACAGCAGGCGTTACTTAAGATTTTAGAGGGAACGGTTGCTTCTGTTCCGCCACAGGGTGGAAGAAAACATCCGCAGCAGGAACTGATCCCGATTGATACAACAAATATTCTGTTTATTTGCGGCGGAGCATTTGATGGTCTGGAGAAAATTGTAGAGGCACGTATGGACGCTTCTGCGATCGGATTTAATGCAGAGGTGAAGTCAAAGTCTGACATCAATGTGGGGGATGCATTTAAGCGTGCACTGCCACAGGATTTTGTGAAGTTTGGACTGATTCCGGAGTTTATCGGACGTGTGCCGATTACCGTATCTTTTAGATTCGCTGGATCGCGACGCATTGATCCGTATTTTAAAAGAGCCAAAGAATTCTCTGATCAAACAGTATACCAGACTTCTGGAACTGGATGGGGTAGGACTGGAATTTGAGGACAGCGCAATTGAAGCAATTGCAGATAAGGCATTAGAGCGCAAAACCGGAGCACGTGGACTGCGTGCCATCATGGAAGCGGTAATGCTGGATCTGATGTATCGTGTCCCATCGGATGATTCCATCAGCAAGTGTGTGGTAGATAAAAAAGATGGTGGAAAACAATCTTGCTTTAGATGGAGAAGAGATTCTTGGAATTGAGCAGGGCCCGAAGAAAGAAGTAAAAGAAGAACTTGCTTCATAAAAAGACCGGATGCGTCTGGAAATATAGGAGCAGATACAAGTGGAAGATAAAATATTGACAATTCCGGCAGTGGCACTGCGGGGGAATGACGATTTTGCCGGGCATGGTGGCTCATTTTGATATCAGCAGGGACAAATCCCTGCGTGCTGTCGAGGAAGCCATGAAAGGAGACCAGAAGCTTTTTATCGTCACACAAAAAGATACAGAAGAAAGAAGATCCTCAGGGAGAAGATCTGTATGAAGTGGGGCTTCTGGCTGTGGTTCGTCAGGTCGTAAAATTACAGAAAAATATTATGCGTGTACTGATCGAAGGAATCGGGCGCGCAGAGATATATGAATATACACAGACAGCCGATTATATGCAAGCGCGTGTGATCGTGTATGATCAGGAAGATGATGAACAGCTTCCGGAGCAGGCAAAGTCTGCAATGCTTTTTGAGTGTGCAGGAAACGTTTGCAAAATATGCAAGAGTACATGGCAAAATCGGGCAGGATGTGATGCGCCAGGTTCAGGAAGAGACGGATCTTTTAAAACTTCTTGATTATGTGGGAAACAGCCTTGTAATCAGTTATAAAAAAGAAACAGAAACTGTTAGAGGCTGTCACGCTGACAGCACGTTATGAGTCGGTGCTTTCTTCTTTGCTACAGGAGACAGAGATTCTGGCTTTAAAGCGTGATTTCAGAAAAAAGTGCAGGAACATGTGGATAAAAACCAGAAAGATTACCTGCTTCGGGGAGCAGATGCAGGTAATCCGGGAAGAGCTGGGAGAATCAATACAGAAACCGATGCACAGGAGTATGAAAAGAAACTGCAGGAACTTCAGGCTTCCGGGGAAGTGAAAGCAAGAATTCATAAGGAGATTGAGCGTTTTCAGGGAATTTCAGGAAATTCATCCGAGAGTACGGTAAGCCGTGGTTATATCGAAACCTTACTGGAACTTCCGTGGGATGCAGTATCGGAGGATAACAAAGACTTAAAGCATGCGCAGAAGATCCTGGATGAGGATCATTACGGTCTCGAAAAGGTAAAGGAACGTATTCTGGAATTTCTTGCAGTCCGTAATCTGACCGGAAAGGGAGAGAGCCCGATTATTTGTCTGGTGGGGCCTCCGGGAACCGGAAAAACCAGCATTGCGCGTTCGATTGCCCGTGCGCTGGATAAAAAATATGTTCGTATTTCACTCGGAGGTGTGCGGGATGAAAGCGGAGATCCGCGGACACCGCAGAACCTATGTGGGAGCAATGCCGGGAAGAATCGTCAATGGACTGCGGATGGCGGGAGTCAAAAATCCACTGATGCTGCTGGATGAAATTGACAAGATGAGCAGCGATTATAAGGGAGATACAGCTTCTGCCATGCTGGAAGTGCTTGACTCGGAACAGAATCATAAATTCCGGGATCACTATGTAGAGCTTCCGGTGGATCTGTCCGAGGTACTGTTTATTGCAAGTGCCAATTCCATGCAGGATATTCCGGGACCGCTTCTGGATCGTATGGAAGTGATCGAGGTCAGCAGTTATACGGAAAACGAAAAGTTCCATATTGCAAAGGATCATCTGCTGGCGAAACAGTTTGAAAAAAACGGAGTTGCAGATGGCAAACTAAAGATTACGGACAAAGCGCTGCGAATGGTGATTTCTTCTTATACCAGAGAAGCAGGTGTACGTTCTCTCGAACGGCAGATCGGAGAAATCTGCCGCAAAAGCAGCCCGCAGAATCTACGAGGGCGATGAGAAAATGATTCGTGTAACCGGCACAAATCTGGAAGATTTTCTCGGAAAACCGAAATATCGTCCGGAGAAGAAAAACAAAAAAAAGAATGAAGTAGGCATTGTGCGCGGTCTGGCATGGACCAGTGTGGGTGGTGTAACTTTAGAGATTGAGGTGAATCTGATGCCGGGCAAGGGCAGTGTGGTGTTGACGGGAAAACTTGGAGACGTCATGAAAGAGTCTGCACAGACCGGAATCAGTTATATTCGGTCCATCAGTGAAGATTACCATATTGATCCGGAATTTTTCCAGAAACATGACATCCATATCCATGTTCCGGAAGGTGCGGTTCCAAAAGACGACCGACCGTCTGCCGGAATTACCATGGCAACCGCAATTCTTTCTGCGGTCACCGGGAAGCCGGTACGGGCAGATGTTGCCATGACAGGGGAAATTACACTGCGCGGACGCGTACTTCCGATTGGCGGATTAAAAGAGAAATTGCTTGCGGCAAAGAATGCCGGAATGAAGACGGTCTGTATTCCAAAAAGAGAATGAACAGGATCTTGCCGAAATTTCGGAAGAGATCGTTGGAGATATGGAGATCATACCGGTAGAACATATGGATCAGGTAATTAAGGCTGCATTTGTATAATGCAGCCCAAATTCTTTTTTGCAGGAGAATAAATATGATTATCAAAAAATGTGAATTTGGAGACAGTTTGTGGAATTACAAGTGCGATTCCGGACAACCTATTGGATGAAGTGGCTTTTGCCGGAAAATCCAATGTGGGAAAGTCATCGCTGATCAATGCGCTGATGAACCGGAAATCGCTTGCGCGTACTTCTTCCCCAGCCGGGAAAAACGCAGACCATAAATTTTTACAATGTCAATGAGGCAATGTATCTGGTGGACTTGCCGGGATACGGATACGCAAATGCAAATATTGAGATTAAGGCGAAATGGGGACAGATGATCGAAAATTATCTGCATACATCCAAACGGCTGAAAGCAGTTTTTCTTCTGATTGATATTCGTCATGAACCGTCGGAAAATGATCAGATGATGTATGAGTGGATGGTTCATCAGGGATTTGCGCCAATCATCATTGCAACAAAATCGGGCAAATTAAAAAGATGCAAATCCTGCAACATGTGCAAATGATAAAGGATATCCTGCAAGTAGAGCCGGGAACGATCGTTATTCCGTTTTCTGCGGAGTCAAAACAGGGCCGGGAAGAAATCTGGCAGATTGTAGAATCCGTTATTGAACTTCCGCAAGGGTACATCGAGGCGGAAAATGCCAAAAAGAGAGGCAAAACAAAAAGCAGCCGGCACCGCAGGAACCGAAGAAAAAAGAGCGCTGGAAAAGACAGACCGCCCGGTAGCCAAAAAAGACACTTCGAAAAGAACAGAAAAAAAGAAAGTGAAAAAAAGTAGAATGAAGAAAAAGTATTTGTATACTGCAATCATGCTTTTTGCCATTCTTGGTGGCAGGAATGGGACTGACCGGATGGTACGTCAGCCAGACACAGGAACAGACGGATGGACAGGAACTGACGGTTGTGACTTCCTTTATCCAATGTATATTGCGGCTGAGAATGTAATCGGGGATGCAGACGGAGTGCGTCTGGAAAATTTAAGTGAGCCGCAGACCGGCTGCCTGCATGATTTCCAGCTGACACCGGAAGATATGAAGTTACTCAGTACGGCGGATGTGTTTATCATCAATGGTGGTGGAATTGAAAGCTTTATGAAGGAAGTTGCAGAGGCTTACCCGAATCTGAAAAATTATAGAAGCCTGTGAGAATATTTCTTTGCTCTCCGGGGAGGAGGACGATACACATCATCATGAGGGGGAAACAGAAGAAGAACATGCCCATGGGGATCTCAATGCCCACGTATGGATGAGCGTTTCTGCTTATGAGACACAGGTACAGACGATTGCCGATGGATTATCTGGAGCAGATCCGGAAAGAAGCAGTGCCTATCAGAATGGGGCAAAGGCATATCTGGAAAAACTGGACGGACTGAGAAAACGTCAGGAGAAATTAAAACAGGAAATTTCCGGTCAGTCGGTGATTCTGTTTCATGAAGCATATGCCTATGTCGCTGAGGACTATGGACTGCAGGTAAACTATCTGCTGGATCTCGATGAGGAACGGCAGGTCAGCGCAGGAGAAGTATCGGATGTGCTTTCTGCTGTCCGCAAAGGGGCATGTAAAATACATTCTTGCAGAAGAACTGTATGGAAAGAGTATGGGAGATACGATCCGGAAAGAGTCCGATGCAAAGGTATTATATCTGGGCCGCTGAATCGCGGAACTTACGAAAAAGACAGTTATATTAACGGTATGAAAAAAAAAAACATGGAGATACTTGAGGAGGCATTTTTATGCGAAAGATCATTAGTCCGTGTGGATTTCACTGCATCAAGGTGAACCATCTGGGGGTGTGGTTCAGTGAGCAGGAAATCTTAAAAGATGTGAATCTTCATATGCACTGTGGATCGCTGAATGCGATTATCGGAAAAAACGGTGCCGGAAAATCGACATTGATCCGTGCCATGCTGGGGACATCCCGCATACGGGAGATATTGAGTTTCGGGATACCAAAGACGGACGGATGCAGAATTTAAAAATCGGATATGTCCCGCAATCGATTAACATCGAAAAAAATACACCGGTCAGTGTCTATGACCTGCTGGCAAGCTATGAGTCGAGATATCCGGTGTTTCTGCCGAAAAACCGGAAATTATATGAAAGATCAAAGCGCATCTGCGCATTTTTGAGGCAGAAGAACTGATCGACAAACAGGTTTGTAATCTGTCCGGAGGACAGCTGCAGAGAGTGCTTCTTGCACTGGCGGTGATGGATGAGCCGAATCTGCTGCTTTTGGATGAGCCGGTATCCGGAATTGACCAGAATGGCATGGAACTTTTTTTTTTAACGATGGATTATCTGAAAAAACATTATGACCTTGCGATTATTCTGATCTCACATGATCTGGATTACGTGGCAAGATATGCGGATCATGTAGTGCTTCTGGACAAGACGATTACCTCAGGCAGGGAACGGTAAAAGAGGTATACGAAAGTTCCGAATTTGAACGGATTTTTTCTGCGGGAAAAGAAGAGACATGGATAAAGGAGGATGAGACAAATGATTGATTGGACCTCCTGGATGGATTATGGTTTTATGAAGATGGCATTGGCCGCAATACTGATCATTACACCACTGTTTGGGCTGATGGGAACCATGATTGTCAATAAAAAATGGCATATTTTTCGGATGCCCTGGGGCATTCCGCACTGACGGAATTGCTGTAGGAGTGGTATGCGGAATTCCGGATACGAATATTTCCATGGTGATTTTTGCAGTTGTATTCGCGCTGCTGTTAAACAAAATCGGAAGCAGAAGTACCGTATCAACCGATACGATTATTTCGGTTTTTTCCTCCTGTTCGGTTGCGATTGGTCTGGCAATTCTGTCCAAAAGGCGGAAATTTCAGTAAATATTCGAGTCTTTTAGTCGGGGATGTTCTGAGCATTACCAAAAAGGAAATCGGGTATCTTGTTATTATTTTTATCGTTACGATTTTGTTCTGGATCACCTGTTTTAACTGGCTGAATGCCATCTGTATTCACCGGGCACTGGCAAAGAGCAAGCGGATTCCGGTACAACTGATGGATTATGTTTTTGCGGTACTTGTAGCACTGATTGTCATGCTTTCCATCAAGTGGGTAGGTATTCTGATCATCAATGCATTGCTGATCCTTCCGGCGGCATCGAGCAGAAATCTGTCGGTAAATATGCGGGAATACCATGTCTTTTCGATAATTTTTTCCGTTTTCTCCGGTGTAATGGGACTGATTTTGTCTTATTATACGAACGTTGCAAACCTACCAATGATTGTAATTATCGCATCTGTGATCTATTTTGTGACTTATTTTTTCGGAAGAAAGTGGAAAGAATAACAGGGAGAATAGAATTTTTGACCGATTGTATTTTTTGTAGTACAATCGGTGTATACAAAATACTGAGGAAATACAAATGGATGAAATAACACTCAAAGCACTTGCAAAAATAAATCTGGGACTGGATGTGGTCCGGCGCAGGGAAGATGGATATCATGAAGTGCGCATGATCATGCAGACCATTCATCTGTACGATCTTCTGGAGATTCAAAAAGATCCGGGAGCCGGAGATACAGATTGTTTCCAACCTCTTTTTTTGCCGGTAAATGAAAATAATCTGGTCTATAAAGCGGCACGGCTGTTACAGGAAGAGTTTGCGCTTACAGATGGAATTTCCGTAAAACTGACAAAGAGAATTCCGGTAGCGGCGGGGATGGCAGGAGGAAGCACGGATGCTGCCGCCATGCTGTATGCGATGAATCAGTTGTATGATCTGGGATTGTCCCGCAGGGAACTGATGAAGAGAGGGGGTACAGATCGGGGCAGATGTTCCTTACTGTATTATGCGTGGAACGGCACTGGCAGAAGGAATCGGGGAAAAAACTGACACAGCTTCCGCCGATGATCAAATGTCCGGTGCTGATTGCAAAACCATCCATTTCTGTATCGACCAAATTTGTATATCAGAACCTGAAGCTGGATGAACAGACGAACCATCCGGATATTGATGCACTGATGAAAGATATCCGGGAGAAAGATTTTGACGGTGTCTGTGCACATATGGGAAATGTGCTGGAGACAGTTACGATTCCCAATTATCCGGTCATTGCAGAGATCAAACAGCAGATGATGCGTTCGGGTGCAAAAAGCTTCCATGATGAGCGGAAGCGGTCCACCGTATTCGGTCTTTTTGAAGATGGAGAAACGGCAAAGCGTGCGCTGCGGGAAATGAAACGCTCCGGTCTTGCAAAACAGGTATATCTGACCACGATCTACAACAACAGGAGAAAGTAATAATTCACACAAACAGAAATGGAGACGATAACATGACAGATGATCTGACGCTCAATATGGACGCATATCTGCCACTGAGAGATGTTGTATTTAATACGTTAAGAGAGGCAATTTTAAAAGGAGATCTCAAACCGGGAGAGCGGCTGATGGAGCTGCAGCTTGCGGCAAAACTTGGTGTCAGCCGCACGCCGATCCGTGAGGCGATCCGTATGCTTGAGCAGGAGGGGCTTGCTGTAACCATGCCACGCAAAGGGGCAGAGGTTGCAAAGATGACGCTCAAAAGATATGGAAGACGTTCTGGAAATCCGGGAGGCACTGGATGAACTTGCCGTAAAGATTGCATGTGATAAGATTTCGGAGAAAGAGCTGCAAAAACTTTTAGAAGTCAAAGATCAGTTTGAAAACAGTACAAAGACCGGAGATGTGAAAATGATTGCCGAGATGGATGTGAAATTCCACGATGTTATTTTTTTTTGAATCAACGGGAAATCCGAAAACTCGTGACGTTATTGAACAATCTGCGGGAGCAGATGTATCGCTATCGGGTGGAATATATCAAAAATCCGGACAATTATCCGATCCTGATTGCGGAACATAATGCAATTGCGGAGGGTCTCAAAAACCGGGATAAAGAAGCGGCAACGCTTGCCATGCACAAGCATGTAAAAAAACCAGGCAGTGGCGGTAAAGAGCGTAATCCAGTGTCAGGATGAAACAGAAAATGAATAGTTTATGTAACAGATGGAAATAGTAAGGACAGATACCTTTTGGTGTCTGTCTTTTTTAGGTATACAGGCACCTTATGGGATGAAAAAGATAGGAATGTAAAAATGGAGCATACAAAAATTTCGACCGATATTGAGCAGAATATAAAACAGTTTCAACAGCTGTTTGCAGACAGTGCAGATATTAAAATGAAGGAAATGCGTCTGGGAAAAGGAAAAAAAAAAAAGACGCTGTTTTCTGGCATATATTGAGGTGGCAGTCAGCAATATGCTGCTGGAGACAACCGCATTGGGGAGACTGCTGGCGGCATTATCGGAGCTGCCGGACAGAGACTTAAATCTGGGTACTCAATGAGAATGCGATGGGGATTTCAGATGTGACACCGTACGATACCATAGAGGATGCAGCACAGGGGATGCTCACGGGGATGCAATCCTTTTTTTGTGGATGGATACGGACATGCATTAAAGATTGCCGACAAAGGATATCCCGGCATGGGGGTGCAGGAACCGGATTCGGAAAAGGTGATCCGCGGTTCGAAGGAGGGGTTTACCGATTCCATCAAAACGAATACGGCACTTATCCGTAAGCGTGTGCGATCGACACGGGTCAGAGTAGAAGAAGTACAGGGGGGGTGCGTTCGCATACGGCAATTGATCTGGTGTATATGGCAGATCTGAAATATACATCCGTGCTGGAAAAAATCCGGGAAAAAATTACAGAATATGAGATTGATGGGGTCATGGACAGTGGAACTTTGGAACAGTTGGCGGAAAAGAAATGGTATTCCCCGTTTCCACAGTTTCAGACGACGCAGAGGCCGACCGGGCAGCACTTTGCGGTGCTGGAGGGGAGAATCGTATTGTTATGCGACAATTCTCCGGTCGCTCTCATTCTGCCGACAGATCTGAACTCCTTTCTGAAGACGAGTGATGACTATTATAATCGCTTTGGTGTGGCAACGTTTGCACGGATTTTGCGTTACATGGCAGCCTTTTTTTGCCATGACATTGCCGGGACTCTATCTGGCGGTCACCAATTTCCACACACAGATTCTGCCGACACCGCTTTTGTTATCCTTCTGGGAGGCACGGATCGGTGTGCCTTTTCCGGCGGCACTGGAGGTCATTCTCATGGAGCTTTCGTTTGAACTGCTGCGGGAGGCGGGAGGTGCGGCTGCCCGGAGCGATGGGGAATACGATTGGAATTGTGGGGGGACTGATCATCGGGCAGGCAGCCGTGGATGCCAACCTTGTCAGTCCGATTGTGGTGATCGTGGTTGCGTTTACCGCGCTTTGTTCCTTTTCCATTCCGAATGAAGAATTTGCTTTTTCATTTCCGGATATTGAAATTTTATGTGATTGTCCTGTCCGCATGGCTTGGATTTTTCGGATTTTTGATTGCACTGCTTACGGTGTTCATCCATCTGTCGCGGCTGGAAAGCTTTGGGATTCCGTATCTCATGCCGTTTGTGGGGGCAGATGTCAATGATTATCATGATGAACGCGACAGTATCTGGCGTGCACCACTGAAAAAAATGGTGCGAAGACCCATTTATGCAAAAACGTGGGGAGCGGATACGTCTGCGGAAAAAAAAATAGGCTGAGTAAACAGTAACGGAGGAACGATATGTTTTCAAATAATAACCGGATATCAACGCGGCAGGTGTTCCGGCTGTTTGTGTTCGATTTTGTAGGGGAAAGTACGCTGATTCTGCCCTCACAGCTGGCGGCATTTGCGGGAAATGACGGTCTGGCATCCATTGTGCTGGGCGGCATTATGGGAAGCCTGTATCTGTGGTATCTTGCATATGTTTTAAAAAAAGATGGAAACGGATCTGGTCACTTATATGGAACGGATTCTGCCGGCATGGATGAAAAAAATTTTTCTGGTGTTACTGCTGGTCTATTTTACCGGTATGGCAGGATACGGGGCATATATCTTTTCGGACGTGATACAAAAAAGGGGCTGATTGCAGGGGAGTCGTTTCCCCTGATTCTGATTCTGGTATTGCTGACGGCAGGGTATGCCGTGTGTGGCGGGATTGAAAGCCGTGCACGGGTGTATGAGATTTTGTTTGTCGTTTTGTTTGTACTTCTTGCAGGAATGCTTTTGATTGCGGCGGGGGATCTGGAGATGGAATATCTGTATGGCTTTTTTTTCAGGCAGATACCGGGTCGGTGATGAAAGGAAGTCTGGCAGTCTTTTTTGTCTGATGCCATTGTTTCTGCTTGCATTTTTTCCCTCCTATGTGCAGAAAGCAAAATGGGGAAGCTGGTGCATGCCGTGCATGCGGCAATGTGGTTTGCCATAGGTGTTCTTGCAGTTTTGTATGTGATCCTGCTGGGCAGTTTTGGAAGCCGTTCCCTAACGACCATGAAATATCCGGCAATTACGCTGATGAGCAGTATCCATCTGAGGGAAGTTTTTTGAAGCGGCTGGATGCCTTTATGATCGCCATCTGGTTTTTTACGCTGTTTGCACTTGTGACTGTGTTTTTGTTTTATGCACAGGAACTGGTACAGAAACTGCGGAAAAAAAGATACGCATAAAAAATGGTATCTCTGTGGGGTGATGGCTGCCGTTTTCGGGGTGGCAGAAATGCTCCACCAAAGCAGCCATGGGGAATGGTTCCGGGATTATCTGCTGTATATCGGAATCCCGTTGTTTTTTTGTTCCTGCCATTGTTTGTACTTTTGTGGGGAAAGGGGAAAAACGGCATGAAGGGTAAAATAAAAAAATATGTTGCACTGGTATTGTCTGTGCAGCAGCTGCTTTGCGGATGCAGTGCCACAGAACTCGAAGACCGCTGTTTTCCAATGATGGCGGTTGTGGACACGAAAAGGATGGACAGATTTCTTTTGGTTATGGATTTCCCAAGCTGAGCCAGAAGGATAATACGGATCTGGAAGAGGCGCGTGTGAATATCGCGCCTGTCACGGGAAAGACGATGGAAAGCTGTGTGCAGACCCATGATAGCCGGCTGGAAAAACTGGCAGACTGCAATCATATGAAAGTGCTTGTCTTCGGGAAAATCTGATGGAGGATACCGGACGGTATGCGGATGTTCTTTTCTTATCTGAAACAAACCGGACTTTTCCCAAGAAACATCTATGTATGTGTGGCGGAAGATCCATTGGCATTGTTTGAGACAGAAGAAGATCTGCCACAGGATCTGGGAAGTTATCTGGAACAGTATCTGCAGAATCAGGAATCAGCGGGATCAGGAAAACTGTTTAAGCTTGGCAGGCTGCTGGACGAGAAGGAAAACCATATCCTGCAGATTATGCTGCCATATCTGGAAACAGAAGACCATATCATCTTCTGAAAACCATGTACCGCGTACCGGATGACAGGTTTTTGTATAAACAGGAAAAATAATGGAAATGCTCTTACTATCAGAGGAAAGAGAGTGGGGAAAATGAAAAAGAAAAAAAAAAAATCATGTTTATCATTTTATGTATGTTAACGGTTCTTGCTGCGGAACTGCGCACGCAACAGAAAAAGAAAAGGTGGCATTGCCACTGCAGCCGGCAATTGCAGAAAAAAATACTGCGGTTTCATGTACTGGCAAACAGTGATGCCAAGGACGACCAGAATGTGAAACTAAAAGGTCCGGGATGCGGTGGGGCATATGCTTGGGCAAAAACTAAAAAAAGGTAACAGACCGGGCGCAAACCGAAAAAATTGTGCAGGAATATATGGACGAAATTATAGAAACAGCGGAAAAAACACTGCACAAAAACGGCTATACATATGGTGTCAGGGCAAGGCTTGCCAATGTGGATTTCCCCCTGTGAAAACGTATGGGGATTATACGTTTCCGGCAGGAAAATACCGTGCATTGCAGATAACGCTGGGAAAAGGAGAAGGACATAACTGGTGGTGTGTGCTGTATCCGAATATGTGTTTTCAGGGATCGGTATATGAGGTTATGGATGAATCTTCCGGTGAGGAGCTGCGTGAAGTTTTGACACAGGAAGAATATGCAGATGTGTTTGATTCTGGAAAAAATGCAGATCCGGTGGAAATTCCTTGATTATTTCCGTTAAACTGGTTATGATAATGAAGCACGCCAATGTGCGTTAAGATATCAAGGAAAAGAAGGAACTGGCTATGACAAAAGACGTATTATTGTCCATCAAGGGATTGCAGATCGGGGAAAACGAACAGAATGACACGATAGAAGTGATCTCCCCGGGAGATTATTATTTTCGGAATGGCAAGCATTTTTTATGTACGAGGAGGTCATGGAAGGTCAGAAAGAATCGACCAGGAACATGATTAAAGTGCGTGATAATTATATGGAACTGACGAAAAAGGGTGCTGTCAACGTTCATATGGATTTTTGAAAAAAATAAAAAATATTACATATTATAATACCCCATACGGCAGCCTGCTGGTGGGAATTGATGCCTACCGTGTGGATGTGCAGGAGAAAGAGGAAGAGATTACGGTTGAGGTGGAATATGCGCTGGAGATAAACAATGAGCATCTGGCGGACTGCCATATCCGGATTCTGGCAAATCCGAAACAGGACCCGGCATTCAAACTTGTCAGATAAACAGACGTAAGTAATGAATATGCACGAAAACAAACGAAAATGAACGAAAAAATTGTTAAATATTGTGAAAAAATGCTGAGTTGTGGTATAATGTAAAAAAATGATAACAGAGGGGGAAATCATTATGAATACGGAACACAGGCAGCAGAAAATTTCTTTCTGGCATTCTATGAAAACGCAGTTTATTGCGGTAGTGATTCTTGTGGCGGCAGTGATTGTAATATTGTATACACTCATGATTATGCCTGGGGTAAAAAGCAATATCCGCAGTATCTATTCCGACTATCTGCTGGATCTTTCCATTTCGTATGGAAGGGAGATGGAAAGTGCCATGCAGGTAAATATTGATCTTTTAGATAATCCGGAAGCTGCACAGGACATTTTACAGCAGCTAGATATCGCAGGAGCCAAGACAGCTTATGCCTATCTGGTCGGATTTGACGGAACGATGCTGTATCATCCTACCGCTGAGAAAATCGGGCAGCCGGTAGAAAACGATGCTGTCAAAAAGATGCTCAAAGAGATACAGGGGGAAGTATCCCAAAACCGGAGACTGTGCAGTATGTATTTCAGGGGAGAAAAAAATTTGCCGCATGTTATACCAGCAAAAAACAGTTTATCCTTGTAGTCACGGCGGATGATGCAGATCTTCTTGCACCGGCATTAATGCTGGAGCAAAGGGGAATCCTGATTTCAGGTGTGCTGCTGTTGCTCGGGGCTTTGGCAGCGTTTGTTTTTGCAACACGGATTACACGTCCGTTATCAAAGATTACAGGATTCCGTGAACCGGATTGCACAGCTGGATCTGCGAAACGATCAGGTACTGGAACAATGTGCCGCACATCGTGGGGAAGTCGGAAGCATTGCAAATGCCGTGCTTCGGATGAAAGAGGCTCTGACGGAAATTGTACAGAAGATACGGCAGCAGAGTGGACAGTTGTTTGAGGCATCGGAAACGTTAAACAATAACGCGGTAAAGACAGCAGGAAACGTAAATAATGTGGAGACCGCAGTAAATGAGATCGCAACCAGTGCAACCAGTCAGGCACAGGAGACACAGGGGGGCAACCGAGTCCATTATTTCCATGGGTACGATGATTGAGGATTCTACAAGCCAGGTAAAATCCATGAACGAGACGGCAGATGTGATGAATGAGTCCGGACAGATAGCCAAAAAAGGCACTGGAAGAACTGGGAGAAATCAATGAGAGGGCAACCGAGTCCATCAATGTGATTTATGAACAGACCAATACAACGAATGATTCTGCCTTGAAGATCAAGGATGCAACATCGCTGATTGCTTCCATTGCAGATGAAACCAATCTGCTGTCACTCAATGCTTCCATTGAGGCTGCCAGGGCAGGAGAGGCAGGAAAAGGTTTTGCGGTGGTGGCAGCACAGATCCAGAAGCTGGCAGAACAGTCCAACGAATCTGCCAAGCGGATTGAGGATATTATCCGTGAACTGCTGAAAGATTCCGAAACTGCAGTACAGTACATACGATGGAAGATGTGAAGAAAATCATGCAGGAGCAGAACGAAAAAAAAGTGAAAAAAAGACGGCAGAAGTTTTTGAACAAATGCATGAAGGTGTCAATTTGTCCATCCATGGAATGGTATCCATAGAAGAACAGACACAAAAAGATTGAGGATGCAAGAAATAAGATCGTAGATACGGTACAGAGTCTGTCGGCAATCGCAGAGGAAAATGCGGCAAGCACACAGGAGACTTCGGCTTCCATGATGGAAATTGGTTCGGTTATCAATGATATCAGTCAGAATGCAGAGAACCTTAAAAATATTGCAGAGGTTCTGGAAAGAAATATGCAGCTGTTTCAGATGGAAGAATCATGATTTGTGGAACAACGGTATAGAATCTGCATGAAAAGAAAAGGCTTATCTTCCCGGTGGGGAAGATAAGCCTTTTCCTGTTTTTTCCTGTAAACACATTATTTCTTTTTGCTGCTGGAACCGGATTTGGATTCTTTCAACTTGGCATTGGCTTCATTGTACTTTTCCTGAAGCTTTGCACGGAATCCTTTTTCTTTTTTTGACCGGTTTTTCCAGCGGTATTCACGGAGTCCGCGTACGCCTGTGATATAAAGACCACTGACGGTTGCCTTGACTTCTTTCTTGACCGGAATCTCATCGTAGATCTGCTCGTCTGCGATCAGTGTCATGACTCTTGGTCCGACTTTGGCTTTTACGATTGGAAGTTTGGCGCGCTGCATGAGTTTGTTTGCCTGTTCCATTACCTGTGAAGGAAGGCCGGCATCACTTTCATTTTCATTCGTTTTTTGTCGATGATCAGCATCGTCACTGTCTGCGCAGCGGCTTTCATCTGCTCATCCTGTTCTTCTTTTTTTTCTTCTGTGCTTTCTTTCCGAGAAAGTACAGGACAATCATAGCGGCTACCAGAATAATGGCAATCACTAATAATACGATTCCTATTGGTTTCATCGTGGATTTCCTCCTCTATATACTAAAATTTATTGTAGCAAAGATTTCTGTAAAAATCAACGTTTACTGTTTGTATTTTCTATGGATTTATGGTATGTTTAATTAGTTGTAAAAGGAAAGAAAAAGGATTTGGGACATTATGAAGAAAAGAGTGGTTATACTTTTTTTGTGCATGACGATGGTATTATCCATGGGAGCATGTGGTACAGACAGTGATAAAAAGGCAAGTACCCAGCAGGGAACACAGGAGACGGCAAGTGAAGTGTTTGACAGACCGCACAGCGCACAGATGAAGCTGGATCTGTCAAAACTTGTGACGAAACTTGCAGATTATAAAGGGATTGATGTTACAATCTCCGGAAATTATGATGTGACAGATGATCAGGTGGAGCAGAATCTGATGTCACTGCTTTCATATTACGGAATCACCGGAGTTGAGGTAAAAGACCGTGATACGGTTCAAAAGAATGATTATGTCAAGGTGGATTATACCGGATATCTCGACGGGGATGCATTTGATGGCGGTTCTGCGACAGACACAATGATTGATGTGGCGAACAACTGTGATGCCACACAGAAGACAAATTATATTGATGGATTCAGTGATGGGCTTGTCGGCGCAAAAGTCGGGGAAGAAGTAAGTTCGGATGTGACATTCCCGGAGAATTACCAGTCTTCGGATCTGGCGGGAAAGAAAACAACGTTTAAATTCAAAAATCAAGGGAATTTATAAGCCGGTTACCATGGACACGCTGACCGATGACATGGTAGCAGATGCATTTACCGAGCAGAAGATCACCACGAAAAAGGATCTCTGGTTGCATATGTACGGCAGGTACTCGAAAAGCAGGCCGCAAATTCCAAGTCTCAGGCAAGTATCAGCGCAGTTGAAGATGATCTGCTGGATAAATGTAAAGTGACAATTCCGGATGAGTATCTGGATGCGCGTCTGCAGGAATATCAGCATGAATTTGAAGCAGACAACTGCAATGATACACAGACTCTGGAACAGTATGCCAAGAATAACAATACTACCGTGGATGATATGAAAAAACAGTGGAAAGAACTGATGATCAAGCAGATCAAAATTGAATTTATCTTTGGACGGATTGCGGAAAAAAAAAAAATATTACAATCAGTGATGATGATTTTAAGTCATTTGTAGATTATCTGGTAAGTTCAGGCAACAGCCAGATGGCAGATGAAAATGCGGTATATAAATATTATGGTGGTGGAAATAAAGAGGATGGAAAGAAAACACTTCGTCAGCTGTATGTGGTCAATCAGGCGATTTCGTATGTTGTGGAGAAAGCCAATATTACCGTAAAACCGGATACACAGACGACAGAGTCATCGGAAAACTAAAGGGTTCAATAAAAAAACAACTAAGGGATAGATTAGATTTTTAACGGAGGGACAGTATGGAATTAGTAAATGTCAGAGAGATTTTCAAAAAAATACGATCAGATATGAAAATCAGCAGGTAACGATCGGCGGATGGGTAAGAAGTAACCGTAATTCCAAAAATTTTGGATTCATTGTAGTGAATGACGGTACCTTTTTTGAGCCGATTCAGGTTGTATATGGAGATGGTCTGGAGAATTATGAGGAAGTCTGCAAGATTAATGTCGGAGCAGCAGTCATTGTAAAAGGACAGCTGGTGCCTACGCCGGATGCAAAACAGCCGTTTGAGATCCAGGCAGCAGAGGTAACCGTGGAAGGTGCTTCCACACCGGATTATCCGCTGCAGAAAAAGAGACATACTTTTGAGTATCTGCGTACGGTCTCTCACCTGCGTCCGCGTACCAATACATTTGAAGAGGCGGTATTCCGTGTCCGTTCGCTGATTGCATATGCGATCCATAAGTTCTTTCAGGAGCGTGATTTTGTCTATGTGCATACTCCGCTCATCACAGGAAGTGACTGCGAGGGTGCAGGGAAATGTTCCAGGTAACAACGCTTGATTTAAAAGATGTGCCGAAAAACAGGATAAAACCGTGGATTATACTAAGGATTTCTTTGGAAAACCTACCAATCTTACCGTATCCGGTCAGTTAAACGGAGAAACCTATGCGATGGCATTTAAAAATATTTATACGTTTGACCGACTTTCCGTGCGGAAAATTCAAACACAACCAGACATGCGGCTGAGTTCTGGATGATTGAGCCGGAGATCGCATTCGCAGATCTCGAAGATGATATGATGCTTGCGGAAAGCATGTTAAAATATGTGATCAATTATGTGATTGAACATGCACCGGAAGAAATGGAGTTTTTCAATAACTTTGTCGACAAAGGTCTGCTGGATCGTTTGGAGGAACGTAGTAAACAATGATTTTGCACGGGTGACCTACACAGAAGCAATTAAGATATTGTCAAAACACAACGACAAATTTGACTACAAGGTATCCTGGGGCTGCGACTTGCAGACAGAGCATGAGCGCTATCTGACGGAGCAGATTTAAAAGAGACCTGTATTTGTAACTGATTATCCGAAAGAAATAAAGGCGTTCTATATGAGACTTAATGATGACGGCAAGACGGTTGCGGCTGCCGACTGTCTGGTTCCCGGAATCGGCGAAATCATCGGCGGAAGCCAGAGAGAGGACGATTATGATAAACTTCTGGCACGTATTCAGGACATGGGGCTGAATAAGGAAGATTATCAGTTCTATCTGGATCTGCGCAAATACGGATCAGCCAGACATGCCGGTTTCGGCCTTGGCTTTGAGCGCTGCGTCATGTACCTCACGGGTATGGCAAATATCCGCGATGTCATTCCGTTCCCGAGAACGGTTAACAACTGCGAACTGTAAAAATGGAATAAAAGAGCCGTATTTCCCATAAACTCTAAGGAGGACAATTTCCGGAGAAGTATGTGTGGAGAATGGGCAGGAACAAATAAATAATAAAACAGGAAGAAACGTCGCAAAGTTTGCAGGCTGCTTTATAGGCACATGTCTGCTCTCCGCGGCGCTTTTTCTGTTATGGTGCGGGATTTCCTATTCCATGAGATTGTCGGTGGAACTGATCCGGGTGGGAATTACGGCATGGTATGCGCTTTCCGGTCTCATCGGTGCAAAAATCCTGCGCGCATGTAAATGTGTTGCCATACCTTTTTGCGCAGTTATGCTGGGAGGCCTTTTTTTCGGGATTCTGTATGTCTGTTCCTGCATACGGGAACAGCACTGGATTGCGCTGGAGGGAGAAAACCTGACGATTCTGATTTTGTGTACGGCAGCGGCACTGCTGGGAAGCGTGCGGTGGAAAAAGAAGTAAGGGCTGTGTGACTGTAAAAAAAAGACTTTCCTTATGGTGACCACTGTGCTATAATAATACAGATAGACGGGAAATCCAAAAAAACAGACAAAGGAGAGATTATTATGAAGCACGTTAAGACATTAAATACCAGAAAGTTACAGAACACCATCAAGAAGGGCGGATGCGGCGAGTGCCAGACATCATGTCAGTCTGCATGTAAGACATCCTGCACCGTAGGAAACCAGAGCTGCGAGAAAGTGTAATTTTTCACACGGAGTGATTACTTACACAGCCCGAACGCTAAGGTAAGAAAAAATAAGGCATAATAAAGCATTTGTAGCGCGCGGTTTTATTATGTTTAGAAAGAGAGGAAATATTATAGTGGTTCATCAGTATAAGAACAACGGCTATGATATTGTTCTGGATGTAAACAGCGGCGCGATTCATGTGGTGGATGATGTGACTTATGACGTGATCGCATTATTTGAAGATCACTCTAGGGAAGAGATCATTGCCCAGTTACAATCCCGGTATCGCGGAACAGGAGAGAATTGCAGAAGCAATCGAAGAAACAGAGCAGTTAAAGGAGCAGGGAGACCTGTTTACGGAAGATGCTTACGAACAGAAGATTTTTGATTTTAAGAAGCGCCCGACGGTAGTAAAGGCATTGTGTTTACATATTGCACATGACTGCAATCTGGCATGCCGCTATTGCTTTGCGGAAGAGGGCGAATATCATGGAAGAAGAGCCCTGATGTCTTATGAGACAGGAAAACAGGCACTTGATTTCCTGATTGCAAACTTCCGGAAACCGGAAAAATCTTGAAGTGGATTTCTTCGGAGGAGAGCCACTCATGAATTTTGATGTGGTAAAACAGTTGGTTGCCTATGGACGGGAACAGGAAAAGCTGCATGACAAGCATTTCCGTTTTACGCTGACAACAAACGGGGTGTTGCTAAATGACGATATCATGGAATTTGTAAATAAAGAAATGGACAATGTCGTTTTAAGTATTGATGGAAGAAAAGAAGTGAATGACCGTATGCGGCCGTTCCGCAAGGGTGCGGGAAGTTATGATCTGATCGTGCCGAAGTTCCAGAAACTTGCAGAAAGCCGGAATCAGGAGCGTTATTATGTTCGCGGTACCTATACCCATTTCAACACCGATTTTTCCAAGGATGTGCTGCATCTTGCAGATCTCGGATTCAAGCAGATTTCTGTGGAGCCGGTTGTCGCACAGCCGACCGATGAATATGCACTGCAGGAAGAGGATCTTCCGGTTCTCTTTGAAGAATATGATAAACTGGCAGCGGAGATGGTCCGCCGTAACAGAGAAGGAAATTCTTTCAACTTCTTCCATTTCATGATTGATCTGGAAGGTGGACCTTGTGTGTACAAGCGTCTGTCCGGCTGCGGTTCCGGAACCGAGTACCTTGCGGTAACACCGTGGGGCGATTTCTATCCGTGCCACCAGTTCGTCGGAAATGAAGATTTTCTGATGGGAAATGTCTGGGATGGCGTGAAAAACACGAATCTGCAGGGACGAGTTTAAATGCTGCAATGTCTATGCAAAAAAGAAAAGTGCCGTAAATGCTTTGCCAGATTTTACTGTAGTGGGGGATGTGCTGCAAATTCGTACAATTTCCACGGAACCATCACAGATGCTTATGATCTGGGATGTGAACTCCAGAAGAAACGTATTGAATGCGCAATCATGATAAAAAGCTGCGGAAGCGGAAAATTAAAGGAATAGGAAGGAAGCAAACATGAAAAAAAAAGCAAGGGCGTCGCTATAATCGCGATTATCCTGGCCTGTCTGATCGGACTGGGATATTACACGAGCACGATTATGTCTGCGACAAGCACAAGTCAGAAAAAAACTGACAACAAGACGGAAGCCGAAGGTATTAAACTTGGTCTTGATCTTTCCGGTGGTGTGTCCATTACTTACCGGATCAAGGATAAGAATCCATCCAAGAAAGATATCAATGATACGGTAGCAAAGCTTGAAGAGCGTGCCGAGAGTTACAGTACCGAGTATGCGGTATATCCGGTCGGCGATGACCGTATTACGGTAGAAATTCCTGGTGTCTATGATGCAAATGCCGTACTTGAGGATCTGGGAAGCCCGGGATCGCTGTATTTTATCGTACAGAAAGATTCGGACGGTAATGAAAACTACAGTTATGACAGTTCCACAGGGGAATACAAACTGAATTATGACATTCAGAATCTGGTTGACAATGGTTCTGTAATCATGGACGGTAATGATGTAAAGTCTGCCAATGCAGCGTATAACCAGACTTCCTCTACCAGTACCAAGGAGCCGGTTGTTCAGCTGACATTAAAGAAAAAAAAAGCAGCAGATGTGTTTGGAGAGGCAACCACAAAGGCAGCTTCTTCCGGAGAATCTATCGGTATTTACTATGATGATCATTTCATCAGTGTACCGAAAGTAGAGAGCGCAATCAAAGACGGAAGCTGTGTCATCAACGGTATGTCTGATTATGATGAAGCGGAACAGCTTGCAACATTTATCCGTGGTAGGTGCGATCAACTTAAAGCTCGAAGAGATGGAATCTTCCGTAGCAGGGGCACAGCTGGGTGGAAAAGCACTTTCTTCCAGTGTCAAGGCAGCCATCATCGGTCTGATCCTTGTGATGCTTTTCATGATCTTAAATTACAGCTTATCTGGTGTGGTTGCATCCATTGGTCTTGCCATTTATACAACCGTAACGGTAGCTCTGATTTATCTGTTTGAAATTACGCTGACACTTCCGGGTATCGCAGGTATTATCCTTGGTATCGGTATGGCGGTGGATGCGAACGTTATTATTATCTCACGTATCCGTGAAGAGATTGCAGCAGGAAAGTCCGTACTGACATCCATCAAAACAGGTTACAAAAAGGCCATGTCTGCCATCATTGACGGTAACGTGACCACCTTTATTGCGGCACTGGTGCTGATGTGGCTTGGTTCCGGAACCGTTAAGGGATTTGCATATACACTGATTATCTCCCTGATTGTTTCCATGTTCACTGCACTTGTCATTTCAAGACTGTTAAATCTGGCATTTTATGCGGTTGGATGCAGAAACGAGAAATTATACGGACGTGCAAAAGAACATAAGACCATCGATTTTATGAAGCATCGCTGGGTATGTTTTATCCTTTCCCTCGTTGTGATCGTAGCCGGATTTGTTGGAATGATCGGTTACGGAGCAGCTGGAAAGGATCTTTGAATTTCAGTCTGGAATTTAAGGGTGGTACATCCATCTCCGCAGATTTTGGTAAGGATTATACCGTTGAACAGGTAGAGGACAAGATTGTACCGGAAGTCGCAAAGGTTATTAATGATAATGCGATCCAGGCAAGTACCGTATCCGGCAGCAATGTTGTGACAATCAAGACAAAGACACTGAGCTTGAGCGAACGTGAAGAAGTAAATCAGATGCTTGTGGACAAGTTTGGTGTGGATGAATCCACAATCGAGAGCCAGAGTATTGGTTCTACCATCAGTAATGAGATGCGTTCCAATGCGGTCAAGGCACTGATCGTTGCATGTATTTTCATGCTGTTTTATATCTGGTTCCGTTTCAAGGACATCCGTTTCGCCGGAAGTGCGATTATTGCACTGGTACACGATGTACTTGTTATGTTAACCGGTTATGCATTGATCCGTATTTCTGTAGGTAATACATTTATTGCCTGCATACTTACAATTGTCGGATATTCTATCAATGGTACGATCGTTATCTTTGACCGTATCCGTGAGAACATGCAGGGAATGAAGAAACAGACACCGGAAACACTGGCAGAGGTGGCAAACCGGTCTCTGACACAGACACTTTCCCGTTCACTGAATACCTCCATTACAACCATCATCATGGTATTGCTGCTGTTTATCCTCGGGTATCTTCCATCCGTGAGTTTGCATTACCGCTTATGATTGGACTGATCAGTGGTACGTATTCTTCCATCTTTATTGCAGCTGCATTATGGTATGTCATGAAACTGCATCTTGGCAAGGACAAATTGTTTAAAACCAGCAGTAGCAAAGACAAAAAATAAATAAATATTAAAAAACAGGGGAGCTGCACGGCAGCTCCCGTTTGTTTTCTAAGGAGTGGAATGGTTGCATTGCACCGAAGAATTCGGTATAATGGGGAAAAAAGAGTTGAAAAGGAGAATATTATGTACACACTGGAAGATATACAGGCAGTAGATCCTGAAATTGCAGCAGCGATCACTGCAGAGTTTGACAGACAAAACAGCCACATTGAGCTGATCGCATCGGAAAACTGGGTGAGCCCGGCGGTTATGTCTGCAATGGGAAGTATTCTGACCAACAAATATGCCGAAGGTTATCCGGGAAAGCGCTATTACGGTGGATGTGAGTGCGTGGATGTAGTTGAGGAACTGGCAAGAGAACGCGCAAAGAAACTGTTTGGCTGTGAGTACGTCAATGTACAGCCGCATTCCGGTGCACAGGCAAACATGGCAGTACAGTTTGCTATTTTAAAGCCGGGAGATACCATTATGGGAATGAACCTGGATCATGGCGGACATCTGACACACACGGTTCACCGGTGAATTTTTCCGGTACGTATTTCCATGTAGTACCTTATGGAGTCAACGATGAGGGATTTATTGACTATGATAAATTAAGGGAGATTGCACTGGAGTGTAAGCCGAAAATGATCATTGCCGGTGCCAGTGCCTACGCGCGCACGATCGACTTTAAGAAATTCCGTGAGATCGCAGACGAAGTGAATGCGGTGCTTATGGTAGATATGGCGCACATCGCAGGACTGGTAGCCGCAGGGCTGCATCCAAGCCCGATTCCATACGCAGATGTGGTAACCACTACAACACACAAGACACTGCGCGGGCCTCGTGGAGGAATGATCCTCTGCAGTGATGAGGTAAACAAAAAGTATAATTTCAACAAAGCTGTCTTCCCGGGAATCCAGGGAGGTCCGCTGATGCATGTGATTGCTGCAAAAAGCAGTCTGCTTTGAGGAGGCATTAAAGCCGGAATTTAAGACGTATCAGGAGCAGATTATAAAGAATGCACAGGCACT
>VOFJ01002113.1_pt1 | contig 30655 bp, 43 predicted proteins | sample 5384081 | NCBI WGS metagenome assembly VOFJ01 (sample SAMN12384729, study PRJNA508395) | human gut metagenome | isolation source: healthy gut I | host: Homo sapiens | reverse complement strand
ATGGGAGATAAAGTGTTCGGTCCTTTCGGATTCTACGATGCTTTCAGCGAAACGGACAACTGGTATCCGCAACGCTATCTGGCTATCGACCAGGGACCTATCGCCGTCATGATCGAGAATTACCGGACAGGCCTGTTATGGAAACTCTTTATGAGCCACCCCGATGTACAAAAGCCGGATTGACGAAACTCGGTTTTAATACCAACAAACAGGATGTGAGACAACAATAAAAGAATCACGGTCGGTGGAAGTGGTCTTACTGACCACCTCCGCCACCGGCGTTTCCTCCGCCTCCGCCGCCTTTCACATCATCATTACTAATGCTTCGGGCAGCTTTCTTCACGCTGGCTTTCAGTTCTCCGATCCGGTAGCTGACACTGACTCCAAAGCTACGGCTCGGCCATTTTGCTACTGCTCTTTGACACGAAGTTGGCTCCTTCCGTATGGTTGTTGTAGCTCCTGTATTTTTCAAAGATGTTATTACAATATAAGTTCACAGACAAACGGTCTTCTTTCAGGAACGAGCGGTTCAGGCTAAGACCATAATATTGATAACCGGACCCCTTTCCTTGCAGACTGATATACGGCGTACTTCCACCACCATTCAGGCTCAACCGCAACTTCAAAGGAAGCGTGTGCTGGATACCCCCGTAGAAAGAGCCATTCCATCCATAGTTGTGCAATCCCTGCGCCTCACTTTTCATATCTGTATAACTTCCGCGTCCGTTCACATAAATACGTGTTTTCGGAGAAGCATTCCAGTTCAGATAAAGGGAAAGGCCGGTATTCCGGTTCTTGCCTATATTATCATAGGTGCTGTATAAAGCCCCGTGCGGTGCTATATGACCGCCGCCAAAGTCTTCCCCGTCCTCGGCAGTAATCAAACGGCTGATTCTCTCGATTCCATTATTATTAAAGGAGTGACGCAATGAGACATTCACGTTAAACTTAGCACTGAAACTGCTGTAAGCCACATCGAACGCATGACTTTTCTCACTCTTCAAATCCGGATTACCCTGACTGATAAACATCGGGTTCTGATCGTCAAAATAAGGGTTCAGGTTCCAGATACCCGGACGCCAGATACGCATATTATAACCGGCACGTATGTTCTGCGTTTTGCCGATCTTCATCCCCAAAGAGACGGAAGGCACCAGTCACTGAAATTGGTATGGAAATTCTCTCCCGGACCGACAATATATTTCACCCGTTGTATGGTCTGTTCTCGTAGCGGAGTCCCGGTTTGAAAGTAAAGTCCTTATATCTCAACGTATATCCGGCATAGGCGGACAGGATATGGTTCAAATGACGGTAATCGCTGCTGCGGTCCTCGTTGTATGCATAATCATTGCTGCCTCCTGCTGCCTCGTAAAACTTATTATCACTGGAGTTCCGCCGGAAGATATACTTCACGCCGGTTTCAATCGTATGCAATTTGCCCGATCGGTGTCGTATAATCCACCTGAAAGGTCTGTTCCATAGTATTCGTCTTACCGTCCGAATGAATGGTAATTGTACAACTTCAGATTTTCTATCAGTTCATCTTTTCTTTCATCCGGAAGAATATCGAGATAAGTGCTATAAGAATCACTCGTCTGAGGTTGTGTGTTCACCTTATAAGAAAAAGCGTAATCATCCGTTGTTTGTTCTTCTTGGAAGTACGCTGATAATCAACGTTTCCATTTATGGAGAACCACGAACTTTTTCCATGATTGTCCGTCCGGTAGCTATACTAAAAGCAACATCCTCGTAATTTGCTCCGTACATCACGGTACTACCGTCGCTGTTACTTATTATTGCTGCCATACATCCCGAAAGCCACCGTCAGCAACCGTAACGTATCAATCTCGTAACTCGCCTCAAGATTCCCGTACTGGAAATTCCCCTTGACTTGAACTGCTGCCGGACTCAAGATATTTTTTCTCCGTATCCGACTCAAAGTTCTCACGATAACTGTCCGAATAGCCGCGCGGGCTGTTATTATAATTAAAGTTATAATTGGCGGAAAGAGTTAGTTTCCCCTGTTTCACCATTGCATAAGCACCGGTACCTGCCCGTTATTGTTCGCGCTTCCACGGAAAGTAGCCGTATATCCTTCAAATCCGCTGCCCACTGTCACGATATTCAGAATACCTCCGATACCTTCCGCATCATATTTAGCTCCCGGTGAAGTGATAACCTCAATATATTTAATCGAATTGGCAGGCATACTTTTCAACACTTCCTTCGGGTTATTGCTCATCATGTTATTGGGTTTTCCGTTCACGTGTACCTTGAAACTGCTGCTTCCGTTCACCTGTATATTATCTTCCCCGTCCACCGTCACCAAAGGAACTTTACGCAACATTTCCAATATACTGTTGGATTTTGAGTCCGGGTCATCTTCAATATTATATTCAATCTTATCCACATCTACCTTTACCAAAGGTTTTTGTGCAACTACCTCCACTCCTTTCAATACGTTATTGTTGGCTTGAAGAAATCATTGTCCCCAAGTCAACCTCCTTCACGGACGGTTTTAGAGTAAATTCCTTTACTATCGGCGCTTTACCAATCGAAGAAATAGTGATGATGTAATTGCCCGCAGCGACATTCAGTTTCTCCTGAAATTTACCATTCGCCCCAGTCACCGCCATCTTGACTGCTTTATCCGGAGCATTTTTCTTTGCTATTTTTGATGGTAGCATACGGTTCTCCCTCTTGTGTTAAAGAATCAATAAGTACTCTTTGACTGTATAAGAAGGAGCTGTGGATTTTGTGCCCCACCCCGCCGCCACGGAGGTAGCGAATACACGAATAGAATTAGTAGTAACAGTCTGTGTTTCATGACTAGAAATATATTAGTTTATGTTTATTAGACGCAAGACATTCAAAAATGCTGCACATTCGAGAGCCAAAAAGTAGTTGGTTTATCTACACTACGAATTTTTCGGAGTTAAGAATATAAAACGAATGGATAAAAATCTTTACTACAGTATATTTCTAGTATTTTTTTAAACATTTCTATTTAGGGATATCTTTTAAATATATCTATTCATGGGCATCTTTAAATTTTCTATTCAAGAGTACTTTTAGACATTTCCGCTCAACGGTATCGGTTATTCCTTATTTAAAAGGAGATAGAATGGTATTTACCGTCGTATCAACCATATCAGCCGCCTTAAGTGAGCGCAGATTCTTCCAACCCAGCAGGTACTAAAGTTCTCTTCATATTTCGTGAACACTTTCACAATCCCGAGCCGGCTGTTTTGCCTTTTCATAGCTGTTTGTATCTCTTTCATTCGAGCTATTTTGCTCTCTTTTGATACAAGAGTTCTTTTGTCTTGACAGCCAATAATTTCAGCATATAAGTTACAGATATTTGCTTTTTTCAATACATAGGTCTTCCAATGTGTCGATATACTCGGCTGTAACTCGATCCCATTCTTGATGCAGGAATCCGATAAGGCTTTCTTCATCAACAGTGGTGATACCTTCTCATACGACATTAAATCTTTTTCATATCCGCCCAAAGCCAGATTTCACTTTGTTGATTCCATACTTACCGCCGCTTCTTCTACGCTAATCCATTTTGGGCATAATGCTTTTGTTTTAATGTGTTCCACAATAAAAATGGATTATTTGTTTATGTGGCACAACGGACATCCACGTTTTCTGTATTTCGGGCGGACGGGGAATTGTTTAGGTTAGACTTTTAGGGTAATCATAACCGACCGGACACAAAAGACGTGAATGCTGTTGCACCATTATCCGGAATCAAGGGCCTAGCGAAACCTCCCAAAAGATAATAATGACAACAGACACCCACGTCAATCGTTTATATATAACACATCTTTTACGGATATGTTGATATAAGCCGTTAACGTGGAACATCTGTCGCATCATCTCTCCTTGGTTTAAATCGCTAGATTCTGATTCCGAGAGATAACACTTACATATTCCTAATTTAAGTAATATATAGCGCCTCCCGCTAATTTCATCACGCTGATGAGCAGAAAGCGTGTGACAAAGATATACATATTTTTTTAAATGTGGTGGAAATATGGAAATAAATGCTGGAAGTTATGTATATTCAGCAAGCCAGCTCAATTATAATTCTTGGGGGATTTGGGTTCAGGACAGCCATATCCCTAAAATTGATTCATTCCCGTACGGGTTTGGCTTCATTCTCTGTACGGTTTTGAATAAAATAATGGAGTATTCTGGAAACGTTGTGGTAAATCTGAAAAAGATGATTGAGTTTTTAAGATTCCCCGTTATCTTTTTATTATAAGATATGGGTCCAGGGTGAGGGGTGGTGAGGGTAGATTTATAACCTTTTATTTTATTATTTTCTATACTATCTCCTTTTTATCCTCAAAAAAAAAAATACGAAAGTTATAAATCTACCCTCACCACCCCTCACCCTGGACCTATTCATTAGCGCACCGTTTAACTCGTTTCTATGCAGTTTTGATTCTTTTCACCACAGAGGACACGGAGGACACAGAGGTGAATTGGGTTTATGACTTACGGTTGTGACCCTAATTTTTGATGCGTAATCCTTCCTCTATAAAGTTGAAAAAAGGTTCTTCGTCAAATTTGGTGGTACTTCTTCTATTGTGAATAAATAATCTTCGCTCTCAGTAGTTTAATTCCTGCCCTATTGTACATCTGTCTTTTTACCGCTTTAATTTTATTCACTGTCCCCTCCAGTAATCCGTTACTGAAGGGGATATCAATAGCTGCCTGTACTGCCTCCCAGTCTTTTTCAATACCATATGCAAAGTTCGTCAGTGCCATATTCCGTGTTGCCTTCGCTTTTTCAATCCACTTTCTAATATCCTTATCATAAGTGTTCCCATTAATCATATCTCTGAAATTCTGACACACGCTTAAAAAGTTCTTTAATCTGCGGTGAGGACTTATACAGTTCCGCTAGTTTAGATTATCCGATTCTCCCTTTAGAATGTATTTGCGTATCTGATTCTGTGAAACTCTCTGTATTTTACTTCTGTTTTCAATGCTCTCATTATGCTCCTTGACTTCCTTCCTTTTTGTTGATACCTTTTTCGCAAGCTGGATGTTATCCTTCCAATAAGTGCGCCACTGATTTTACTCCCCATTTTTGTGCCAATATTTTTTCGAGTAATACAGCCCGCACTAATGATTGTAGCCAGTTCGGATACATATTTAAGAGCCTGTCTTCTGTTGCTCATTCAAGTATGCCCCTATTCTTCTGTTGTGAATAATCTTATAAATGTAGCGACTTTTTCTTACCCAAATGTGTGGCTGTCTGCTCAATGGTCATCCCCTGCATTTTTAAGTTCAAAACCCTGTATATCTTCAATTTTTCTCTGTGTCGGACATCTCCCATGTTAAATATGTCCTGAAGAATTAACGAAGAAGCCGTGTCTCTGTCAGGATATTCGTATTTGAGCTTTTTCTTGGTCTGACGGATTATTTTCTCTATTTCCGGTATCATCGTGTCCGTCATATTCTTGATTAGATGGAATCGGTCGCAGATTTGTGTAACACCAGGAATTATTCTGTTTATAGCCTCTGTGAAACATCTTCCACGGTCTCTCGTTATATATTGTATTTGAGGATTCCGGATGAGCCAGTTATCAAGTGCTTCTCCGTTTCTATCCTCTAACAAAGCAATAGGTATGTGTGTCATCTGGTCTACGACCACACTCATATAATCCTTACCTTTTTTATAGGCAAAATCATCAATACCTACATAAATACTTTTATTATGCATAGGATTGTGTTGTCCGCACTGTTGTAGGATGCGTAAGCAGGAAGAACTACTGGCTGTTATATGGAACAGTTGCAAAAGAGAAGAGGCCTTTCGGGAAGTAAGTTCCAAACTTATCGATCTGATGCGTTCCTCAACAAGATAGCTCCGTCTACCATACCGACGAGCCAGAAAAGACAACGGTTCGCAGAATATTTTTTGTGGACAAGAAACATTGTCACAATAATATTTGCCAACCTTGATGACTAACTCCAAAGTATGACCGTAAACTTCAAGATCCTCAATATGACGGGAGTAGTAACTGTGCAATCGGTGACTGAAATGTCCGCAATAAGGACAGGAAGCCCCTTTGCCAGCCGTATGTAGAAAGACCGTCAATGAGCCAACAGACTTCAGAGATACCATCTTGTTGCAGATTATTGTAGCCAAGACTGAATCTGAAATCATGGAATAATCCCCTATTTGTAGGAGCATTTTCTTTTTTTGATGTATATTTGTACGTTGTAGATATGACTTGTTGCATTGTAACTCTTAATGATGTGGTGTCTTTAAAGTTACTAAAAAGCAAACATATCTACAACTTTTTATAGGATTAAGAAAGAAGAAGAGGGAAACCGTCGAAATAAAAAAAGAGATTACCCCCAAATTTGACGAAGAACCTGAAAAAAACATAAAAAACATCTGCACCTGCAACCAAACGCGTGTAATACACTAGTTGACAAACAGTTGGAACGTTGCAGATACCTGCGGCAGATAGGTTGCAGATAAAGTATCTGCAACACGTTATATAATCAAAGAAAAGCCTTGATTCCTTTGTGCAAAGCTATGGGATAATTGGGGTGACTCTATGGAGAAATTGTGGTCTCTACGGGGAAACGACAGTATCCTTACGTAGAAACTGTAGTGTCCCGCCTTAGAAACTCTCGTTTCCTGCCGTGGAAATTGTAATTTCTAATGCCGGAAACGACAGTTCCCCGCCTGGAAACGGAAGTTAATGTATACAGTATGACTGTTTTCTACACTTCATTCAGTTAAAAGCAACTATACTTATACTTTCCTCTTTTTTAAAAGCAATGAAGTACCCGGAAATTTATTACCTTTGTGTAATTGATTTATAAAACCGGAGTATATGAGCACTAAAATTTATCCGATCGGCATTCAGAATTTCGAAAAAGATTCGTAATGACGGCTATTTATATATTGATAAGACAGCACTGATGTATCAAATGGTAAAGACTGGAAGTTATTACTTCTTGAGTCGTCCGCGCCGTCGCTTCGGAAAGAGTCTGCTCGTCTCCACCTTAGAGGCCTATTTTCAAGGAAAAAAGAACTGTTTACAGGACTGGCTGTAGAAAGGTTGGAAAAGGGATTGGATTAAATATCCGATATTGCATCTGGATCTTAATATCCGAAAAATACGACACACGGAAAGTCTGGGTAATATACTGATAAATCGTTGACTGCATGGGAAAAAGCTATATGGTGCCGAGCCGTCCGAACGTTCATTTTCCCTGCGTTTTGCCGGTATTATAGAGCGCGCCTGTAAGTTGGCGGGGCAACGTGTGGTTATTCTTGTCGATGAGTATGACAAACCTATGCTGCAAGCCATCGGCAACGAAAAATTGCAAAAACAATTCCGGGACACTTTAAAACCTTTCTATGGGGCACTCAAAACAATGGATGGCTATATAAAGTTTGCGTTCTTGACCGGCGTGACAAAGTTTGGCAAAGTCAGTGTATTCAGTGACTTGAACAACCTGGACGATATATCCATGCGAAAAGATTATGTTGAAATCTGTGGGGTTAGCGATCAGGAGCAATTCATGAAAACTTAGATATCGAACTTCATGAGTTTGCAGAGACGCAAGGTTTGTCGTATGACAAAGCTTCTGTACAAAACTAAAAGAATATTATGATGGCTATCATTTTACACATAATTCTATCGGTATATATAATCCGTTTAGTCTGCTCAACGCTTTCAAATATAAAAGAATTCGGCAGTTATTGGTTTGAGACGGGGACACCTACCTATCTGGTTAAGTTACTAAAAAAGCATCATTATGATCTGGAACGGATGGCACACGAAGAAACTGATGCACAAGTACTGAATAGCATCGACTCCGAATCAACCAACCCGATTCCAGTGATTTACCAAAGCGGATACCTCACCATTAAAGGATATGACGAACGTTTTGGCATATACCGTTTAGGGTTTCCCCAACCGTGAAGTAGAAGAAGAAGGATTCATTCGCTTTCTGCTTCCTTTTTACGCGAATGTGAATAAGGTGGAATCCCCATTTGAAGTTCAAAAATTCGTCCGTGAAGTAGAAACGGGAGATTATGATTCTTTCTTCCACCGCCTGCAGAGTTTCTTTTGCCGATACGACTTACGAAGTAATCCGGGAGCAGGGAACTACATTATGAGAACGTACTTTTCATTGTTTTCAAATTGGTTGGTTTCTATACCAAAGTGGAATACCACACCAATAACGGACGTGTAGATCTCATTCTGCAAACAGACAAATTCATTTATATTATGGAATTCAAGCTAAACGGAACAGCAGAAGAGGCTTTGCAGCAGATTAACAACAAACGCTATGCGCTGCCTTTCGAAGCGGATGGACGCAAACTATTCAAGATAGGAATTAACTTCAGTGAGAAAACCCGTAATATCGAGAAATGGGTGGTAGCATCCTGAAGTATACCCTGCCTTGACAAAGAGACTGTTATTATTAACGTGGTGATCTTATTCCAATCCCGGCCACGCTTTGTTGAATACGTAGCCTCAAGCGCATTTTCTAAATTATCATTCAGATTCGGAAAGAAGTCAATTCCTGTCTTTTTTTCCCAGTTCGTCTATTGGATAATGCATAATCAACTAACTTTGTTGATTTCGGAGTGTCGGTATGCTCCATCCAAAAGCGATCGCTTTGAATGAATCTCCTTTTTAAACAACAAAGCCATATAATAATATCTAGGAATGGGCTTGCTACGGTCGTTACTAATATATCCTCTGATCTGATCTTCCTTATCAATCGTTCCTCCTTTTACTACATACAAAGTATCTGAAGGCTGTACAGCTACGCCCCCCATGATTGCACTTGTCCCTCCAAAGTCAACCAAATGCCTGTATTAAATTTATTTCGTTGAGGACTCATATTAGTGTAATAAAAAGTCTGTTCATTTACCTCACGTGAATAAAGTCTGTCGGCGGAAGCACAAAGATGTCCTCTGTCATAACCTTGTTTTCCAAAATCTGCTTGTACACTTGATACTGTGAACCAATAGCAGGATCAGCATCAAAAGGCTCATCACTACGTGATACATTTTGCTGTTTTGTTTGATTGTCAAACCGAATGCAATCCAACGGAATGTTTCTTACTTTATCGTATTCCATACTGAAAGAGTGTAAGCGGTTACTTTCTGCCCATTGAATGTGGTATAATGAGTTACAAACACATCGTTTGCACCATTACGAAGGGCAGGGAGTTCTACGATGCCGGTGGCAAAATTATTGCTATTATTTTTGTCATTATCACTACATGAAAAAAAAGGAAACACATAAAAAAAAAGGAAACCACCATAAATAAATAGACTTTTCATGTTACCGCCAATATTAAAAAGGATTATATAATATACAAATAGAAAAAAGTTGCCCTACAAAGAGCAGCTTTTCCTATTTGTATGTATCCAAAATTTACTCCACCGTATGGGAGCCTAGTCCAGAGATACCAACACTTGCATCATCCTCCGCTGATGTAAGTTTTACTTCGTGCCATTCAGCCAAAGTATATGTAGTATTGGGACTAGTAACTGTAGCAACTCTTCTCAATACAACATTCTCCCCAAATTTCTCTTGTACTCCCTGAGTTCCCATCAAATCAATCAAAGTCTCTCCTTTAAATAAACCAATAATAGCATCATCACCATTAAAAGCCATAGCGGAACATTTTACAACTTCTCCTGCGTAGTTTACAGCCTGATTATTAGCAAATACGACAACATGTCCCGGTTCAATAGTTCCAGTAAAAGCTTTTATTATGAAGAGATGTCCATACTATTTCTTCACCTTCTTTTTTACCATTTGTATTCATTTTCAATGAATAACCAGACAAATCGATCGATTCGCTTGTAGGATTATATATTTCTACATATTTATTATTTCCTTTAAATGATTCCACATATTCAGAGATGAATAATTCACTACCTGATGGTTCCGGGGCAGTACCTCCTTCCACACCATATAATCTAATGTTATAAAGCCGGAAACCTGCAGTGTTATCAGCTACATCAGCAACAAACTTCAACGTAGAAGCATCAGTACCTGTAACCTCTACTTCCACTTGCATAGAATAGAAAATATTAGCTTCTTTATTTGCTGCGCTCACAACCTTACTTGCTGCCACTACTTCCTTTGTCATTCAAAAACAACTTTGATAGCACTCAAATCTGCAGTTTCACCTGCATTATACACATTAGCCGCTACTTCATAAGCAACAATGAACTTACTATAACCTGAAGCTTTTATATTAGAAATTGAGAAATTTACCTCACTATTTTTGGTAGCCAAGCATGATTCACCATAGGTGCATCTGAAGAAACTTCAGGGGTCTTATGAGCAATAGCACGTATATCTCCACTCGTTGCTGCAAAAGTCAAATTTGAATTATCCCAACCCTGATAAGCACTTATAGCTGGTTTTGCTTCATCTTTACCTATAATCTTAGTACCAAACTTTTCAGTAAATATTTCAGTTCCTCAACAGGAGGTTCAGGAGTTTCACCACCACCTTCACCTTCTCCAACAATCTTCACATTCTTCACTTCCCATGTACCTACATTAGAAGTAGTACTTATATATTTGAAAGCAAATTGAATATTTTTACCTATATAGCTAACAAGATCAATATTACCAGAAGAAACAAATTTCCAATCCAGATTAGTTCCATAAGTTGGTATAGTAGCTTGAGTCCAATCAGAAGCAGTACTTTCCTTCACCCATATAGTCAACTCTTTTGCAGGATCACCACAGAATTTATGAGCATGTTCAAATGTCAATGAAGCCTTTTGGTCGCTTTTGTCAGATTTACAACAGGAGATATCAACCAGCTTTCTGATGCTTCTTTTTCTGTTGCAGAGATATAAGCACTAGCTTTCATATATTTGCTGGCAGTTCCGCCAGTCTCCGGTGTATAAGACTCCCATTTCCAGATTTCGCTTACTTTAGTAGGACGTGTCTTATCTTCAATAGTAAATGTACCTTTATCTGAAGCAAATGATTCTTCAAAGAATGTAACTCCGCCAACCGGAGGCGTAGGCTCATCTCCCCCTTCACCAATAATAGTGCCATCTTCCAATATCGCAGTTGTAACTTCTTTCAATCCCGGTAATCCCCATGTATTTTTCACTAAAGGTTTCCTTTCAAAGTCACTAAACGAGGAAGAGGAGTTGTTGCATTATCAACTAAATTTAAAAGGCTGCCTTAACTTCAGAACAGCCAGCAGTTTTACCACTTAAATTAACCGCTGAACAATTCTTATAATCGCTTTCTCCACGGTCATCTGCAATCAGGAATGCAGTCGCTTTCACACCTGTGGGTTGTGTTCCAAAAACAACATCATTTTCAGAACTTATGGACATATCGGTAGAAGACTTAATACCTGCTACAATATATGCTTGTACCCAAGCTACAGTAGTACCATCGGTACGGCCTTAGCCTTTAAATCTGATACAGTATATGGATTATCTTTAGAACCATCACCCGTCAGCCCCGGAACATCACCCTCTCCCAATATATCATAAGGAGCCGGTACATCACTACATGAACTAAATGTGAACACTGCAAGCAGTGTCAAGAATAAAAGCATTTAGAATCTTTTTCATAATTGTATATTGTTATTTGAATTATTTATTGCGTTTTTTACATCACTGCCAGTACGAATAATCAATTGCCAAGCATTGTTATATCGGGTCAGTATACCTGTCACATTTAAAGTACCTTGCGGAAGAATATCTTTTGAGAAGTTAGCATAGATACTGGTATGTGCCACAGCCGCAGACTTAGTACCATCAGCATAGTTGATATTGCGTTCTACAAAAGAAAAGATTTGGATTGGCTACATCTTCCTCTGCTGCATAAGTTGTAGTACCATTTGCATCCGGGAAACTTACATTTTTAATGTAACAAGCAATGGCGCCTGCTTCATATCCACATCGGTCAATTCTGCAGCCGTAGAGATTTCTAAAGGTCTCAATTCATCATAAAACAACTTCGGTTCATTAATCAAACGTACATGCTGTTTCCATACATATTCGGGCATACGTCCCACTTTACCTTCATAAATTGAACCGATTTGTGCAAACACGGTAACTACCGATTTGCAATCCCTTACAGTCAATTACGACTTTTTTGACCTACCACGGACAGAAGGCATATAATCCGGAATTATTAACTCCTACAATAATAGCACCTGTTTCATAACCAACGACAAAGCTGTTTGTAGATGTTTCCACTTTCATCATCTCCAATTATTACACCTTCAATACGTGTCTCATCCTCAATAGTAGTATACGTATCAGTACTCGTATCAATGAAATCATTGTATTTCTCTTTCAGCGCAGCTATTGAAATGGTACGTCCTTCCGGGATTGAATTATTGCCATAAGCATTTCCCGTCACCGGATCATCATAGTTCTCACAGGAAGTGAGACCTGCGCCACATAGCAGCAATCCGGTACATAATATAGATAGTAATTTCTTCATAATTGTTTCTTCCTTTCTTATTGTTTTTGGATTGATAACTACACATTCTTAAAATCTATAACCAATGTTCAAGAAAGCGTTGAACGGGAATGCGTAGAAATACTTAGAGTTCTTAGAAAACTTGTAAACACGTGCGTCACCGTCTTTGTAATTATCATCACGGTTTTGTTCGAAACCACCTGTACGCAAATCTGTATTGTTCAAGATATTAGTCAAACTCAAATTAAGGCTAATGCTCTTTCCGTTGCGTAAACGAATGTATTTTCCGATGGAAGCATCCAACATAAATCCACCATCCAGTTTCTCCTGACCCGGTACATGGAGAACCGGATTTCCATTAGCATCTACGCCGGCACCATTTTTATCCAATACGCTGCCAAGACGACGATAGCTTGAGAAATCGATATATACACGATCATAATAGTTTCCGGTCAAATTGAAGAACCAACCTTTTACATTATAATCCAAAGCAAGGCTATAAGCAGAAAGCGGAGTACCATTAGCACGCATACCTTTAGCATAAACACGATCGAGGTTTGACTCATTCTCACTTTCATATGTCAATACAGCATTCGGATTATTGGTGTATTTAGCTTCACTCCAAGTACCGATAGCCGTCAATGAAAGTTCACTTGTCAACTTAAAGGTAGCCGCTGCTTCTATTCCCCAATGTTCCTTTTCAATGCCATTCATAGAAAGATAAGTGAAACGTGCTTCGCTATCATTATAAAAAGCATCCATTTCTACCTGATTCTGGAAGCGAGTGTAATAACCAGTCAAACGTCCCATCACCCATGGAGTGTTGAAGTTATAAGTCAAATCACCACCAATGATACGCTCTGTTTTCAAGTCTCTCACAAAGTCATTCTTAATACGTGGAGCAATAAAAGAGTTATAGGCCAACGGTGCACGTTCTTCATATCCGGCATTCAACGTGAAGGAATGGTTACCATTGATAGCCCAATTCAAACCGGCTTTTATACCTCCTTCAAAGGAATTTAGCCGTACCGCTGCTACCAAGTGATTTCAACGGAGCACGTCCGTTTCTCATCAATCCATCGCGGAACATCTGTGTAGATCCTATCTTACCGGAAGCAAAATAGTTTAATGACCCGCCATTGTTACCCTGATAACGCACCCATGCACTCTGCTTATTCACATAGATGTTATAATCATAACCAAATTTATCACCTTCACCAATACGGCGGTTAGGATTATCAAGATCATTTTGCACCATACTGGAACTAGCTCCATGATCGCGCACTGCAAATTTGTCGACGTCAGTATAAAGTTGTCCGCCCAGCAAATCCTTCATTTTTTTATAATGCATACCTTTCGTTGTATTCACGGCAACTCCCGCAATGTAGCTGTTGTGTTCATTCCATTGATGATTGAATACCGAACTAAGGTTGAAAGCCAACTGATCGTCATGACGTTCTTCTACATAATAAAGTGTCTCTTTTTACCTAATGCATTCGCCTGTTTATTGGCAAAAATAAAGAGCATCCCAATCTAACTGACGATAAAAACTTTTATTATTTTTCCAATTATCTGTGACTTCATTAAACTGCTGTAATTCATCGGCAGTAGGAACAGATTCCCACACGTCAAAGATTGAGCTAGGCAACTTTTTATAATAATCCGGGCGTGGATCGGCCGCATTACCATTCCAGCCTAGAGCACTTTTCCCATAGTTGGAATATTTGAATCCGGCACTTGTCACTAACTTCTTATTATCATCAATGGTGAAATTCCATGAAGCAATAGCCGATGGTTCGAACTGACGTACAATACGTGCATTTCGTTTTTCTCCATTCTGATATCCCCAGTTCGGATTATAATAATGACTGTTCGCTAAATAATAAAGAGCTTCTTCTTCGGTTGCCGCCATTTGCTGTCCTCTCTCTGTCGGTGTTCCCCAAGTTGCCAAAGAGAGACTATGGCGTTCGTTGAATACTTTCTCCGCACCGAGGAAATAAGAAAAAAGAATTATATTTGATTCCTTCAATATTTCCCTCATTACCCCAGCGATAACCTAATGATCCGGTAAATGCCCAACCATTGTTCATCAGACCTGTAGAATAAGTATACATTCCACGCAAAATGTAGTTGCGGTTACTACCTGACAGTGTTAGTTTTGAGCCACTGCATATTGGCTGGCACGTAAATTGATATTGGTGGCACCTCCTATCGCACCAAAAAAGTAAAGTTGTTAAATTCAAAAGGACCGATCCCTCCTTATTACGGGTAGCATCGTTCAATCCTCCTATTAATCCGTAGCTGAAACGTCCTGTTTCTGCATCATTAAACTGTACCCCATTGATATACATGTCACTGTACTGGGAATCATATCCCCTTACACGAAATCTCATTGGGCTAAACAGATAACCTACATTTGACAGATAAACATCATTGTTAGAAGTGACCAATGCAGATGTGCTCTGTGCTGCATCATCATCCTCATTCAATTGTGATTCTGTAAACATGAAAGAAGCATTGTCCTCACGGGCGTTTTGCTTTGCCTTTTGCTGCGCAAAAAGTGCTGGCATTAAGCAAAATAGCACGATCGCTAACCCTAGTCGTTGTTTCATAATTTAATTTATATTAATGTTAATTGGCCTTTCATTTTTTTTTTTTTTTTTTTTTTTTTTTTTTTTTTTTTTTTTTTTTTTTTTTTTTTTTTTTTTTTTTTTTTTTTTTTTTTTTTTTTTTAAAAGGGATATGCTGTTACGCAAAATAACAAAGAATTTTATATATAACAATGTTTTTTTTTGCAAAAAAAGTAACTAGTAAGGGGTGGTTTTTCCGTTTTCTTTTTTTTAGATATTTGTCATACAAATGACAAAATTACCCACTTTAAAATCAATTTTAAAGATGAAAAAAAAAGCTTAATGACTTTAGGTGTACTCGCTCTTTTTTGTCCTCATAGTATACGGACAAGAAAAAGAAATTTGCCCTCTACAGTGTAGCGTTCTACAATATGGAGAATTTGTTTGACACCATTCATGATGAAGGTAAGAATGACTATGAGTATCTTCCCTAACGGTACTAATCAGTGGAATACGATGAAGTATAAGGCTAAGCCCTTTGAAAAACATGTCGGAAATATTAAGTATGTTAAGTACCGACAAGTTGTTACCAATGGGTCCCGCCATTATCGGCGTTTCTGAAATCGAAAATTACAGAGTATTGGAAGACATACTGAAACAACCTGTTTTTTAGCGGACAGAGGGTACCAATATGTTCACTACGAAGGAGCAGACCAACGTGGTGTGGACTGTGCTTTTCTTCTATAATCCCAAATTGTTTGAACTGACAAATAGTAAACTCGTACCTTATGTATATATCAATGATACAGGTGCATAAAACACGTGGTTTCCTGATTGCCAGCGGTAATATCGCAGGTGAGAAAATGCACTTTATCGTCAATCACTGGCTTCGAGAGCAGGCTTTCTCCGGCGCGTGAACGTGCTGGAGAACAGGTAAGAGCTATCAAAGACTCACTGTTAAGGGAAGACTCCGCAGCCAAAATTGTTATCATGGGGGATATGAACGATGACCCGATGGATAAAAAGTATGGTTACCGTAGCACTTGGAGCTAAACGTAAGCCTGCTGATGTAGGACCTACAGATTTGTACAATCCTTGGTGGGATACTTTTGAAAAAAGGATACGGAACTCTGATGTACAAAGGCAAATGGAATTTGTTCGATCAAATCGTATTCACCGGGAATTTATTGGGCACTGATCGCAGTACACTGAAATTCTATAAACATGAAATCTTCCGCCGTGATTTTATGTTCCAAAAAAGAAGGGAAATACAAAGGTTATCCTAAACGGACACAAGCAGGTGGTGTATGGCTAAACGGATATAGCGATCACTTGCCTACTATTATTTATTTAATCAAAGAGATAAAATGACAAAAGCATTATTTAAACTATTCATCCTGTTCATAACTTGTAGCACTGTAATCTCATGTAGTGAACAGGATTCTCCAGAACTTCCGGACAATCCGAGCAATACCAATCAAGGAATTGCCTCTATTGACCAAACGCAAATCAATGCCAATGGAGGCGGATTTATCATTCGTGTAAAAACTGATGGCACATGGCAGGCTTCAAGCAGTGAGACTTGGTGTACATTGAGTAGAACATCCGGCAATGGAAATGGCTCTATCAGTGGATATATGAAAGCAAATACCGGAGCCTGAACGAAGTGTCATTATTACAATCATAGCAGGGAAAGAAAAAAGCAGAGTTTACACTCAAACAATTAGCAGGCAATGGTTCTAATCCTGATCCAGATCCAGACCCGGAAAAGCCTTCAGGATATGCAGGGAGGATTGAAATTCCAGCTTTGCGTTCTGGAGATATGTATAAGTTCATCACACACACTACTAAAGAGAATAACAAAGAGATTATTACTTATAGCTATGAGTATGATTGTAACAAAATGCATTCTCGTTGGGTCGCATGCACTTTTAGCACCGCCACTTCTGACCAAGATGGTGAAGAAATGAGAACTTTACAGAAGATCTTTCATTACCTCCAGCATACAGACTTGAGAAAAGCTTTTTCTGGTTCTAACTACAGTAGAGACATTTAATAGCTTCCGAAGACAGACAATATTCAGTAGCAGCCAACAAAAAAATTCTACATGTCAAATATGAGTCCACAAATTCAAGATGGATTCAACGGAGGTATTTGGCTAAATTTAGAAAGACAAGTTCAAAGTAAAGGCTATAGCATTACTAATTCAAAAGATACATTATATGTAGTAAAAGGGGGAACAATTAGGGGATGACCAGATACTAAAATATATATCTGATGGCTCTCATAATATAGCCGTTCCCAAATACTATTTTATGGCACTGTTATCCCTTAAAGATGGAAAATATTCTGCCATAGGGTATTGGTTTGAGCATAAATCTTATAATAGTAAAGAACCCTTTTTCTAAATATGAGGTTACTATAGACGAGTTAGAAGCTAATACGGATATTGATTTTTTCCCTAATCTTCCTTCAGACATAGAAAAAGAGGTAGAAAAAGAGTAAAGACAACTGGAAATGGTAACAAGTCATACCACTACTTAAAGATATTCAACAAATATCTCACTTTTGAATTTAAATGAAGAGTAAGTTTCCTTTTAATGAAATTTACTCTTCATTTTTTATCCATTTCACTTTATCGAGTATAGTCGATAAAACACCTCTATTTCATCGATTATATTAGACAAAATAGTAAATTACTAGAACTAGGACTCATGAAAAACGATCAATTGTTCCCCTTTCTTAAATATAAAAAGAACAGCAACAAAACGAGATTACAAGCAATTACCACACCGAATCCTCCCAAAATCCAAGGACGAAGTTTACTCCCCTTCCCTGCAAAGAATAGAGCATAGAACATGTTTACCATTATATTGCTAATAATAGCCTGCATACTACAAGCAGTAATTATCAGTGCAGCCACACTGCCTGTATTTTGCAACAAGTTTAATATGAAAGGAGTGATATCACTAAAACCGGATACAAAAAAGAAAGGAGATTTAATCCGCCTGTGCCCGCATACACTAACGTATAGTGAGTTAAGAAAGTGAATATCACAAAGAGTACGGCAAAAAATCAAAGCAACTTTAAATTCCAACGGGTTGCTACTATCATCTTCTTCTGTTTCAGCAGGCTGGTCTTCCGGTCGTTTTTGTCGGGAATGGATAAACCAGGCAACAATAGCCGCCACCACCGCCATAGTCAACAGATACGGATAAATAGACAGGAAGATTTCTCTACTGAAAATAAGTATCAGTATCATAAATCGTAGAAACATCATGCTGACAGCCAACAGCATGGCAGCAACATAATCAGTCGCTTCCTGTTCAGAGGCTTTCCGGCTTTTTACGGGCAAGTACCGAGATCGTAGCCGTACTGCTGTATAATCCACCAATAATACCAGAAACTAACGTTCCGGATTCATGGAATACATATCTCTTTAATAGGTAAGAGAGATAGGAAATGCCGGATACTACTACCGTTGCCAACCAAATAGAATAAGGAGTCAGATTTATATCCGGAATCAGGTTTTTATGCGGAAGCATCGGTAATATGATACCGCTGATAGCCAAGAACTTGGCTAACGTAATCATTTCATCATTCTTCATCCGTTGAGCAAACTCTGTAAAAGTATGTTTGAGTTCAGTCAGCAGGAGCACAGTCACAACTACCATGACATAAAAACCAGGAAGGTTGGGTAGCTACGATAGGAGCCATACAATAAGTAATCAGGGCAATAATGATGGTAGTTACACCAAAAACATGAAATTGTGATTGCTTTACATAATAGTTTAATCCCAACAGCAATCCCAATACCGCTCCACCTCCCATAAACAGACGCATATCCGTAGGGTCTAAGATATAAAGCAAGTAACCCAGTATACCAATAAAGGTAAAGGTGCGGTCGGTTCCGAAAAGAGTAGTTTCCCCTCACGCTTCAGACTGATTCGACGTTGCGAAAGTCCGATTAATAAAGAAAACAAGGTTACTAAAACAAAAGTAACCAATTCACGCGGCACATAACTGTACAACTGTTCCATATCCATATACTGCTCTTTTTTTTATATAAGAACAAATATACGGTTTATTTGTTAACGCTCACCACGTTTTTTATACGGTTTTTTCATTAGCTGTGAGTTATAGTAACGTATGTCGCCCGTTACCTCCTCACCGATGAAGTCGGGCTTTCACAAAATTCTCATCTTCCGATTCCAGTTCGACTTCCGCCACGACAAGTCCTTCATTCTCACCATAAAACTCGTCAACTTCGAATACATGCTTACCGCTTCGTACCAAGTAACGGGTCTTAGTCAATGATACCGGGTTCACAAAGTTTCATCAGTTCTTCCGCTTCCGCCAAAGGCTCCTTCTCCCCATTCATAACGGCTGGTTCCGGAAGCCTTGGAAGCTCCCTTTATTGTCAGATAACCTTTATCATCCCGAATACGAACCCGGACAGTACGCCCCAAATGAGCACTGCTGATATATCCCTGCACAATACGACTTTTGCGCAAATGCCAACGACTTATACTCTCCGATAACTAAAAATTTACGTTCTATTTCTTGTGCCATGGCACAAAGATAAATAGAAAATTGAGAATTTAAAAAATGATAGTTTGACATCTCACATCATGTATCAGAAAAACTACAATTTTAATTCTCAATTTTCAAGTCTCAATTTATTTCAGAATCTCGTCATAAACTCAATGACGATTTTATCCCGTTCCGACTCTTTAGGGACCCGATTTCTTGTAGAAGTACTTCTCGAAGTTCAACGGAGATCGGCAATAAAAGCCTTGGAGAGACTAAGCGTAATCCCGCCTGTCACACGGTGACGGGCATAGTCATTTATAATCAACGTTTTTGTTGTCTCGTCAATCGTACCATTGCTATGGTCCGTCATCATATCATAACGGGCCAGGAAAGATATTTTATTAAAAACCTTCTTCAGCGGCAAGTCATAATTGACAAAGCTGTTAACTGCATGAACATCTTTAAACGCATTATGCCCATACATTTTTATACAGGTATTCCGCCTCAATATGGAAACGATTGTTCTGATAATAGATACCGGCATCATACATATTGATTCGTACATCTTCCGGTTTTATCATTTGAGTGCTAAGTGTCACATTCCAGTTCTTGCCGGGCAGTAACTGCGCCTTTATAGAATAATTCAGTGTTTTGTGCCATTCTTTCTGGTTTGTCAAACCGGAACCGTTGAACAGTCCACCTTCCAGAATAAACGGGAAATCTCCTTTATGTGTATAGGCAGAAGTAAGTCCGACATCACGCACATTACCCACCTGCTTGGCAATAAATGAACGGTTAGCGAAATACTGTTGGTGCGGTGAACGGTGTGCATCTATCGTGAAAGGAACACGCATCTGCCCAATTGTAAAATTCAGGTCTTTCACCGGAAAGACACGTGCGTACGCATCAAGCATTTTGATAGAGCCTTCAGCGGAAAGGTCGATTTCTGCCTTATAAGCAACCAGCGGATGTACATTTCCCGAAACACTGAAACGGGCATTGCGTACCTCAAAACGGCTTTCGCCTGTTTCTGTCTGATATTCATATTTGCCCCGGATCGTTCCGTGGATTTCCGGCAGATAATCCTTTATCTCCATTGTCTGCTTATCCAGTTTCTTGCCATCTCCGGCATCATCCTTGGCCTGTCCAAAGGCTGCTGTCGTTAGCAAAAAGTGTAACGACGGTTGTTGTAATTCTACTCATTTCAGTTGTTTGCTACTATATTCGCGGCAAAAGTACAACTGTGAAGATACACCGGAATGACAAACCGGCTACGGAAGAATTACAGAAAAGTTACATTGATATTACAGGGGTTACAAAAGCGTTACAAAACAAGAATTCACCACAGATTACATGATTTTCACCGTCCGGGCAGACCTTCTTTTTCGTGCCCCTTGTGCAATCTATGTAATCTGTAGTGAATCAATCAACCGAAAAAGGAGAATGCAACCAACATTACCAATGCCAAAATAATTAATGAGACGAACACTATTTTGACTACCTTTTTGGGCTTGTTGTTCTTCCTTCTTACTAATCGCTGTTTTTTCTTAGCCTTACCCATAATAAGTTAGTTTTAAAGTTCAACACTAACAAAGTAAGAACAAATCTTTTAACTTTCCAAAAATAACACTTGCTAATTTTGTTTTTTATGATTCCTGCGAAGAAAACTCCATCAGGTAAGCCTTGATAAAAGCCATCGATCTTACCGTCCATTACTCCGTTCACATCCGAAGTCTGATAGTTGGTACGATGATCCTTTACACGACGATCATCAAATACATAGCTTCGGATTTGCGACCCCCATTCAATCTTTTTCTTTCCGGCTTCCACCTTTGCCTGCTCCGCCATACGATGTTGCAATTCCTTATCGTACAAGATAGAACGCAACTGGCGCATTGCATTTTCACGGTTCTTAGGCTGGTCGCGCGTTTCCGTATTTTCAATCAGAATCTCCTCTTCCTCACCTGTATAAGGATCTTTATATTGGTAACGCAGACGAACTCCGGATTCTACCTTATTTACATTCTGTCCACCGGCGCCACCGCTTCGGAAAGTATCCCAGGAGATACGGCCGTCTCAATATTCACCTCAATACTGTCGTCTACCAGCGGAGTGACAAATACAGAAGCAAAAGAAGTCATACGCTTACCTTGCGCATTGTACGGAGAGACACGAACCAACCGATGCACACCGTTCTCACCCTTCAGATAACCGTAAGCAAAATCTCCTTCGATATTGATAGTACAAGTTTTGATTCCCGCTTCGTCACCTTCCTGAAGGTTGGCAATAGTAGCTTTATAGCCATTCGTCTCAGCATAGCGCAAATACATACGCATCAACATAGAAGCCCAGTCCTGACTTTCCGTACCACCGGCACCGGAATTGATTTTCAACACACAATCCATCTGGTCGGCTTCGTCACGAAGCATATTCTTGAGTTCAAGCGCTTCCACCGCCTCACGCGCTTTCGCATAAGCGTCATCCACATCTTCCTCTGTTACCAGTTCCTCTTTATAGAAATCAAATGCCAGTTCGAGCTCGTCTGCCAGCGTCTTCACCTCATTATAGCCGTTAATCCACTTCTGCAGATCCTTCACCAACTTCATTTGAGCTTCGGCTCTCTTCTGGTCGTCCCAGAATCCCGGAGCTTGTGTCCTTAATTGCTTCTTCTTCGACTTGAATTTTCTTCCCGTCGATGTCAAAGATACCTCCTCAGCGCATCAGTGCGCTCTTTCACGTCTTTAAGTTGTTCAATAGTAATCATTTGATTTACAATTTTATTATTTACAAATTTCAGATATCGGGGACAAAGATAAGCAAAATTCTGCTACCTTTGTTTTTGTTATTAAAATGTTGTCATATTATGAACAAACGATTGAAACTTTCTTGCTTGTCACTCTTCCTGGCATTAGTGATTTGCAGCTGTAGCTCACAAAAGAAGTATAGCTACGAAACAGTGCCCAATGACCCGCTGAAAAAGCCCGCATTTACACACTGGACAACGGACTAAAGGTTTACCTCACCGTAAACAAGGAAAACTCCGCGCATTCAGACATTCATCGCCGTGCGGGTGGGCGGGAAGAATGACCCGGCAGAAACGACGGGACTTGCCCATTATTTCGAACATCTCATGTTTAAAGGCACCGACAAGTTTGGCACACAGGATTATGCTGCCGAAAAAAATCTATTGGACCAAATTGAACAGCAATTTGAGATATACCGCCAGACGACGGACGAAGCAGAGCGCAAAGCGATCTACCACACCATCGACAGCCTTTCTTACGAAGCTTCCAAATATGCTATTCCCAACGAATATGACAAGCTGATGGCTGCTATCGGTTCTTCCGGCAGCAACGCCTACACATGGTATGACCAGACTGTCTATCAGGAAGATATCCCCCTCCAATCAGATAGAGAACTGGGCAAAGATTCAGGCAGACCGCTTCGAGAATAATGTCATCCGCGGTTTCCATACGGAACTGGAAGCTGTATACGAAGAAAAAAAAATATGTCTCTCACCCGTGACAACAGCAAAGTACAGGAAGCTATTTTTTCTTCTCTTTTTCCCAAGCATCCTTATGGAACGCAAACTGTGTTAGGTACACAGGAGAACCTAAAGAATCCTTCTATCACCAATATCAAGAATTACTATAAACAATGGTACGTTCCCAATAATATGGCGATCTGTATGTCCGGAGATTTAGACCCGGATGAAACCATTGCCTTGATAGATAAATACTTCGGAGGCTTGAAGCCGAATCGGAACTTCCCAAACTGAATCTGCCGAAAGAAGATCCGATCACCGCACCTGTAGTTAAAGAGGTATTAGGTCCGGATGCGGAAAGCGTTGCACTGGCATGGAGATTCCCCGGATTGGCCAGCAAGGATTTCGAGGTTCTGCAAGTTGTTTCGCAAGTATTATACAATGGAAAGGCAGGACTCATCGACCTTGATCTGAACCAGCAGCAGAAGGTGCTGAACAGCTACGGTTACCCGATGGGACTGGCAGATTACTCAGCCTTCATATTGGGCGGACTTCCCAAACAGGGACAAACGCTGGAAGAAGTCAAAGACCTCTTGCTGAACGAAATAAAAGAAACTTCGTGCCGGAGAGTTCGATGAGAAGATGCTGCAAGCTAATATCAACAACTTCAAGCTCTACGAGCTCCAAAGCATGGAAAGCAATGAAGGACGTGCCGACATATTCGTCAACTCATTCATTAACGGAACAAACTGGGAGGACGAAGTAACCGCCATCGACCGCATGGCTAAACTGACCAAAGAGGATATCGTGGCCTTTGCCGATAAATATCTGAAGGAGGATAATTATGCCGTTGTCTACAAGAAACAAGGCAAGGACCCGAACGAGAAGAAGATGACAAAACCGGAGATTACTCCCATCGTATCCAACCGGGATGTGGCAAGTCCATTCCTACCTCCATACAGGAGAATGCAGTAAAGCCCATCGAACCTGTATTCCTCGACTTCAAGAAAGATATGAGCCAGCTGACAGCGAAATCCGACATTCCGGTACTCTATAAGCAGAATACTACCAACGATCTTTCCAACTGATCTACGTATTCGATATGGGTAACAACAACGACAAGGCATTGGGAACGGCTTTCGACTACCTTGAATATCTAGGCACTTCCGACATGACACCGGAAGAACTGAAGAGCGAGTTCTATCGTCTGGCGTGTACTTTCTACGTTTCTCCGGGCAACGAACGCACCTACGTGGTTCTTTCCGGTCTGAATGAGAATATGCCGGCTGCCATGCAACTATTCGAAAAGTTACTGGCAGACGCACAAGTAAATAAGGAAGCTTACAACAATCTGGTCGGAGATATACTGAAAAGCCCGTGCAGATGCCAAACTGAATCAAGGACAGAACTTCTCCCGCCTGATGAATTATGCGATGTACGGCCCGAAGTCTCCTGCCACCAATTTACTGACGGAAGCAGAGCTCGCCAGCATGAATCCACAGGAACTGGTTGACCGGATTCATAATCAGAACAACTACAAACATCGTATCCTGTATTATGGGCCCTAGCAGCAGCAAAGACCTGCTGGCTACCATCGAACAATACCACCGTGTACCGGCTACTCTGAAAGATATTCCTGCAGGAAACGAATACTCTTATCTTGAAACCCGGCGACCAAAGTGCTGGTAGCTCCTTACGAAGCCAAACAGATTTATATGGCGCAAATTTCCAATCTTGATAAGAAATACGATCCGGCTATCGAACCTACCCGCGAATTATATAACGAATATTTCGGCGGAGGCATGAACTCCATCGTCTTCCAGGAAATGCGTGAAACCCGCGGACTGGCTTATTCCGCATGGGCAGGTATAATGCCGCCAAGCTATCTGAAGTATCCATATACGATACGTACCCAGATTGCAACTCAAAATGACAAGATGATTGATGCCGTCAATACGTTCAACGATATTATCAACAATATGCCGGAATCCGAAGCAGCCTTCAAATTGGCAAAAGAAGGATTAATCAACCGCATGCGTACCGACCGCATCATCAAAAGCGATATTATCTGGACTTATATCAATGCACAGGATTTGGGACAAAGCGTAGATCCGCGCATCAAACTCTATAATGACGTGCAGACTATGACATTGAAAGATATCGTTGATTTCCAAAAAGGAATGGGTGAAAGGACGCACGTATGTGTATTGCATCTTGGGAGACAAGAAAGACCTTGACATGAATAAGCTGAAAGCGGTAGGTCCTATCGAAGAACTCACTCAGGAACAAATCTTCGGTTACTAAAACAAGCGATACAGATAAAAACAAAAGCTGTCCTAAAAAGTAAAGAACTCCCCAACGGTCCTTCGGGAAGGAGGAGAGTTGTGATCAGAACCGACTATCGTTTAAACAGGCGTCTTATCCCTGAGCCTTATTCTTCGTACATCTTCTCAATCAGTTCTTTATATAGTTTTCAGAAACCACTGAGCGTTTCAACTTCAATGTATTAGTCAATTCTCCACGCTCCATGCTGAAAGGTTCAGGAAGTAATGTGAAACGTTTTGATCTGTTCATAATGCGCAAATTGCTGTTGCAAGGTCTCTATCCGTGCACGAAACAGACCGACAATCTTTGGATGCTGCAACAGTTCGGCCATATCTTTGTATTCGATTCCTTTCTCCTTCGCATAGTCCTTGACAAACCCGTACACCGGAACGATCAAAGCAGAAACAAACTTCCGCTGATCTGCGATAATAATAGCGATTTGATCAATATAACGGTCTATCACCAGTTTGGTTTCCAATGCTTGCGGAGCAATATATTTTACCATTCGATGTCTTAAACAAATCCTTAATGCGCTCTGTCAGGAATAACTGCCCATTCTTGAAATAACCGGCATCTCCCTGTATGGAACCAGCCGTCAGCATCGATAGCAGCAGCAGTAGCCTCCGCTTTTTTATAATATCCTTTGGTTATACTTTTTCCACGGAGCAGGATTTCATTGTCTTCGCCTATCTTCACTTCCAGTCCCGGCAATACCACACCTACCGAACCGATATCATAACCCTACCGGCAAAGTACATGATACCGTAGCCGTAGACTCTGTCAGTCCATAGCCGACCACCATGTTGATTCCTACCGAATGAACAAATTCATTGATTTCATCGGGCACGGCTGCACCGGCTGTCGGAAAGAAATTTCCATTCTCAATACCGATCGTCTTCTTCAGCAAAGAATAAATAGTCTTCTCGTAGAACTTATATTTCAGTTGATTCATCACCGGAGGGGTCTTTCCCAACCGAAGATAATCCAGATTATGGATTCTGCCGACTTTGATGGCATCCAGCATCAGCGCCTTCTTCAATCCTGTCGTTTCATTGATCTTCTCCTGTACACCGGCATATACCTTTTCCCAGAAACGGGGTACGCTGCACATCAGTGTCGGGCGAATTTCTTTAATGGTTGTCTGGATATCTGCCGGACGAAGATTGATGCAGATCTGTACTCCTTTATGAATACAAAAGATAGCACCATGCCTTCTCGAATACGTGTGTCAACGGAAGGAAGTTCATAGAAACGTCCTTGTCGGTCATTGTCGTCAGACGCTCGTCATGCGTATGGAACTGCTCCAGATAGCACGAATGATGCAACATTACTCCCTTCGGCTCTCCCGTCGTACCGGAAGTATAAAGGATGTTAGCCAAATCATCGTAAGAAGCACGTGCGGTACGTTCTTCCACCACCTCATTATGCGGCAATCCTTCGCCCATTGCCATAAACTCATCAAAATAGATGGAAGAGACATCACGCGGGTCTTTTACTACCGAACGGTCGAAAATAATCAGTTGTTGTAACGAGGAACAAAAGCCGAAGATGCTGAATGCAGAATCATACTGATACTGTTCGCCTACAAAAAGATAACGGATTTGCGCATCGTTGATAATGTATTGTGCCTGTGCGGGTGAACTCGTTGCATAGAACGGAATAGTAACCCCGCGATTGGCAAATGCGCCGAAATCGACATAGAACCATTCAGGTTTATTCTGTGAAAAAAATACCGATATTCTCTTGTTCCTCCACTCTAGCGCAACGAAAGCATTAGCAGCCTGTCGTACAGTTCCGGAGAATTGATTCCAGGTAATCGGAATCCATTGTGCTGTCTCATAGTCGCGGTATCTCAATGCTACCCTGTCGCCATACTTTTCAGCCTGACGGTGGACCAAGACAGATAAATGATGATAAGTCATACTCTTTGTATTGATAAATATGGTACAAAGGTATTAGTTTTATTTGAAACTATTGCGCATAAACAGGCATCTTTGTGCAAATATTAAGCTCTAAATTAACAAGTTTGTATATGAAATACGATATTCCAAATTCCAAAAATGACAGCCGAAGCTTAAAAGCCCGATTTGATATAGAAATCACTAATCAGCATTCCGTCCATCAGTCGGGAAGAGACGCAAGCCGCTGATTTCCTGCAAAATTATATCGAAGCCGAAGGGATGCAGACCGGACGCAAAGGAAACAATGTTTGGTGCCTCAGCCCTATGTTCGACCTTAAAAAGCCGACAATCCTGCTCAATTCTCATATCGACACGGTAAAACCCGTAAATGGCTGGCGCAAAGACCCTTTCACACCCCGCGAGGAAAAACGGTAAATTATACGGATTGGGCAGTAACGACGCCGGAGCCAGTGTTGTTTCATCTTTCAAAATTCCTGCAACTATGTCGCACTTCTCAAAATTACAATCTCATCTATCTCGCTTCCTGCGAAGAAGAAGTTTCCGGGTAAAAAACGGAATAGAAAGCGTATTGCCCCAACTACCCCTCCCATCATTCGCTATCGGCATGGCGAAACCTACGGAGATGCAGCCTGCTATTGCCGAAAAGGGTTGATGGTGCTGGATGTTACGCATACGGCAAAGCCGGACATGCCGCACGCAATGAAGGAGTGAATGCCATTTATAAGGTATTGAACGATTCGCCCCTGGTTCCGTGATTATCGTTTCGAGAAAGAATCACCTTTTACTCGGACCGGTAAAATGACGTTACGGTCATCAATGCAGGCACTCAGCACAATGTAGTTCCCGATAAATGTACATTTGTTGTTGATATCCGAAGCAACGAACTTTACTCCAACGAAGATTTATTTTGCAGAGATCAGAAAGCATATAGCCTGCGATGCGAAAGCCCGCTCGTTCCGTCTCAATTCTTCACGAATTGATGAGAAACATCCGTTCGTACAGAAAGCGGTGAAGATGGGACGCATACCTTTCGGTTCTCCTACTTTTGTCCGATCAGGCATTGATGTCGCTTTGCATCGGTAAAGATCGGTCCGGGACGCCTTCACGTTCACATACGGCAGAAGAATATATTATGCTGAAAGAGATAGATAGGCTATCGGGATTATTTTAGATTTGTTGTGACGGACTAAAAGCTTTAGTCCGTCTTTACACTCATCAAGTAGAAATCGGCTATATGCCGATGCTAACCCTCAATATTATCTTGCCATGTAGATCATCCATACTAACCACATATTTAGGATAATGATCATCAATTGCCAGTAAAGGGGCAAACTCACAATCGATGGTTGCTTTTTGCAAGCCAAGTTGATAAGTAACCTGCACATATATTTTTCTCTTCACGCCTAATGGCTACAAAAATCAACTTCTTTTTCATCCTGTTTACCTACATATACTTCGTATCCGCGGCGTTTCAATTCCATGCAAACCAAATTTTCGAGCATTCCCCCAATTAACCGGTCCCGATACCCCATCACAGAATAAATTAATGAAAGATCACTTACAAAATACTTTTCATTGGTTTGCAGAATCTCTTTTTGCCCTTGATGTCATAACGTGGTATACGTTGAATGACAAAAGCACTATCTAAAGCATTGAGATAATTATAAATCGTATTGATATCTACTTTCCGTTGCTGACTTTTTGAAATAGTCGGCAATATTTTTCGCATTTAGTTTATTCCCAATATTATCAAAAAAACAAACTTCACCACTCTTTCAAGCATTTCTACGTTACGAATGCTATGCCTCTGCACGGTATCACGAAGAATGACGGACGAATAAATATCATAAACAATTTTGTAAATAGCATTATAATCATAGTTTGACGTATGAATAGCCGGAAATCCCCCCATTCGAAGATATTTCAAAAATCCGCTTTACGGTCGGACGCAGAAATTGTTAGCGAGAGATTATGGAATAACAGATATTCCTTAAAAGATAAAGTCATAATGTGAAAGGCAACGTATCTTCCTGCCAAATAAGTCGAAAAACTCGGAAGATAGTAAACGTGAATTAGAACCTGTCACATAAATATCTACATCCAAGTCAACCAAAAAGGCATTCACTGCCTTTTCCCAATCTGTAACTTCCTGAATCTCATCCAAGAGAATATAATATTTTCCCGGGGCTTTCGTAGCTTCCCGAATATGAGCGTATAACGCCTTCGCCTCCTTCATGTCTATCCACTCGAAACTTTCAAAGTTCATATAAATAATATAATCCTCAGATACTCCTCTTCGTAAAAGTTCCTCACGAATTAAACGCAACACGACCGACTTGCCACAGCGACGAATACCAGTGATTACTTTCACAAATGGCTTATCAATAAAAAGGAGTGATTTGCTCCATATAAAGTTCACGATTAATCATACAACTGAAGTTTTTAGGGTTATAGACACAAATATAAATAATTAATCGGAAGTTTTTTGGGGGTATACCCCAAAAACTTCCGATTTCAAGTATGTTTTATGGTTATAGACAGAAACGACAATGGCATTTATGAAAAAAAAGGGGCACCTCCTGTATCTTTATCTAAGATAAATTTAGCCACCATCATAATAACGGTGGCTAAATCAAAGAAAAACAACCAGTTTCAATGGTCTATTCAATCCATCCCGGATTTACAAAGAGCATAGAGAAAAAAGTTTACCTGATTCATATTATATATCAAATCAGACATTTCCATGCGATCCACTATTGCTCATTTTGTTAAGATATCAAGCATATCAAAAAGGCAATTATGCCTAATAGATTAAATAACAAAACCAAAATGACCCATAAATATTTATATGGTTTAGTAAGTTGATGACTTTTCAACACGACCAATATCCCAATCAACAAAATCAGAACATAAACAATTTCAAAAAAATTGGAGGCATAATCATAATTTTTTATTCTCAATCAATCATTAATATGCAGAAACTGTAACACTTCCCTTTTCCCCGCACTCTTATCGTATGTCCCTGAAGAATTAATAACATAAGAAAGGTTAAAGCCAACAACCTGAGTTATAGTTGCCTTAATTTTCCCCGTACTATTAAATGATATATAGCATTTCCCGGATACATAGCCACTGCATAAGATTGAGAATACGTATAAACTGATAACTCGTTATATCTGCTCACATCTACATTTTTTGTTATCTTCGATCAAAGTTTACACTTGAAAACCAGCAAGATTCCAAATCCAATCAATTTGAATGAAATTTTACTACGTGTTTTAGCAAGCGGCACACTAGTTTCCTGCTCTTTACAATAGCGTAACTGAACGAAGCATACCGA
>VOFJ01003747.1_pt1 | contig 30664 bp, 40 predicted proteins | sample 5384081 | NCBI WGS metagenome assembly VOFJ01 (sample SAMN12384729, study PRJNA508395) | human gut metagenome | isolation source: healthy gut I | host: Homo sapiens | reverse complement strand
ATCGTTCCACGGCGTCGGTCATCACGCTGTGCAGATCGGCGTAACGGCGCAGGAACCGGGGCGAAAAACCCTTGTTGATGCCCAGCATGTCGTGGATCACGAGCACCTGCCCATCGCACCCTCCGCCGGCGCCGATGCCGATCGTCGGCGCCGAAATCTCCTTCGTCACCCGGTCGGCCAATGCCGCGGGAATCTTTTCCAGCACGATGCCCAAACACCCCGCATCGCTCAGCAGACGGGCGTCGCGCACCAGTTCTCGGCCTCGGCCTCCTCCTCCTTGGTGCGGACCGCATAGGTGCCGAACTTGTGGATCGACTGGGGTGTCAGACCGAGGTGTCCCATGACGGGAATGCCGGCCGAAAGGATGCGCTGAACCGATTCGAGAATCTCCTCGCCGCCCTCGATCTTGATGGCGTCGGCCTCGGTCTCCTTCATAATGCGGATGGCCGAGTCGAGCGCCACCTTCGAATTGCCCTGATAGGAGCCGAACGGCAGATCGACGACGACCAGCGCACGACTGACGGCGCGCACGACCGAACGTGCGTGATAGATCATCATATCGAGGGTGATGGGGAGCGTGGTTTCGTAACCGGCCATGACGTTGGCCGCCGAGTCGCCCACGAGAATCACATCGACACCCGCGGCATCGACGATCTTCGCCATCGAATAGTCGTAAGAGGTAAGCATGGCGATCTTTTCGCCCCGCTGCTTCATTTCCGTAAGGCGGTAAGTCGTTACCGCGCGGACGGTGCTTTCTACTGACATTTTTTCAGATTTTAGGTTTTACAACGCGGCAAAGATAGCGCAAGGCGAGCGCAATGACAAATTTATTCGGGCATTGCCGAGCCGCAGCCTATCTAAACCGGGGTTTATCCCCGGTAAAGTGCGCAAAAGGCGAGCGCAATGGCAAATTTATTTGGACTTTGCCGAGCCGCAGCCTATCTAAACCGGGGTTCATCCCCAGTAAAGTGCGCAAGGCGAGCGCAATGACAAATTTATTCGGGCATTGCCGGGGACAGATGTGCAAAATCCGGGGCGGCAGCGCCACAATCTGTCATCACCTCCGAAACCGGCATCTCTCGCCAAAACTTCTAAAACCCAGTTCTTAGCTGGGAAAAAATGGCCCATAAAACAACGCCCCCGGCGACCGAGACGTTGATCGAATGCTTGGTCCCGGACTGCGGAATCTCGATGGCCCCGTCGCACATATCGACGGCCTCCTGCCCCACGCCATCGACCTCGTTGCCGAAGACCAGCGCATATTTCACGCCCGGCCGGGCACGGAAGGCGTCGAGCATCACGGCCCCTTCGACCTGCTCCACGGCGTATATCTCATACCCCTCGGCGCGCAGTTGCGCAATGCACTCCGGGGTCGTCGCATGGCTGGCTCCAGGGCACGGTCAACTCGGCTCCCAAGGCAGTTTTGTGGATGTCGCGGGAGGGCGGCACGGCGGTAATGCCGCACAAGGCGATCCGCTCCACGGCGAAAGCGTCGCCCGTGCGGAAAAAAGCCCCGACGTTCTGGGCCGAACGGACGTTGTCCAGCACTACCGTGACGGGCATTTTCTCCATCGCGGCGAACTCTTCGGCCGAGGGCCTGCCGAGCTCTTCGTTGGTGATTTTGCGCATAATGGCTTCGGAATGGTTGATTTCGGGGTCAAAAGTAAATAAAATTAAAATCTTTTCCCTACTTTTGTGACTCTATCAATCAGGAAACCGATGAAAAAACTGCTGCTTCTGCTCGCACTCGGCGGATTCGCCGTCGCAGGACACGCTCAGGAAATCCTCGTGGGCGCCGACTTCAAAATGTACTTCGACAACAAGGAGTTCGGCAGCAACGAGTTCGCGGTCCCCGGACTGGACATCGAGTCGGGCACGGATTTCGCCGCCCGACTGCTGCCCCGCGTCGGCATCCGGTGGGACGAGAAGAACACCCTCGTCATCGCCGCGGACATGATCAAGAACTTCGGGTCGGCGGAATCGGCCTATCTGTCGGAGGTGAAACCCGTCTTCTACTACCAGTTCCGGACGCCCCGCGTCACAGCCGTGGCCGGTATCTTCACGCGCGACATGATGCACGACGACGATTACTCGACGGCCTTTTTCTCCGAATCATACCGTTTCTTCCACAACCGTATGAACGGCGTGCTGGCGCAGTATAACGGTCAGGGGGGCTCCTACGTGGAGTTCGTCTGCGACTGGGAAGGTATGTATTCGACTCTCGCGCGAAAAAGTTCCGCATCCTCTCGCCGGGACGCCACTATCTCGACCGCTTTTACTACGGATTCAACTACTGATGTTCCACTTCGCGGGACAGCAGGACGCGCCAATCGAAAACGTCGTGGACCTGCAACTGCTGAACCCCTGCGTAGGCGTCCGGTTCAACGCCTTCTTCGATTTCGACATCAAGCTGGGGGCGCTACTCACGGCCCAGCGCGACCGCAGTTTCGGCCATTCGTGGGAAACGCCCTGCATGGGCGAATTCGCGTTCCGCATCAGCCGCTGGGGACTTTCGCTCGACGAACGCCTCTACGTCGGCGACAACATCCATCCGTTCTTTATGGGACACGAACTCGAAGACGGCACGCCGCTGCCCTACGGCCGCGAACTCTACCCCGCCGAGAGCTTCTTCCGCACCGACCAGAAGGTGTACAGCCGCACGGCGCTCTCCTACCGCCGGTCGTTCTTCGACGACACGGTGTCGGTGCGCGCCGAGTTCGCCGCCCATCACGACGGCACGGCCCTGGGCACGCAGCAGATGCTGGTCGTGGGCGTGAAGCTGCTCAAAACGGTCTACAACAGCAAGAATCACAAAAAATAACCGAATCATATGGCAAGCGAAACAAGCGAACCCCGTGAGAAGTCGCTGAACTTCCTCGAAGAGATCATCGAAGAGTCGATCGCCAAAGGCGAAAAGCACATACAGACCCGTTTCCCGCCCGAGCCGAACGGCTATCTCCACATCGGCCACGCCAAGAGCATCTGCATCAATTTCGGACTGGCCAAAAATACGGAGGCAAATGCAACCTGCGGTTCGACGACACGAACCCCGTGAAGGAGGACGTGGAGTACGTCGATTCGATCAAGCGCGACATTCAGTGGCTCGGCTTCCAGTGGGAGCTGGAGCGTTATGCGTCGGACTATTTCGACCAGCTCTACGAGTGGGCCATCGTGCTCATCAAGAAGGGGCTGGCCTATGTCGATGACCAGACGCAGGAGCAGATCCGCGAGAACCGCGGCACGGTGTCCGTGCCGGGAACCCCGTCGCCGTGGCGCCCGGACGGTCGAGGAACCTCGACCTGTTCGAGCGGATGAAGAACGGCGAATTCCCCGACGGCGCCAAGGTGCTGCGCGCCAAGATCGACATGGCCCATCCGAACATGCTGTTCCGCGACCCGCTGATGTACCGCATCATCCACACCAGCCACCACCGCACGGGCGACAAGTGGTGCATCTACCCGATGTACGACTACGCCCACGGCCAAAGCGACTCGATCGAGAAGATCACCCACTCGATCTGCACGCTGGAATTCGACGTGCACCGCCCATTAAGTACGACTGGTTCATTCAGGCGCTCGACATTTTCCCTCGCACCAGTACGAGTTCGCGCGTCTGAACCTCACCTACACGATGATGTCGAAGCGCAGAGTTGCTGAAACTCGTGCAGGAAGGCGCCGTGATGGGCTGGGACGATCCCCGCATGCCGACCATCTGCGCCCTGCGCCGCAAGGGCTACACCCCGGCTTCGGTGCGCAACTTCGCCGAGATGGTGGGCGTCGCCAAACGCGACAACGTGATCGACCTCGGCAAGCTGGAATACTGCGTGCGCGAGGATCTGAACAAGGTCGCCCAGCGCCGCATGGCCGTGCTGAATCCGCTGAAAGTGGTCATCACCAACTACGACGACGATAAGACCGAACTCTTCACGGCCATCAACAACCCCGAGGACGAGAGCGCCGGAACGCGTCAGGTTCCGTTCTCGAAGGTGATCTACATCGAGCGCGACGATTTCATGGAGGAGCCTCCCAAGAAGTTCTACCGCCTCTCGCCGGGCGGCGAAGTGCGCCTGCGCTACTCCTACCTCATCAAGTGCGAGGAGGTCGTGAAGGACGCCGAGGGCAACGTCACGGAGCTGCACTGCACCTACGATCCGATGTCGGGCGGGGGTTCGTCGAGCGACGGCCGCCGCGTGAAGGGCGTCATCCACTGGGTGTCGGCGAAAGACGCCGTGGAGGCCGAAGTCCGGCTGTTCAATCCGCTCTTCACGAAAGAGGACCCCGACGACGTGGAGGAGGGACAGACGTGGGAGGACAACCTCAATCCCGAGTCGATGGTCAAGGTCACGGGCTATCTGGAACCCTCGCTGCGCGATGTTCCCGTCGGTCAGGCCGTGCAGTTCGAACGTGTGGGCTACTTCTGCCCCGACACCGATTCGACCCCCGAAAAGCTGGTGTTCAACCGCACGGTGACACTCAAGGATTCGTGGGCCAAGATCAACAAATAACGCCCCGCAGGCATGCACGAGAAAGAGACCCGGCAAATGCCGGGTCTCTTCTTATTCTCCGCCGCACTTTTCCGGACCGCAAACCGGTCTGTCCCGGCGGCACGAAGAGCCGCCTGCGAGACGCATCGGCGGCTACGGCCGTCTTCGCCGGAGGGGGGGGGTACAGACCTTTCCGTTCCGGCGCAGAGTAAGGATGCAGCTCTGCTTCTTCCACATCCCTTCGATCCAGTAGGCGTCCCAGCGCGTCGCCGAACGGAAAGCCTGCACGGCCGCCTGCAAACGCGGATCGGCAGCGTCCTCGATCTTCTCTCCTCCCGGCATCAACAACCTCGCCCGGTCGATCTGCGCGACCCGCCCCGTGGAATCGGGGGCAAAAACGACAGACAACGCCAACTGATCGGGCAACGTTCCGACATACAGGCTGTCGAACGCCGCAGCGACGCGCACGACATTGTCCATCATCTCCACACCGCACTTATACAGACGGTTCCGATAGGCTTTCGTACCTCCTGCGCCCCTTGGACAGCATAGCAACCCATTCCCGCTCCAGATTCCGCTTAAATCCGTCGTGCTGGTAATACACCGAAGCTCCCCGCGCCATAGCGGATTTCGCCGCTGAACCAGTCGGCCCGGGCACGCGATCCTTCAGCCGATTTCGGAAACAGTTCGGCCCCCGTAAAAACCGGATCGCCCTCCGTGGTCTCCACCCGTTCGAGCCACAACCGCCCCTTATCCAGCCGCCAGACGCCGATATAGGCACGCCAGCACGCCGTACTCCACGGCGCGTCGATCTCCTTCAACCGTTTTTCGAGCCGGACGAGCACGGCGGAATCCGCCTTCACCAGCGGCAAGGCGAACAGAGACATCGTATCGCACCCGACGATCAGCCGTTCGGCAGTCTGCCCCCCGAAGATCAGCCGTTCGGCAAAAGATAAGCAAAAACCGCGAATCGTGCAAGTCCCGCTGCGACAACGACATCGGCTCCGCGTCAGCTGCATGCCCGTGCAGAGCTAACGCAGAACCACCGAACCGCGGTAGATATGCCCGGCGGCGGAGCCTTTGCGGTTCCCGCGGATCGCGCGCCGCTTGCGGGACAGCTCCTTGTGCCAGCGGAAAAAATCGCGGTAGGCGCGGAACACCGCCCGGAAATTGTCCCCGCGGCCCTGCGCCAGGTAGGAGAAAGCCGCCAGCAGGTCGAGCGCCGGACGTGCCACGGCCACAAAAAGCCGCTGCGCGGGAGAGGTGCATTTGTAGAGCATCGCCAGATTGTTCCGGTGATTGTAAAAGACCTTGGCCGGAGAATCCGTCTGGAGCGTGCCGCCGCCGAGGTGGTAGACCGTGCTTTGGGGAACGACCCGCACGCGGTAACCCGCCAGCTGCATCCGCCAGCAGAGGTCGATCTCCTCCATGTGGGCGAAGAAATCGGCGTCGAAGCCCCCCAGCGCCCGGAACACGTCGGCCCGGCAGCAGAAAGCCGCGCCGCTCACCCAAAAGACATCGCGGGCGTCGTCGTACTGCCCCCGGTCCTCCTCCACGCAACGCAGGATGCGGCCCCGGCAGAAAGGATAACCCAGAAAGTCGATGAATCCGCCCGAAGCCCCGGCGTACTCGAACGTCGTCCGGTCGGTACAGGAGATCAGTTTCGGCGCAGCGACCGCCACGTCGGGATTCGCGTTCAGGCAGTCGAGAATCGGCCCGAGCCACCCCGCAGGAGTCTCGACATCGGAATTGAGCAGCAGGTAGTAATCGGCCTCGATCCGCTCCAGCGCCCGGTTGTAACCGCCCGCAAAGCCGTAGTTACGGTCCATGCGCAGCACCGAAACCGTAGGGAATTCGGCGACAAGAATCGCCACGGAATCGTCCGTGGAACCGTTGTCGGCCACCACGACCCCGACGCCTTCGGGCGCCGCGGCCACGACCGACGGCAGAAAACGACGCAGGTGTTCGGCGCCGTTCCATTCAATATGACGATTTTAGCTACCGGCATTTCGTTTGTGTTTCCAGCGGCGGTGCGACCATCCAGAGTTCGGGACGCCGGCGGATCTCCGCTTCCAGCATACGAACGTAACGCTGCGTGATTTCGTATTCGGCGACCTCCTCTTTCCCGCTTCGTAGATCAGTTCGAAGGACATCTCGTAACGGCCCCGCCGCAGGCGCTCCATCTACGAAATAGACCGGAAGCTGACAGCGCAGGGCCAGTTTCTCGCCCCCGTCGAAGAAGATCGTATCCTGATTGAGGAAGCGGAACCAACGGCTGTCGGGACGCCGCGGGGGATTTTGGTCGGCGATAAGCCCCATCACGAGATTCCGCCCCCCGATGCCCCCGGCTCGGTTGCGCAGGTAGAAGCGCAGGCTCTCTTTCATCGCAACGGTCGTGGCGTAATCCCCGTTGCGGAGACGCTGGTAGAACGCCTCCACGATCCGGCTCCGCAGCGGATGGTAAACGGCGACGACGATCTGCGTCGGGTCGTACAACCCCCAGAACGAACAATATTCCCAGCAGCCGAAATGGGCCGTCATGGCGATCCAGTCGCGGCCTCCGACCCGCTCTTTCTGCTCCTCCAGCCCCTTTACGGTCAGCAGGGAACGCCCCTTTTCGGGCGTCAGTCCGGCCAGGTTGATCGTATCGACGAAAATCTCGGCCAGCGTGCGGTAGAACCGCCTCCGGATGACGGCCAGTTCGCGCTCGTCCTTCTCGGGGAACGAGTTCCGAAGGTTGGTCTTCACGACCTTCATGCGGTAGCGCAGGCAGTAGCGAGCAACACAAAAGATCAGGTTCTCGACCACGTAATACTTGAACCAATACGGCATTGCGGCGAATACGCGCGCCCCCAGCCAGAGAGATTCCAGCCCGATTCGCTGCATGGGGGTCAGTTCCGTCGTTTTCATGCCTGCCGTGCGGTTAGGGTTCCACGAAAAGTTTCACGTTCTCGACCTTGGTGCGGATCTTCAGCCAGCGGGAGAGCGTCTCCCGATCGATCGGCACCGCAGGGTCTTTGGGCGTCACCACGCACACGAGCGTCGTATCGCCGGGCGTGCCCTTCACGTCGAAGGTGATGCCCTTCGTCAGCGAATGGCCCCGATGTTCTCCATCATGGCCCCCACCCGCGCGAAATGTCGTCCACCTCGACGTTCGTCACCCGGTAACGTTTCAGCTGCGAGGCCATCTCCCCGATGCGGCGGTTTTTCTCCTCCAGCAGCTCCTTATAGCTCTGCTGCAACGACGCCACGTCGATCTTGTCCGCGGTGTTGGCCTGGCGGACGACCAGTTCGGTCTTCTCCAGCCCGAAACTGCGCATCTGCGTCCGGGCGTTCTCGATCACCTCCCCGCCCAGCGGTTCGCCCACGAGCAGCAGTTCGATCTGCGACGGGTTTTTGCCCTGTGCGTAGTGCTTGTTGCACTCGATCACGCGCGTATGCGGGAAATTGAAGACCTGCGACACGTATTTGTCGGCCACGGCCTCGAACACCGAGACCCGGACCATGTGGAAGCCGATGACGACGCTCGGAATGAAGGTCACCAGCGTAATGACCATCATCAACCGTTTGACCGTGCGTTCGCGGGTCTTGTCGATGAAGGCTTTCTTCTCGTATTTCAGGAAGCGCACCATGGCGTAGGTCGCCAGGGCGATGAAGACCGAGTTGATGAAGAAGAGGTAGAACGCCCCGAAGAAGAAGCGCATCTGCCCCGTGGCAAGGCCGAAGCCCGCGGTACAGAGGGGCGGAATCAGCGCCGTAGCGATCGCCACGCCCGGGATCACGGTCGACGTGCGATCCTGCCGCGTCTGCGCCACGATGCCCGCCAGACCGCCGAAGAATGCGATCAGCACGTCGTAGGTCGTGGGAACGGTGCGTGCCAGCAACTCGCTGCTGTTCGACGAGAGGGGGGCGACATCAGGAAATAGACCGTCGAGGTGATGATCGCAACGACGAACATGAGCGTAAGGTTGCGCAGCGACTTTTTGAGCAGTTCGAAATCGTTGATGCCCAGCGAAAGGCCGATGCCCATAATAGGACCCATGATCGGCGAAATGAGCATGGCGCCGATAATTACGGCCGCCGAATTGACGTTCAGGCCGAGCGACGCGATCATCGTCGCAAAAATCAGCACCCAAAGGTTCACCCCGCGGAACACCACGCCCTTGCTGATGGCCGCCACGACCTCGTCGCGCTGCGCCTTGTCTTCGTCGAGGCTGAAGCGCCCCCGCAGGAATTCACGCATCTCCCCCACCCAGAGCGAGAAGGAGCGTTTTACATTATGCGTATCGTTCGTATTTTCCATTTCAACATGCACTATCTTTCATTTATTCCTCTTCGTCCGCCGCCGTCTCCCGCTTCGGTTTGGGTTTTCCGGCCAGCACGATCACGAACTCCCCCTTGGGGTCCGTCGTGCGGAAGTGTTCCAGCACCTCGGCGACCGTACCGCGAACGGTCTGTTCGAATTTTTTGGTCAGTTCGCGCGACACCGAAACCCTGCGTTCCGGCCCGAACACCTCGGCAAACTGTTCGAGACACTTCACCACGCGGTAGGGAGACTCGTAGAATATCATCGTGCGCTCCTCCGCGGCAAGCGACTGCAACTGTTTGGCCCGGCCCTTCTTCTGGGGCAGGAAACCCTCGAAACAGAACCGGTCGCACGGAAATCCGCTCTGCACCAGCGCCGAATCAGCGCCGTGGCTCCGGGCAGGGTCTCGACCTCGATCCCCGCTTCGACGCAGGTCCGCACCAGCAGAAAACCGGGATCGGAGATGCCGGGCGTGCCCGCATCCGACACCAGCGCCGCATTGCGTCCGGCCGCGATCGACTCGGCGACCATCTTCACCGTGGCGTGTTCGTTGAATTTATGATGGGAATAGAGTTTCTTCTCGATGCCGAGATGTTTCAGCAGGAACGAAGTCGTCCGCGTATCCTCGGCGAGTATGAAATCCACGTCGCGCAGGACATTGACCGCACGCAGCGTAATGTCGTCGAGATTGCCGATCGGGGTGGGAACGATATAAAGCTTTGCCATGCAGCTATGCGAATTTACGTTCCAGCAGTTCCATCAGGAATTTGGCCCCGTCGGAATTGGCGTTCCACGCATAATTCTCGGCGATATAAATCATGCACTCGTCGAAATCGTCGAAACCGTTGAGCGTTCCGATCGCCGCCTCGTAAGCCGCTGCATCGCCGCCGAACAAGTCGCGGATCATCAGGAACTTGTCGTTGATGCCGATGGCGCGGCGCAGGTCGGTAACGTGTTCGCTGCGACGCAGTTCGGACGCCACGTCGCGCGGCGGCGCGATCGTGTCGGCCAGTGTCTGCACATTGTGGTTGATCACCTCGCCCAATACGGCGCCGGAGGTGTTTTTCGCTTCGAGCGTGATCTCTTCGAAGCCGGGTTCATCCTCCTCTTCCGGTTCGGGCACCGTCCCGAAGACGGGCTTGCGGAATTCGGGCGCCGCGGCTGAAACTTCCGGAACTGCGGCAGGCTTCCCGGTCGCGATTTCGAGTTCCGGAGCGGAAACCTCCGCGGGAACGGGAGCCGCAACTTCGGGGGCTGGAGTCTCCACGACGGGAGCGGGAGCCGGGGCTTCCGCAGGCGCCGGAGCGGGCTTCGGAGCCGGTTCCGGGCGGGCGGGCGTCTCGACAGCCGGATCATAAAGCGACATGATGACACGCTGTTTGTTGCGGTGGCGGATGGTCTCCTCCTCCAAGCCGAACAGCGTAGGCGCCACATAATGAGATTTTTCGGATTCCTCCTCCGGTTCAGACGCCGACTCTGCGGCTGCGACCGGCTGCGAGTCAGACTGCGGCTGCGGTTCCAATTCCGGTTCCGGGTTCGGTTCCGGCTCAGCGGAGAAAGGCTCCGGAACGAACTCCCCGGACAGCTCTGCGACCGGTTCCCCGGCTCAGCTTGAGTGCGGAGGCTCGGCAGGTGCGAGGCTCGGCAGATGCAGGCTCAGCCTCAGTAGACGCAGGCCCGGCAACAAACTCGGGTTCAGGTTCAGGCTCTGCCTCCGGATTCCGCAACCGACTCCACGACGGGCTCCGGCTCCATAACAGGCTCCGGCTCTGCGACGGGTTCGGAGTCCATAACGGGCTCGGGCCCGGATTCCGGAATCGCCTCTTCGGCGGCCGGTTCCGCGGGTTCCGGTTCCGGCACCGGCTCCGGTTCCTCCTCCCCGGCGAAAGGATCGAGCGAAAGCACGTCGCCCAGGTCGATGACCTCCGCGACGGCCGTGTCCTCCTCCCCGGAGGGAGTCTCCGCAGCGGGTTCCGAAGCGCCGAAACGCACCTTATCGTAGACCGAACGCAGCTTTTCGAGCGCCAGATCGCGTTCGAGGGCCGGAATGTCGTCGGCCTGCACCCACCCTTCGACGAGTTCCGAAAGCTGCTGCAATTCGCCTTGTATCGTTTTCAAATCCATAGTTCCATCCAATTTCGACCTCCAAAGATACGAATAAGTGAGGGCAATGTCAAATTTATTTGAACATTGCCGAGCGGGAGGTATCTTCGGCGAAGCCAAAGATACGAATAAGCGAGGGCAAAAGCAAGTTCGCTTGCATTTTGCCGGGCGAAAGTATCTAAGACGCAGCCAAAGATAGAAAAAAATTCAAGAATGTCCAGCGTCCGCGGAAACCTTTTGTCCGAAACGGATGCGGAGCGGACTTTTCTGGCGCCCGCACGCTCCGAAATGAAAAGAAATTCCTATCTTTGTGGACTGTTTTCAAGCAAGACGATTTTTATTAAACGAACAACGAACCAATGGCATTACAATGCGGCATAGTCGGTTTGCCGAACGTAGGCAAATCGACCCTTTTCAACTGCCTGTCCAACGCGAAGGCGCAGGCGGCCAACTTTCCGTTTTGCACCATCGAGCCCAACGTGGGCGTAATCACCGTCCCCGACCGGCGGCTCGTCCGGCTGGCCGAGATCGACAAACCCAAGCGGGTGATTCCGACCACCATCGAAATCGTCGATATCGCCGGACTGGTCAAAGGCGCGTCGAAAGGCGAAGGACTGGGCAACAAGTTCCTCGCCAACATCCGCAACACGCACGCCATCATCCACGTACTGCGCTGCTTCGACAACGGCAACATCACCCATGTGGACGGCTCGATCGACCCCGTGCGCGACAAGGGCATCATCGACACCGAGCTGCAGCTCAAGGACCTCGAAACCGTCGAAGGACGTCTGGGCAAGATCCAGAAGCAGGCCACCTCGGGCGGCGACAAGAACGCCAAACGTCAGGTCGAACTGCTGCTGCAATACAAGTCGGTGCTGGAACAGGGCCTTTCGGCCCGCACGGTCGAACTGGAGAAGGAGGACCGCAAACTGGTCGCCGACCTCAACCTGCTGACCGACAAACCGGTGCTGTACGTCTGCAACGTCGATGAGAAGAGCGCCGCCACGGGCAACGCCTACACCGAGGCGGTCCGTGCGGCCATCGCCGACGAAAAAGCCGAAATGCTCATCGTCGCCGCCGCCACGGAAGCCGACATCGCCGAGCTGGAGAGCTACGAGGAGCGGCAGATGTTCCTCGAAGACCTCGGCCTCGAGAGTCGGGCGTCGAGCGCCTGATCAAATCGGCCTACAAACTGCTCAATCTCGAAACGTTCTTCACCACCGGGGCCGACGAGACCCGTGCGTGGACCTACTCGCGCGGCATGAAAGCCCCGCAGACGGCCGGCGTCATCCACACCGACTTCGAGAAGGGATTCATCCGCGCCGAAGTGATCAAGTACGACGACTACGTGACGCTGGGTTCGGAAAAAGCCTGCCGCGATGCGGGCAAGATCGGCGTCGAAGGCAAAGGAGTACGTCGTGCAGGACGGCGACATCATGCACTTCCTGTTCAACGTCTGACACACGGGAGAGAACCTAAAAAAACATACCGTCATGAAAAATTCGAAGTACATTCTTCTGGGCATCGCAGCCGTCGTCTGCGCCATCGTACTCGCACGCGCCTACACCTATAAATATCGGTCGCAGGACACCATCGTCGTGACCGGATTGGGCGAAACCGAATTTTCTTCGGACCTGATCGTCTGGTCCGGGACCCTGACCGCCGAGGCGCAGAACGTCGCCGCAGGCTACGCCGAAATCGAACAGAGCAAGCAGAAAGTACAGAAATACCTCGAAAACAAGGGCATACCCGCCGCAGCGGTGGTCTTCGAATTCGTGAACGTCGATAAACAGTACACCCCGGTCTACAACGCCTCGGGCAACTGGGCCGGGCAGCGATTTGCGGGCTACCAGCTGCGCCAGCGCTTCACGGTCGAATCGTCCGACGTGGAGAAGGTGGAGACCATTTCGCGCGAAATATCGTCGCTGATCGCTCAGGGCGTGTCGATCGAGGCATACGCCCCGGACTACTACTATACGAAACTCGACGACGTGAAGATGGGGCTGATCGAGAAAGCCTCGGCAGATGCCCGCCTGCGGGCCGAGAAGATCGCCGTAAATGCCGGAGCGAAGATCGGCAGCGTCTCGTCGGCGCGCATGGGCGTCTTCAGATCACGGGAGCCAACTCCAACGAGGAGTTCTCGGCCGGAGGATCGTTCAACACCGCCAACCGCAACAAGAAGGCCCGCATCACCATGCGGATCGAATATCGGATACGATGATCGCAGTCGTCATTGCGAGGCTTCGCAGATGCCGCGGCAATCCGGCCGGAACGCTGTGACGTTACACATAACCATCGGATTGCCACGTCGTTTCAACGCCCGCAATGACGGAAACACGGCAAAAGCAAGACGCGAACAAACTGTCAAAAGCAAACAATATAACCATGGAAAGACCCGTTCGGGTGCGTTTCGCACCCAGCCCCACGGGGCCGCTCCAGATCGGCGGCGTCCGCACGGCCCTCTACAACTACCTTTTCGCCCGCCAGCACAAGGGCACGATGATCCTCCGCATCGAGGACACCGACTCGCAGCGTTTCGTGCCGGGCGCCGAGAGAGTATATCCTCGAATCGCTCAAATGGTGCGGCATCGAGATCGACGAAGGCGTCGGCGCGGGAGGTCCCCACGCCCCCTACCGCCAGAGCGAACGCCGTGAAATCTACCTCAAATACGCCCTGCAGCTCGTCGAAGCCGGGTGGGCGTACTATGCTTTCGACACGGCCGAAGAGCTGGACGCCCTGCGCAAGGAGGCCGAGGAGCGCGGCGAGGCTTTCGCCTACAATTATGCCGTGCGCGAAAAGCTGGCCACGTCGCTGGCCCTGCCCGCCGAGGAGGTCAAGGCCCGCATCGACCGCGGGGACCAATGGGTCATCCGCTTCAAGATGCCCGAAAACGAGGTGGTCGGGATGGACGACCTGATTCGCGGCCACGTGGAGGTCAACACCTCGACGCTGGACGACAAGGTGCTCTACAAGTCGGCCGACGCACTGCCCACCTACCACCTGGCGAACATCGTGGACGACCGTCTGATGGAGGTGTCGCACGTCATCCGCGGCGAGGAGTGGCTTCCGTCGCTGCCGCCTGCACTATCTGCTGTACAAAGCCTTCGGATGGACGGACGTGCAGCCCGCATTCGCCCATCTTCCCCTGCTGCTGAAACCCACGGGAGGCGGCAAGCTCTCGAAGCGCGACGGCGACAAGATGGGATTTCCGGTGTTTCCGCTCTTCTGGAAATCGCCCGCAACGGGCGAAACGGCCCGCGGCTACCGCGAGGACGGCTATTTCCCCGAAGCGTTCATCAACATGCTGGCGCTGCTGGGCTGGAACCCCGGCACGGAGCAGGAGATCTTCTCGATGCAGGAGCTGATCGACAGCTTCTCGCTGGAGCGCGTCTCGAAATCGGGCGCACGCTTCCAGCCCGACAAGGCCAAGTGGTTCAACGCCCAGTACATGCACCACAAGAGCGACGCCGAGCTGGCTGCGCTGTTCCAGCCCATCCTGCGCGACCACGGCATCGAAGTCGCGGACGAGGCCGCAGGCCGGGCCGCAGGCATCATGAAGGAACGCGCCACGTTCATCACCGACCTGTGGGACCTCACGTCGTTCTTCTTCACGGCGCCGGCCGAATACGAGGAGAAACAGACCCGGAAGTACTGGAAGGGCCAGAACCCCGAAATCCTGCGCGAGCTGCGCGGCGTACTGGCCTCGGATCGACGACTTCTCGAAAGAGAACACCGAACAAATCGTCCACGGCTGGATCGAAGAGAAGGGATACGGCATGGGACAGGTGATGAACACGCTGCGGCTGGCGCTCGTAGGCGCGGGCAAAGGTCCCGGCATGTACGACGTAACGGCGTTCATCGGCAAAGCCGAGTGCCTGAAGCGTATCGACAACCTGCTGAACAACCTAAAACCCGCTGAATAATGGTAAATATCGAACAACACGTATGGGGCATGACGCCGGAAGGCGAGGCGATCATCCTCTACACGATGCGCAACGACTCGGGGGCCGAGGTCCGGCTTTCGAACTACGGCGCCGCGATCGTCTCGGCGACGATGCCCGACCGCGAGGGCCGCATGGCCGACGTGGTGCTGGGCTACAAGCATCCCGAAGGCTACTTCTTCGACGGAGCCGCGTCGGGCAAAAGCGTGGGCCGCTGCGCCAACCGCATCGCTTTCGGGCAGATGACCGTCGAGGGCAAGGAATACCGGCTGGAAGTCAACAACGGTGTGAATCACCTGCACGGCGGCACGAAAGGATTCGCCAACCGCATCTGGGAGAGCCGTGTGGAGACCAACCGCGTGGTCATGTCGCTCCTCTCGGAGGACGGCGACCAGAATTACCCCGGCGAGCTGAACGTCGAGGCCGTCTTCGATTTCGACGATGAGAATGCGCTCGAGATAACCTATCTGGCCCGGACGGACAAGACGACGGTGGTGAACCTCACCAACCACGTCTATTTCAACCTCGCGGGCGAAGGCAGCGGGTCGGTCCTCGACCACCAGCTGCGCCTGAACAGCTCGAAAGTGCTCGAAATGAACGACAAGCAGATCCCACGGGCCGGCTGCTCGACGCAGCGGGCACGCCGCAGGACTTCGCGAATTCCGGACCGTTCCGCCCCGGCATCTCGTCGGAGTTCAACCACATCCGCGATTTCAAGGGGTACGACCACCCGTTCGTCATCGACGGCTGGAAGCCCAACATTCTGGGCGAGGTCGGCGAACTGCGCGAGGCCACATCGGGCCGCTCGGTGAAGGTGCTTTCGTCGCAGCCCAGCGTGATGATCTACACCGGCAACTGGCTCGCGGGCGGATGTCCCGAAACCAAGACCGGAGGCCGGTATGCCGACTACGACGGCGTGGCGATCGAGTGCCAGAACTACCCCGACGCTGTGAACCACCCCGAATTCCCCTCGCCGCTGCTGAAGCCCGGCGAACTCTACTGTCAGAAGATCGTGTTCCGCTTCGGAACGTTCTGAAAAAAAGCGGCGGCCCCGAGGGACCGCCGCTTCGCTTTTATTTTTCCGGCTCCGCGACGAGCTCCGCGGCCCGTGCCAATGCAGCATGAATGTCGGGGCAGACATTCTCCCCGCCCAGCAGGGAGTAGATGCCCGAGCGTTCGAGCGCCGCGCGGACATCGTCCTTGACGCCCGAGAGCACCACCGTAATCTTGCTCCGGTGGGACATCTCGCAGAGCGTCGTAAGGTTGTGGATACCCGTGGAGTCGATGAACGGCACCTTACGCATGCGGATGATCCGCACGCGGGGACGGTCGCCGATCTGGGCCATCAGCTCCTCGAAACGGGTGGCGATGCCGAAGAAATAGGGACCGTTGATTTCGTAGACCTCCACGCCCTTGGGCACCGCGAGGCTCTTCGTGCAGGTGCATGTCGAGACCGGCCGAGGGGTCGATCTCATCGCGGATCACCGAGATCTCGGTGGTCTCCATCACACGCTTCATAAAGAGCACGCAGGCGATCAGCAAGCCCACCTCGATGGCGATCGTCAGGTCGAAGACCACCGTCAGGAAGAAGGTCAGCAAGAGCACCGCGACATCCGAGCGGGGATTGCGCAGCAAGGCCCGGAAGGTCCGCCAGCCGCTCATGTTGTAGGCCACGACGGCCAGCACACCCGCCAGGCAGGCCATCGGGATATACTGCGCCAGAGGCATGAACAACAGCAGGATCAGCAACAGCACGACGGCATGGACGATGCCCGCAACGGGCGTGCGGCCGCCGTTGTTGATGTTGGTCATCGTGCGGGCGATGGCGCCCGTGGCCGGGATGCCGCCGAAGAGCGGCGTCAACAGGTTGGCGGCGCCCTGCGCGATGAGCTCGGTGTTGGAGTCGTGGCGGTCGTCGATCACGCCGTCGGCCACCGTCGCCGACAGAAGCGATTCGATGGCGCCCAGGATGGCGATGGTGACGGCCACGGGGAAGAGGTTGCGGATCGCCTCCCAGTCGATGGCCGGAAGGGCGGCGGCGGGCAGTTCGGCATGGATGGTGAAGCGGTCGCCGATGGTGTCGATGCCCTCGATCCCGGCATAGGTGCGCAGGAGCCACACGGCGAGGGTCATCACCACGATCGCCACGAGCGACCCGGGAATGCGGCGCATGACGCGCGGCGTGAGGGCGATCAACAGGATGCTCGCAACGCTCACCGCCACCTCCCAGCCGTTCACCGAACCGAAATGGCGGAAATAGAGCATCCATTTCCCGGCGAAATCGCCCGGGACGGCCTCACCCCCGAAGTCGAGCCCCAAAAGGTCGGCGACCTGCGTGGTGAAAATCGTCACGGCGATACCGCTCGTGAAGCCCACGATGATCGGATAGGGGATGAATTTGATGACCGTGCCCAGCCGGCAGAGTCCCATGACCAGCAGCAACACGCCGCCCATGAGTGTGGCGACGAGCAGCCCGGCCTCGCCGTATTGCTGGACGATGCCGTAGACGATGACGATGAAGGCGCCCGTAGGGCCTCCGATCTGCACGCGGCTGCCGCCCAGCAACGAGACGACGAATCCGGCGATAACGGCGGTGATGATGCCCTTTTCGGGCGAAACGCCCGAGGCGATGCCGAAGGCGATGGCCAGCGGCAAGGCGACGATGCCGACAATGACGCCGGCCATCAGGTCGCGCAGGAAATCCGCGCGGGAGTAACCCTTCAGCGTATCGAAGAGCTTGGGTCTGAATGACATGACTTTCATTTGCAACGGGTAAATTTTCAATGAAGCCGAAAATTAAGCAAAAATATCTTAAGCAAAATATTCCCGTTTTTTAATTTATAATTCCTAATTCTTAATTTATTTTCTACCTTTGCACCCGATATTTCAAAGGGGTGCCTTACTGTCAGGCTGAGATTATACCCATTGAACCGGAGACGGGTAATGCCGAGACCGGGACGAAGCGTAATCAACAACTCATACCCCTTTTCAGTCTATTAACTCAAAAAGTTTAACGATGAAAAGGATTTTTCTGTTTCTTGCGGCTGCCGCGCTCTGCCCGGCCGCACAACTGCACGCCGAAGCGAACTCCGAACAGAGCGGACGCGGAAATGCGGCTCCGAACGCCGACATGGCTCCGCAGCCCCGAAAAGCGGCTTCCGACGCCGACGACTCGGTGCGGATGTACCGTTTGCAGGAGGTCGAGGTGACCGCCACACGCGCCACGCGGAACACGCCCGTGGCCTATTCGGACATTCAGCGCGAGGCCATCGCCCGCAACAGCTACGGATTCGACATTCCCTCGCTGATCGCCCTCACCCCCTCGGTCGTGGCGACGAACGAGACCGGCATCGGCATCGGCGGCACGTCGATGCGCCTGCGCGGAACCGACGCCACACGGCTCAACGTCACCATCAACGGCGTCTCGATGAACAACCCCGACTCGCACTCGATGTACTGGTACGACACGCCCGACCTCATCTCGTCGGTCGGCACGATGCAGATCCAGCGCGGCGCGGGCATCTCGACCAACGGCACGGGCGCCTTCGGAGGCGCGATCACGATGTCAACCGACGCCCTGCAAACCGAATTCGGAGGCGACGCATCGCTCTCGTACGGATCGTACAACACCAACAAGCAGGCCGTGCACCTCTCGTCGGGCCTGCTGGGCGGCCACTGGACCCTCGACGCACGGCTGACGCACATCGGGTCGGAGGGCTACATCGACCGCGGAGCCACGGACCTCAAATCCTACATGTTCCAGGCGGGATACTATAACGGCAACACGATGCTCAAGCTGGTTTCGTTCGGCGGCAAGGCCAAGACCGGCCTCACCTACACCGGAGTAACGAAGGAGGAGATGCGTCTCAACGGCCGGCGGTTCCAGACCGAGGGCATGTACTACACCTCGAACGGTCCCCACTCCTATTATTATATGAAGGACGACAAGGTGGAGCGCGCCACAGTCGGCTATTACGACGACCAGACGGACAACTATCTGCAAATCAACAACCAACTGGTGCTCTCCCACCGTTTCAACGAAAAGTGGACCCTCAACGCCACGGGATTCTACACCTACGGCTACGGCTTCTACAAGCAGTATAAGGACGGGCGCACGCTCTCCGAATACCTCAATATCCCGACCGACGTTGCCGCCGGAAAAGAAGCCGATCTGATCCGCGAGAAGATCATGCGCAACCACTTAGGAGGTCTGAACGCCTCGGCGGCCTACTCGGTGCGCAACCTCGACCTCGCCTTCGGCGGTTCGTACAGCTACTACTCCTGCCCCCACTGGGGTACGCTCGACTGGGTGGACGGACTGGAAAGCAGCCAGATCGGCGGCCGCTGGTACGACAACGACGTAGACAAGCACGACGCCAACCTCTTCGCCCGCGCGTCGTGGACCGTAGCCCGGGGGCTGCGCCTTTTCGGCGACCTCCAGTACCGCTATGTCAGCTATCAGGCGTGGGGCGTCAACGACAACTTCGTTTCGGAAGAGGTCGGCATGCAGCCCATCGACGTGGACAAACAGTATCACTTCTTCAATCCCCGTGCGGGCGTAAGCTACACGCTCGCCGAGCGCAACAACTTCTACTTCTCGTTTGCCGTGGCCCAGAAGGAGCCCACGCGCGACGACTTCACCAACCGCTATATGTTCGCCGAGGCGAGCACCTACCCCTCGTCGGAGAAGCTCTATGACTGGGAGCTGGGCTACCAATACACGGCTCCGCGCCTCTCGCTGGGTGTGAATTTCTACTACATGAAGTATAAGGACCAGCTGGTGCCCACGGGACGCATCAACGACGGTTACGACGCGCTGAACGACAACGTTCCGGACAGCTACCGCCGGGTGTGGAACTGTCGGCCTCGTGGCGTGCAACGGGATGGTTCACCATGGGAGCCAACGCCACCTTCTCGCAGAACCGCATCGAAAACTACACGCACCGGGTGGTAGATTACGACACTTCGGGCGACGTGGCCGGGTATTACGGCTACCACACCGTCGAGATGGGGAACCACGCGGCTCTCCTACTCGCCCAAGACCATCGCCGCGCTGTTCCTGGATTTTCCACCACAAAGGGGCTTGAAGCCGTATTACACACGCAGTATGTGTCCAAGCAGTACTTTCACCAACTACGAGAATCCGTAATATGATGCTCGACGCCTATTGCGTGACCAACCTCAACCTCGCCTACACGTTCCGCACTCCGCACGGCGCGCAGCGTACGGCTGGGACTGATGGTCAACAACCTCTTCAACACCGAGTACGAAAGCAACGGATACGGCTTCACGCCTTACCGAGGAAAGCACGACAACGCGTTCTACTTCCCCCAGGCTCCGCTGAACGTGCTGGCGAACGTCACGGTGAAATTCTGACGAATTTCACAATTAAAAATGAAAAATTAAGAATTTAAAATTGGACTGGAAACTCATCCTGCAGATCGCAGGGGTCCTGCTGGGACTCACCTACCTCTGGCTCGAATACCGCGCCGATATCCGGTTGTGGATCGTGGGGCTCGTGATGCCCGTGGTGCACGGCACGCTCTACTTCAAGGCGGGGCTTTATGCCGACTGCTCGATGCAGGTATACTACGTGCTGGCGGGGCTGTACGGCTGGGCCGTATGGCACCGCACCCGGCGCACGACCCCGGAAACGCCGAAAAAGGCCCCTGCGGCTATCGTCCACACGCCCCTCAGACAGGTTCCGGGGCTCGTGGGGGTCTACCTCGCGGCACACGCGGCCATCTACCTGTTGCTCGTGCACTTCACCAACAGCACCGTGCCCTTCTGGGACGCTGCGACCACGGCTGCGAGCATCGTGGCGATGTGGATGCTCTCGCGGCGGCAGGTCGAGCAATGGCTCGTATGGCTGGCCGTGGATGTCGTGACGGCAGGGCTCTATCTGTATAAGGAGATTCCGCTCACCGCAGGGTTGTACGCCCTCTACTCGGCGCTGGCCGTCGCGGGTTACCTCCGCTGGCGGAGGCAGGCCGCCCTGCCCGCCTAAGAGGCGGGATTTAGGGGCGATGGTTGCTTCGGGGCATTTTCCGTCCAGTTCTGCGCTTTCCCTGTCATTGCGAGGAGCGCAGCGACGCGGCAATCTGATCGGAAGTCATAGCCTCACAACGCCTCCATCGGATTCCCGTGCTTACTTTGCTCGCTCGGCCCGCGTAAGACACTGGTTTTAGGGGCGATGGCATGTCGGAACACACTCCGACCTCATCTGCGCCGCCCGCCTAAGAAGCAGGATTTAGAAATCCAAAAACACAAGAAACACGGGAGTTCGTCCCGTGTTTCTGCGTTATTCGGGCAGACCGTGTTCCTCGATATAGCGCAAAATCTCCTCGCGGCGGGCCCGGGGCGTGACGCTCTTCCGCAGGACCAGCAGGTAGGAGTTGCGGATCTGTTCGCGGATAAAGGCGTCGGGCAGGTCGCCCGCGGTGCCGATGCCGTTCCAATGCACCTTGTTGAAATGGAACGCCGGGTTCACCTCCTCATACCGCTCGCGCAGCGCGATCGCCTCGTCGGGGTCGCACTTCACGGCGATCCACTCGAAAGTCTCCATATCGGCACAGGCATACATCTTCCCGCCGATCTTATAGACCAGCGTGGTCTCGTCGAAAGGGTCGTCTCTTCGGTCAGCGGCAGCGACAGACAGTAGTCGCGGAAACTCAGCACATCCATAACAAGCTATTTTGTGCGAATATAGCGATTTTTTTGGCACACGGATTGCGTTCCTTCAGAAGTAAAACCAAAATCAAGGTAAAAAATGAAAAAAATTCTCCTCTGTGTCCCCCTGCTGGCCCTGTTCGCCGCAGGTCTGATCGGCTGCTCGCAGCAACGCCAATGGAATCACGAACAGCGCAAAGCCATGCGCGAAGCGCTGCGAAGCTACCGCCAGATGGTTTATCTCGACGACCTGACCGACGCCGAATTCGTATTGTTCACCGATGACGTGGCCGGCCAGCTCGAAAACAGCTATCCCGTCTATGTGGAATTTGTCCAGATGCAGGGCGTGGACGACACGGTCGACATGGTCGTCGTATCGACCATCGTCGATGAACTCGACGCCGACGCCCACAACATGCGCCACATCTATCCGTACAGCGCCCTCGTCGCGCAAGGCGTGCTTCCGGCGGGTCTGGACCACTCCCAGCAAAAGGCTTTCTACACGTGCTTCGCCGGGAAGGTCAACGCGGCCTACGCCACGACGGAGCAGTTCTTCAACGCCATTCTGGCCGACACGACCGACCAGTCGCAGATCCGCCAAATGGAAAGCCAGTGCGCCAACGATCTTTTCAGCTGGGTGGTGACCGAGGTGGACATCACCGAAACGGTCCCTGCCGCCCCGGCAGCAGCTCCGGCCCAAAAGAAATAATCCGCGTAAGACGCGGATTTTAGGGGCGGCGGTTGCTTCAGGACGCTCTCCATCCGGTTCTGCGCTTCCGATCCGCATAACGCCATAACATGAGGTACCCTCCCATGTTATGGCGTTATGATGTTATATCCATATTACAGTCGAAGCGGAAATAAGCTCCTGATCTGCAAAATGCCACAGCAGCCGCTAAATCCCGGCTCTTAGCCGGGCGTCATTCCGAGCGAACGTGAAGAGCGCGGGACCGATGAATGCGCCGAGGGTTCGACTTCTATTCAGATTGCCGCGTCGCTGCGCTCCTCGCAATGACAGATACGCAAACCTGGGCCGCCAAATGGCCCGTCGCGCCTGAATCCCGACTTTTAATCGAGTGTGTGCGCACACACTTGCGATTTCAGAAAATTATGCGTAGATTTGCGGTAGCAATCCAAACCCGCTGCCGAATCATGGCTGACAACGAAAATACAACGGTGCGCATCGTCGATATCGCCCGCATGGCGGGGGTGTCGGTGGCTACCGTCGACCGCGTGATCCACAACCGCGGCAAGGTCTCGGAGGAGAACCTCGCACGCATCAACGAAGTGTTGCGCAAGGTGAACTACCGCCCCAACCTGATCGCCCGTTCGCTGGCCTCCGGCCGCCAGTACACGCTGGCCGTGGTCATGCCCCGCTTCGCGCAGGGCGAATACTGGGCCGACTTCGACGCCGGGATCGTCCGCGCCGAGGCCGAGGCCCGGCGTTACAACATTTCGGTCCGCAAATTCTTCTTCGACCAGTACGACCGCGCATCGTTCGAAAAACTGCTTGCAGAACTCCGCGACGAAGCGTTCGACGGCGCGGTGATCGCCACGCTCTTCGCCGAGATGGTCGCTCCCTTCGTGCGCGAGCTCGACGAACGGGGCGTCCCCTATGTCTTTGTCGATTCGAATATCCCGGAATGCAACCAGCTGGCCTACTTCGGCACGTCGTCGTTCGACGCCGGGGTCGTCGCCGCAAGACTGCTGTCCGACCGCCTCGACCCGGGCTCCGACATCGTCGTGGGCAACATCATCCACCGCGGCGACGGAGGTTCGAACCAATGCCGCAGCCGCGAGGAGGGTTTCCGCAGCTACCTCCGGGAAAAAGGGTTCCGGGGAAAGCTCCACTACGCCGCACTGAGGCTCGACGACGAGGGCTACAACCGCGAAGTGCTCGACGAGCTGTTCCTCAGACATCCCGCCATTGCCGGCGCCGTAACCTTCAACTCGACGTGCTACATCCTGGCGGGCTACCTCGCGGCGCGCCGCCGCACGGATGTCCGGCTGGTAGGCTACGACGTCATCCGCCGCAACGGGCAGATGCTCGACGCGGGCGTGGTGACGGCCCTGATCGCCCAACGCCCCGAAGCGCAGGGCTACCGCGGGGTGATGGCGCTGTGCGAATGGCTGGTCGAAGGACGCCGCCCCGATGCGCCGGTCAACCACATGCCGATCGACATCCTGCTGAAAGAGAACATTCAATACTATAAAAACAACCTTATCTGAAAACCATGAAAAATCTGTTTGACATCCGTGGCCGCGTCGTCGTCGTGACGGGCGGGGCCGGCATCCTGGGCCGCTCGATCTGCGAATACCTCGCCGAACAAGGGGCGAAAGTCGTCGTTCTCGACCGCGACGAGCAGTCGGGCGAAGCATTGGCGGCTTCGATCCGCGAAAAAGGCGGCGAGGCGCTGTTCCTCGCCACCGACGTACTGAACCGCAAGTGCTCGTCTCGAACCGCGAGGCGATTCTCGCAAAATACGGACAGATCGACATCCTCTGAACGCCGCCGGCGGCAACATGGGCGGTGCGACGATCGCTCCCGACAAGTCGTTCCTCGACCTGGAGATCGACGCCTTCAAGAAAGTCGTGGACCTCAACCTTTTCGGCACGGTGCTTCCGACGACGGTCTTCGGCGAGGCCATGACGGCCCGCAAGAAGGGCGTGATCGTCAACTTCTGCTCCGAATCGGCCCTGCGTCCGCTGACGCGCGTGGTGGGCTACGGCGCCGCGAAGGCCGCCATCGGCAACTACACGAAATACATGGCAGCCGAACTGGCCATGAAGTTCAGCCCCGAAATGCGCGTCAACGCCATCGTCCCGGGCTTCCTGCTGACGAACCAGAACCGCACGCTGCTCACCAACCCCGACGGTTCGTACACCGACCGTGCGCGGACGATCATCGCCCACACCCCCGCAGGCCGTTTCGCCGAACCCGAAGAACTGCTGGGCACGATCCACTACCTGATCAGCGACGCTTCGTCGTTCGTGACGGGCGCCCTGGCAGTCGTTGACGGCGGTTTCGACGCTTTCTCGATATAACCCGCCAGTATATTGGGCGACGTCATTCGAGCGAACGGCAGTGAGCGTGGGAATCCGATGGAGACGTTGTGAGGTCACGACTTTTCGCTCAGATTGCCCGGCCTGCGATGCCTCGCAATGACGGAAAAGGCGCAGATGAGGATGGAGAGCGTCCCGACATCCCGTCGCGCCCTTAAAAACCCGGCTCTTTAGCCGGGCCTCCGCAATGACGGAAAAGGCGCAGATGAGGATGGAGCGTCCCCGACATCCCGTAGTCGTGCCCTAAAACCCGGCTCTTAGCCGGGCCTCGCAATGACGGGAAAAGCGCGAACGAGGATAGAGAGTTTTTGGTACTTTTTGCGGAAAAAAGTACTGGTGAAATTGAATTTGAAAATAAAAAAACACATTCCGTTATGTATCTATGTAAGCAATCCTGGCGGTGGTACGGTCCGAACGACCCCGTATCGCTGGCAGATATTCGTCAGGCAGGGGCCACCGACATCGTGACCGCCCTGCACCATATCCCCAACGGCGAAGTATGGACCGTCGAGGAGATCCAAAAACGCCAGCAGACGGTCGCCGACGCGGGCCTCACATGGTCGGTCGTCGAGAGCGTCCCCGTCCACGAGCACATCAAGACCCGCACGGGCGATTTCCAACGCTACATCGACAACTACAAGCAGTCGATCCGTAACCTCGCGGCCTGCGGCATCAAGGTCATCACCACAATTTCATGCCCGTGCTGGACTGGACGCGCACGAACCTCGCCTACGAACTGCCCGACGGATCGCGCGCCCTGCGGTTCGAGCGTGCGGCGTTCCTGGCCTTCGACCTCCACATCCTCAAACGCCCCGGCGCCGAGCAGGAAGGAGTACACCGAGGCCGAGCGCGCTCTATCGCCAAGCCCGCTTCGAAAAGATGGACGCTGCGGAGATCGAACTCATCACCCGCAACATGATCGCGGGCCTGCCCGGCTCGGAGGAGAGCTTCACGCTGGAGCAGTTCCAGCAGGAGCTGGACCGCTAAAAGGGTCGTCGACTGCGGAGACCCTGCGCGGCAACCTGATCGCATTCCTCAAAGGAGGTGGCCCCGTCGCTGACGAGGTGGGCGCCGTGCTGGCCATCCACCCCGACGATCCCCCCTACCCGATCCTCGGCCTGCCGCGCATCCTCTCCACGGAATCCGATTTCGAAAAACTGGTCGCAGCGGTTCCCAACGCATCGAACGGTTTGTGCCTCTGCACGGATCGTTCGGCGTGTCGGCGAAGAACGACCTGCCGGGGATGATGCTCCGCCAGGGCGACCGGGTGAATTTCGTGCACCTGCGCTCGACGCAGCGCGACGCCGAAGGCAACTTCTACGAGGCCAACCACCTCGAAGGCGACGTGCCGATGTACGACGTGATGAAAGCCCTGCTGGAGATTCAGCAGCGGCGCGGGATTTCGATTCCGATGCGTCCCGACCACGGTCACCAGATGATCGACGACCTGAAAAAGAGGACCAATCCGGGTTATTCGTGTCTGGGCCGCCTGCGCGGACTGGCCGAACTGCGCGGACTGGAGCTGGGCATCGCCAAATCACTCTACGCCCGGCCGCCTAAGAGGCGGGTTCACGCGAAAGCGACGAGCAGTTGCGGATGATTACCTCCATCCGCATCTGCGCCTCCCATCAAAGATAACGCAGTAACAACGCATTAACAGGAACAATCTGTTTCTCGGCGTTATTGCATGCCTTCCGGCGTGGGCCTATCCGCAAGTTTCCCCGAAGGTAGCCCTCTCATAAAACTCGCGCCCCACGACGATCCGGACGGCCTGATGGAGCACCGAAAACTCCAGGGGCGTATGTCCCAGCGGCTCGCCGTCGATCTCGACCGAAACCTCGGGCGAAGACTCGATGCGGATGCGGCTGCCGCGCTCCTGCAAGATGTGGCGGATGCGGTAGATGCCCCCGTTGAAGAGGTAGTGGAAGCGGAACAGCAGGTGCCAGAAATGCACCGGGCGGATCAGCGAAAGGTCCAGCATACCGTCGTCGGCGACCGCCTCGGGCAGCTGCTGGATGCCGCCGCCGTTGAACTTGCAGATGCCGACGGCCGCCGACAACAGCAGGTTGTTGTAGACCAGCCGGTCATCGACCCAGACCTTGACACCCGTGGACTTGGCGGAAGAAACTCCTCACCAGGCACCACGTATAACGCCAGCGGCTCTTGTGCCCCTTCTTTTTCAGGTGCGAGAGCTTGCGCACGACGTGGGCGCCGAGCTCCGGCCCCCGGCGACATTGGCCATGTAGCGGCTCTGGCGGTAGTGCCCTCCTCGTAAGGAGACCACCCCAACGTCCTGCAGGAACGAATACCCCTCGCTGATGGCCTTCGCGGCATCCTGATAGCGGTTCGAGATGAACGTGCGGACCCAGTCGTTGCCCGTGCCCACGGCCACCACGGCCAGCAGCACGTCGCTGGGACACACCTCCTGCTGGATGAACAGCCCGTTCACCACCTCGTGCAGCGTGCCGTCGCCGCCCACGACGATAATGCGGCGGTAGCCCTCGCGCACGGCCCACACGGTGAGTTCCGTAGCGTGGAACTTGTGCTCCGTGAAGACCGGTTCGCAAAGGATGTGCGCATCGCGCAGATGCTTCGAGATCTGCGGAAAGTGGTCGAGCCCGCGGCCGCCTCCGGCCACGGGGTTGACGATGACGAACCAGGTTTCGGGATTGGCTGCCACGCTGCGCTTATTTTTCGGGAATGTTGCGCAGCGTGTCCACCAGGAAGTCGTAGAACTTGCCGACCGAAGCGATCTCCACCTTCTCGTCGGGCGAGTGGGGGTAGCAGATCGTGGGGCCGAACGAGATCATGTCCATCTTGGGGTATTTGCTGCCGATGATGCCGCACTCCAGTCCGGCGTGAATGGCCGTCACGGCGGGTTTCCGGCCGTAAAGCGCCTCGTAGGAGGCCGTCATGGCCTTCAGGATCGGCGACTCCATATCGGGGTTCCAGCCGTCGTAGGAGCCCGTAAGCTCGGTCTTGGCCCCGGCCAGCGCGAAGACGGCGGCGATGGCCTCGCCCAGCGCCTCTTTCTCCGTGCCCACCGAACTGCGCAGCAGGCACTGGAGCTTCACGGTCTTGCCGTCCGAGACCACGCGCGCGAGGTTCGTCGAGGTCTGCACCAGCCCGGGCATGGCCATCGACATCCTCTGCACCCCGTCGGGGCAGGCGACCACGGCCTTGATCAGATTCGCGGAAACCTCCTTCGGAAGCATTTCGGCCGGTTTCTCGACCTCTTTGACCTTGACCGACACGGCATCCTCGATGCTGGCATACTCCGCCTTGACGACCTTTTCATAGGCTTTCAGCGCCTTGACGAACCCGTCGTACTCCTTGGTACGGACCAGCACCACGGCCTCGGCTTCGCGCGGAATGGCGTTCCGGAGGCCGCCGCCGTCCACCGACGCCAGCAGCACGTCGCACGGCGCAGCGTTCAGGAAGCGGAACAACACCTTGTTGGCGTTGGCGCGCTGGCAGATGATCTGGATGCCCGAGTGGCCGCCCTTGAGCCCCTTGACGGAGATTTTCGCCGCCGTGTAATTGCGGGCGGGCGTCGGCTCGGCCTTATACTTAAAGGCAATGTTGGCGTCGAGACCTCCGGCGCAGCCCACGTAGAGCTCGCCCTCCTCCTCGGAATCGAGGTTCAGCAGGATGTCGCCTTTGAGAAGCCCCTTTTTCAGTCCGAAAGCGCCGTCCATGCCGGTCTCCTCGGTGGCCGTGAAGAGCGCCTCCAGCGGGCCGTGCTTCAACGTCTTGTCCTCCAGCACCGCGAGGATCGCCGCCGCGCCGATGCCGTTGTCGGCGCCCAACGTCGTGCCGTCGGCCGTCACCCAGTCGCCATCGACATAGGCGTCGATGGGGTCCTTCGTGAAGTCGAACTGCTTGTCGTTGTTCTTCTGCGGCACCATGTCGAGGTGCGCCTGTAAGATCACGCCCTTGCGGTTCTCCATGCCTTTCGAGGCGGGTTTCCGAGACATAGACGTTGTGCGCCGCGTCCTCCCTTTGCATTCGAGGCCCTGCGCGCGGGCGAAATCGAGGATGTATTTGCGGATCTTCTCCTCGTGGTGCGAGGGACGCGGAATGCGGACGATCTCCGCGAAATGTTTCCAGACGAGCGCCGGTTTCAGCGCAGCCAAATTCTTGTCCATAACGTAATTTTTAATTTTTATCGTTCAATTTTTCACAAATCTGCCTTAAATCCTTATCACGTCTCCATCCGGTTCTGCGCCTTCCCCGTCATTGCGAGGCATCGCAGATGCCGTGGCAATCTGAGCGAAAGTGTGACCTTACAACGCTTCCATCGGATTCCCACGCTCACTCACGTTCGCTCGGAATGACATGCTCCTCACCCGTCACCCTGTCGAACGCATCGACGATGTATTTCACCAGCGGGTGCCGCACGATGTCGCGTTTGTCGAACTCCACGATGCCGATGCCCGGAACGCCGCGCAGAATCTCCATCGTGCGGACCAGCCCGCTGTCGCTCCGGCGGGGCAGGTCGATCTGCGTCACGTCGCCCGTGACGATGAACCGCGCGTTGCGGCCCATGCGGGTGAGGAACATCTTGATCTGCGACAGCGTGGTGTTCTGCGCCTCGTCGTCGAGGATGACGAAGGCATTATCGAGCGTGCGCCCGCGCATGGGCCAGCGGCGCGATCTGCACGGTGCCGCTCCTCCAGGAATTTCTGGAGCTTCGCGGGCGGGATCATGTCGTTCAGCGCGTCGTAAAGGTTGCAGGTAGGGATCGAGCTTCTCCTTCATGTCGCCGGGCAGGAAGCCCAGCTTCTCGCCCGCCTCGACGGCCGGGCGCGTGAGGATGATGCGCCGCACCTGCCGCTCTCTTCAGGGCGCGGACGGCCAGCGCAATGGCCGTGTAGGTCTTGCCCGAGCCGGCGGGCCCCACGGCGAACAGCAGGTCGTTCTTGTCGTAGAGTTTGACGAGCCGCTGTTGATTGACGGTCCGGGCGCGGACGATGTTGCCGTTGTTGCCGTAGACGATCACGTCCTTATCGACCGGAGCGTCGTCCGGCACGATGCCGCCCGAGAAACACTGGTCGATGACCTGCGACGAGATGTGCCCGTATTTGAGGTAATAGGCCACCAGCGAATCCATGCGTTTGGCGAAACGCTGCGTCTCGGCCTCGGAGCCGAGGACCTTGAGCGACGAGCCGCGGGCCACGACCTTCAACGCGGGATGCAGCGATTTGATCTGTTCGAGGTAGACGTTCTGCGCCCCGTAGAGTTCGCGGGGATCGACGCCTTCGATGAGAGAATTTCCTTTCCGACAGTTTCCGTCATAAATCAGAATAGATAGCCGAAGCTGAGCGCAACATTATAGGTACGGAGTTTATCGAGCTGACTTCCGTCGGGCAGCACCACCTCGTGCTTCGAACGGAACTGGCCGTTGTAACGCAGGTCGATCAGCAGGTGGCGCATCAGCACCACCCCGGCGCCCACCGTATAGGAGAGCGTGGGACGAACGCGCCCGAAGTCCAGCAGGTCGCCGCCCGACTTCTGCTTGCAGTCGTTCATCACCGTGAAGACCGGGCCGGCGTAGATGCGCACGGGATTCAGCAGGCGGAACGACGCCAGCACCGGCACGTCGATCGAATTGGATTTGAGGTTGATCTCCTTGCCGCCCTCGGGACGGATGCGGAGCCCCTGGCGGACGTAGAGTATCTGCGGCTCGACGGCGAAAGCCCCGAGGTTGACGGCCGTGACGATACCGGCCTGCCAGCCCAGTTTGTTCTTGACATCGGTCTTGTCCATATTGGTCGTGTAATCGGGGATGTTGATACCCCCGACGACGCCCCACTCCACCCGGGTGCGGGGCCGCTGTGCGGCGGCGCTCAGCACGGCGGCCGCAAACAAAACGCTCAGCAGAATTTTTCGGGTCATAAGTAATTTTTAATTCTCAATTTTTAATTCTTAATTTGAAGGAGGCCCAGAAGCATGTTAGCCGATGCAGGCTGCGACGAACAGCATCCCCGCATGCGGGTTGCCCGAAGGCGGATGATCGCGCCGCAGACGGGTCCCGAGACGGCTCCGGCGGCGATGGCCATGCCATCATCAGTCAGCGGCCACCTCAGTTTGGCCTT
>VOFJ01002360.1_pt1 | contig 30679 bp, 59 predicted proteins | sample 5384081 | NCBI WGS metagenome assembly VOFJ01 (sample SAMN12384729, study PRJNA508395) | human gut metagenome | isolation source: healthy gut I | host: Homo sapiens | reverse complement strand
TGTACTTCGTTCAGTTACGTATTGCTCTTATTTCCCCGTTGGGAGAGTGGTTTTGGTCTATGCTTTTCCCATGTTTTCCAAAAAATTTTTAATTTTTGGAGCAGCTTGACTTTACGCTGATGCAGAGCTGTTTTGGAAATTCCAAGCTCCATGCTGACAATCCGTTCTGACTTGTCCTCGAAAATACAGTTTGTGGAGAATGATCCTCTCATCCGATGACAGATGTTGTAATAATTCCTCCAACCAAACGGACGAGACCGCCTGTTCCTCCACAGGCTGACCAGAAGCGGCAAACTGCTTGTCCTTTTTCCAGCAGGCGCTCATAGGAATCCTCTCTGCTGGGCAGGAAAATTGCAGTGTCTTTCTGGAACTTTTCTGTTTTCAGATCATAGGAAAAAGTATTCTTCTTTTCGCTCGTAGTGCTGATACACGCGGTAAACCTGTTCGCTTACCGGCACAGCCTGTCCATCTATGTAAAGATAATAATTCGTACTTTCTTCACGATTTTTACTCATAGCCGTTACCTCCAAGAGTTTGAAAAGTGGGTGGTTTTCAAACTCTCGGAAGGCGGCGAACGGCATCGTGGAAATACAAGGAAAAAACAAAACGGACACAGGCATGGGAATATCCCATGTCAGTGTCCGTTTTATCTTGTTGCTCTTTTTCTGCTACTGATAGTTCCTGTACAGGCCATAAAAAACCGACAGGGAAGAAACTGTTTTTTTCGGATTCTGGCGCAATTTCACGGCCAGATTTTTTCGTTAAGAGGACCTGCCACGAGCAGGCAGGCCATTGTCTTTTTGTTCATTATCATCTCCTCCTAAGCAAAAACAGCAACGCATAGTAGCTATAAAAAGCAACTCTCCAATCATTCCGCATAATATTTGTAACTCGTAAAATATTATTATGTGAGGTGACGGAGAGTGGATAAAAAAAATACGACATATAGATTTTCGTTTGGGACATCCTTGCGGAATGCCAGAGAAAACGAAACTATAAGAGAGAACAGATTGCGGAGCGTGCAGAAATCAGTCCTCGTTTTTTAGCGGCCATAGAAAGCGGCAGGCGCAAGCCGAGCCTGGATGTTTTGATTCGCCTTGTCAATGCCATTGGCGCTTCTTTTGATGAAATCCTTGCGCCGCAGACGAACACAGACAGCGAAATTGTTGACCGGATCAGAGACGGTTGGTTCCACAATGCAGCCAGCGGGATCAGGAGCTGTTGCTTGCCCTGATTGATAAAATGTTGGATACCAAAGAAAATAACGCTAACAAATAATGCGGTCGGGTGTATTACCCGGCCGCATTGCTTTTGTCCGTTGCTGTACAGGCCAGCTATTTTCCCTTTTGAGAGGAATAGTAATCCCGAAGTTTTTCAAAGGATTCCATACTGATGTTGTGTTCCATCCGGCAGGCATCAGTTTCCGCCGTCTTTGGGGTCAACGCCTGCGGCGATGAGCCTGTCTCGGAAAAAAAGCAGTGCCGCTCGTAGATTTTTTCGGCAACCTCCCGGCCTATATCGGTCAGATAAAGAAAGTGATCTTCATCCATCGTCAGAAAGCCGCCGTCTTTTAGGGTGTTTACAGCATGGCACACGCTTGGTTTTGTAACCTCCATGTGCCTGGCAACATCCACGGAGCGTACCATGCCCTTTTTCTTTTGGAGGACAAGGATGGCCTCCAAGTAATCTTCGCCGGACGCATGAAGTTTCATCAGTACCTCCTTATTATGAGTTAGACGCTTAATCTCCAATTTGCAGAGGCTGTCTGCAAATCGACCAGTTTACGGTACAGTCCATTTTCTTTCATAAGTTTCTCGTGAGTTCCGTTTTCAACTACCATGCCATCCGACAACACAACGATGTTATCCGCAGCTTCAACCGTCCTCATTCTATGGGCAATAATAAGGACAGTCTTACCTTTGACCAGTCTGGAAATTGCGTTCTGAATTTCAGTTTCGTTGTCTACATCAAGAGAAGCGGTTGCTTCATCCAAGAGAATCACAGGGGCGTCTTTCAAAAGAGCGCGGGCAATAGAAAGACGCTGGCATTCTCCACCAGACAATGTAGAACCGTTTTCTCCAATCACCGTCTGATAGCCATCCGGCAATTTTGAAATGAATTCATCACACTGAGCCGCCTTTGCTGCGGCAATGACTTCCTCATCCGTAGCGTCTTTTTTTACCAACACGGATGTTCTCCATGATGGTGTTATTGAAAAGTACGACATCCTGAAAAACGATAGAGAAATTTTTCATCAGCATGGTTGAATTGAGCGGAGCGATATCGGTTCCGCCCAAAAAAGGATTCTTCCTCCATCCAGGGGATAAAATTTGGCAGCCAGCTTTGCAACCGCACTTTTACCGCCACCAGACGGGCCGACCAATGCGGTAACCTGTCCCTGCTTTGCAGTAAATGAGACATCCCGCAGCACCGGCTTGTCCTTCTCATAAGAAAACCGGACATGATCGAAAGTAATATCGTATCCGTTTGTATGGATTTCTTTTTTCGCCGGTTTCTTCCGGGTATTCTTCAATTTCTTTTAGACGGTTCACTTGAAGTTGTACGGAAAACAGTTCTGCCATATTTGCCATTGCCCCAGAAAGGGGATCGTACAAGCGAGAAGCCGCAATCAAAAACAGAATATAGGTAAAAAGGGTCGCATTGCCGTTTACCACAAGACTATTTCCGACAACGATTACTGTCGCCAACCCAAGCCGTAAAAACATCTGGCCGGTTGTCAGTAAGCTCGCTGTCGTCATTTCAGAAGAAATCTGTGCTTTTTCGGCAGCATCCATCTTTGCATCCAGTTTGCGGAGATAATCTTCCTCTTGATTGCAGGCTTTTATATCCTGTACGGTCTCCAGGCATTCCTGGATGCCTTCGGCAAGTTCCAGTCTGGCATTCATATGCTTTTTTTGCTTAGCTTTTCCTGCCATTTCCGTGACAGAAGTACAATCGCAAAGGAAATCGGAGCTACCCAGAGAAGGGCCAGGCCCATTTGCCAGTTGAAAATCAGCAGGCCCACACAAACAATACCTGTTGAGATAACCGCTCCAAAAATTGCGGAACGGTATGGGAAAATGCGTGTTCAAAATTTGCACAGTCCCCCATAATTGTGCTTGTCAGATCAGCAATATCACGCTGGTGGAAAAAGGTCAGTGGAAGGGTTCGTAATTTTTTCCGCAAGACTGATACGCCGCCTTGCACTTTCGTCATAAGTTCCCAGATATGCTGCGGTGTACTGGCAATAGTGAAAGATAAAAACAACGGCTAAAATCACAATACCAATCACTGTATAAACAATGGCGCTGATCTCCGGCGCATTCATTCCCCAAAATAGGCGCAAGAAGCTGGTTGAGAACGATTGCCAGAAGAATAACAGGAAACATCAGACTGATATTTGCCAGTACGGAATAAATAATTCCTTTCAGCAGATCCTTTGCACCCTGATTGCTTAACGCATACTTGTTTTTCAGTGCTTTAATCATGCTGCTCACCCTCCTTTCCGACTTTCCATGCAATCGAAGTTTGATAATCCTTCCACATAGAAGAATAAATGCCATTCAAAGCGACTAATTCTTCATGTGTACCTCTTTCAGCAATTTGTCCATCCTTAAATACCAGAATAAGGTCTGCGTCTTGTATTGTAGAAAGCCGGTGAGCTATCATCAAAACAGTTTTTATTCTTGGTCAACCGCTCAAAGGCAAGTTGTATCTGATGTTCGTTCTCGGCATCTGCAAATGCTGTGGCTTCATCGAGAATGATGATGGGAGCATCTTTTAAGATTGCCCTTGCCAACGCAATCCTCTGGTTTTCACCTCCTGAGAGATAAGTGCCTCCTGTTCCGACAAGCGTATCAAGCCCGTCCGGAAGCCGGTCAATAATATCTTTGCACTGTGCTTCATTGGCCGCTTTCAACACTTCTTCTCTGGTGGCGTCTGGACGGGCCGCCTTAATGTTGTTAAGTAAAGTATCTTTGAACAGGCGGGTATTCTGAAACACGAAAGCAACTCTTTTCATCAATTCCTGCTTTTCAATATTGCGTACGTCCACACCGCCAATCGTAACGGAGCCTGATTGGACATCATAAAAGCGGGGAATGAGACTTGCCGCCGTACTTTTTTGCCGCTGCCGGAAGCTCCGACAAGTGCAACTGTTTTCCTGCCGGGACCTCAAAGCTGATATGATTTAAGGCGTTTCCTTTGGCACCCGGATAGGCAAAAGACACATCCGAAAATACAATCGAAGCGTCTGCCGGGATCATGGGATGCTCCGGTTCCTTTAATGGCTGTTCCTGTAAAATTTCCTCCACTCGGCTGGCTGCGCTTTTTGCGGCCATGAGCTGCTCACTGGCAAACATGATACGGTTCATCATAGTTGCACAGACCGGAGTAAACAGACTGTAAAACAGGAAATCCAGTACAACATTTTCATAAGCGGCCTGTCCGCTGACTCCAGATAAAATCAACATAGCGACCGGGATAAGTAAAACAAATGTGCCGTTCAGTGTGACTGTAAATCCGGTAAGAGGAATACGGCATTTCAAAGCATACCCGGAAGCAAATTTTTCATATTCTTCTATGGCTGCATGGAAATTTTTGAAGGAGTAAATTGTCTGCTGAAACACCTTTACTACAGGAATACCGCGAATGTATTCCACGGCCTCTTTATTCATAGCGTTTCCAGTGCAGTCATGTATTTACCCATAAACTGTGCATTGTCTCCACCCATCATCTGTTTCAGAAAGATGACACTGATCCCCATAGGGATCAGGCAGCAGATTCCTAACCGCCAGTCAAAAGAAAAAATCAACACAATAACAGCAACCGGCATAACAACTGCACCGGTCAGATCCGGCAGTTGATGAGCCAGGAATCCTTCTGTAAGTCCTGCGTTGTCATCAATGATTTTTCGCAGCCGTCCACTGGCGTTCTGGCTGAAATATCCCAGCGGAAGTGTCACAATATGATGAATTGCTGTTTTCCGCATATTGGTTGCTGTGCGGAATGCCGCCAGGTGGGTGCAGTTCAACGCGATGAAATAAATTAAAATACTTGCTGCTGCAAACACGACTGCCATCCACGCATAACGAGTACTTTCCGTTGCAAGAGATATATCCCCGCAGCGAATGCCTGAATCAAATCACGGATAACAAGCCATATACAAACAAAGGGCAGCATAGACAAAATGGTACTAATCCCGGAGAGGATACAGCCTAAAACAGTCAGGACATGGTAGTTTCCTGCATATCCGAACATTCTGGACAGCTCTCCATTTTTTTGCTTCTCCATAAAAGCAAGGCTCCTTTCGCAGTAATAGGCGGGTTAGAATCTTCTAACCCGCCTATTATCATAAAAAGTATTTTATGGTTTTGCCACTCCATACAGGGCATATCTATCCATTCAGACACACAACTACTGACACATGAGGCAAGAATATAACCGAGGGAGGTTTCCTTGCAGGGGAATGTTTCTGCATGACCTTCATCAACAAAATGAAGCACTCGATTACAAGTCATAGCAGCAAATTCATAATCATGGGTGATAATCAAAATGGTCTTTCCCTTTTGAGCCAGAGCCTTCAAATGCTCAGATATTCTCATCATATTTTTGAAATCAAGGCCGCTGGTAGGTTCGTCCAAAAAAGCAAAACAGGCGTATCTATCCAATCTGATACGGCAAGAGTAAGCCGTTGTTTCTGACCTCCAGACAGGGGTAGCAGGATGCTTGTCTTTCCATTCAAAAAGTCCATATAATTTCAGCAGATCATCCCTTTGCTCCTGGGTACTTCCTTTACCGTTCAAGAGCAATTCTTCCTCCACACTGTCTCCAAACAGCTGGCAATCCGTATTCTGCATAACGAAATAGGCAAAATTCTTTCTTTTTTACCCTTGGAAATTTCTTGCCCATTGTATAAAAACCTGCCCTGTCTTTTTCTTTCTGTATCCCGCAAAGAATGTTAGACAACGTCGTTTTCCCAATTCCATTATGTCCTACGATCGCAATCAGATCACCAGCATACACCTGGAAAGATATGTCGTGAAAGACTGGATGTTTGCGGTAAGAAAAAGGCCAGCTGCTTTACCTCTAATGTCACATTTTTATCTTCTCTGGGAGGAATATCTACCTCGATATGGCGCAAATCCGCGGCCCGGATTCCAATTTTCTGCCGTTTATTTTTTCTGACATGGAAAGCAGTTCTTCAGGACTCCATTCTTCTTTTATGCTTCCATTTTCCATGTAGAGGAAGCGATCTGCAAGGTCTGTGAGATAATAAAGCCTGTGTTCAGCAACAACGATGGTATGTCCCTCCGCCTTCAATTCGCGCATAAGATTTTTAAGTGCCTCAACGGAATACATATCCAGATTGGCCGAAGGTTCATCAAATACATAAATTTCTGGATCAACAGCATTGACGGAGGCCACCGCTATTTTCTGTTTTTCTCCGCTGGACATGGGATAAATCTCTTTCCCACGCAGCATATCTCCGTTAATACGCTTAATTGCATTGGAAACCCGCCCATCCAGTTCTTCATAGGAAACGCCATAATTTTCACACCCGAACGCAATTTCATCCTCTGTAATACTGGCAAAAAAAACTGGCTTTTGGGGGTCTTGAAAGATTGAGCCTACTTTTTTTCCCGATTTCATACAGAGGATATTCCGATATGCTACGTCCCAACAGGGTGACGCGCCCTTTCAGTGTTCCTTCATAAAATTGTTCAGCTAACCCGTTTATCAATCGTGTCAGAGTTGTCTTTCCGCAGCCACTTCCTCCAGTCAAGACAAGGAATTCTCCCTCTTTTACGTCGAGGTTGATATGCTGAATACTCTGTTTCAGCTCCCGGATATTGAAAAGATACATCTTCAAACTGGATAACGGATTGCTTTGCTTCATCATTTACCATTATGCTACCGTCCTTTCCAGCACAAAATAGAGTGCGGTTACACAAACAGCAATCGCGCACATAATCCAATCCCGCTTTTGAAATTCTATCTTTCTGCGGCAAGTATGTTTCCCTGGATTGAAATCCCCCTGCTTTCAGCAGAAGCAGCAAGTTCTTCGGCTATTCTGGATGAACGGAAAATAACAGGTGTAACAATATACTCCATTGCGTCCAAAGGGTGTTTCCATGACAATAGCTTTCGCAGCCGAAGTGAGGCAAACACATCAGAAAACTCACTGCGTACTGTAGGAAAAAAGCGCAGCATAAAGGTTACAGGGAAGCGCAATTCCGTCTGGGCGTGGATTTTCTTAAAAACTGCCACAACTTCTCCTGGAGGCATACCGATCACAGGCTGTGCAGCCATAACCATCATCAAAATACGAAGCACCATAAACAGGAACATTTCCGGCATAAGGATGGTAATGCCCTGCCCCCGGAAAGCAGCCTCAACACGATAAAAATGCCGCAGACGATCAGATATTTTATTGTCTGCCTGCCAAAGCCCTGAATAATCAGATACACACTCAAGACACCCAAAAGTGTGTATATCAAAATGTCGCTTGTGAGCACCGCCACAAGCGACATAGTGAGAACTATGACAAGCAATTTGGTCCGAAAATCAAATTTCATGTTCATAGTTTATTTAATCGCGCCACTCTTTCTGAAGTGCTTCACAATCAGTTTGTTGCTAATCATGCAGCCAAGGATGGCCAGGACTGCGGTAACGGCCAGGCTCAGAATAACATACTTCGGATCAGTGTAATACTGGGTCTGAACCTGAACCTGCTGCTCACTGACGCCGGTGGCGAGGAATGCGTCCTTGAAGAACCAGATTTCGGACATCCCGTGTGCAGCACGAACTAATGCTGTGATTACCCACGAAATAGACACGCGCTTAATGTCATGGTAGGCACCCTTTCCGCACATAGAGAGCTCCGCAATGATGCCACCACCCAGAAACCACGGGATCATAAACGGCCCCATCATGAGTCCGGCGATAATCGCCCACATGATATTGTAGACAAGGGCGGGGCCATGCTTGCCAACTTTCATGCACATGTAAACATAGAACGGTGCGAGGATAAGTGCCGCACCGGCGGCGTTAAAAATCATGGAATAGAACAGAGAAGCGCCAGTCAGGGTCGAATAGACCATAAATACAACGAACATGACCGCACAGAAGATACCGATGATTGCCGCGTCTTTGACAGTGTACTTGTTGCCTGTCGATTTTTTCATTTTCCATTTGGAAATCCTCCTTTGTCTTGCAGAGAGTTAGCACCATCTAACTGGCTATTCAAAAAAATAGGCCAGCCTCAAGCGCTCTTTCTGCTTTTTATCTGACAAAGGATATTTTAATGCAACTCAGATTTCTTAGCCACTCCATACAGACCCATTCCTATCCAAACGGACACTCTTTCTAAATTCCGTTGGAGAACTTCCATACGTTTCCTTGAAGGCAGAAGTAAATTTGTTCGGATTTTCATATCCGATTTTGCTTGCAATGTCCGTCACTGACAACTCTGTTTCCAGTAGTAGTTTTTGAGCTACTTGAAGCCGATAGGTACGAAGATAGGAATAAACAGAGGTTCCATATACGCCCCGAAAGCACTTTTTTCAGCGCTGTTGTAGAAATCTCAAATTTCTGAGAAAGCTGTTCAATTGTGTGATGTGTCGTTAAATCCTCCGTAATATAGGACGCCACTTCTTTAATCAATGCAACCTGATTTCGAGATTGAAATAATCCATCTGCAAAACTTCGTCTGCCGTATTAAGATCGCTTAAAAACAAAAAGCAGTTCCAGCATTTTAATTTTCATATATCCCGGTTTCGTTTTTCTCGGACATGGTAAAGTTCTGAAAAAATATGCTCAATCGACGGATTGGCTCGCATGATACAGCAACGGTTGCCCTCACAGATATATGTTTGAATATACTTCAAATCAATATTCAGCAGTTCCATAATCCGCCGCACCTCTGGCAGTAGCTCATCCAGATTGATGATAATGGAAATACCATGATAATGGTTCAGAGGGAAAACACAATTTGATTTTTCTTCATCCCAGAACTGATGGATAAATCACCTTCAGCCATGTAGCAACAACTGTTTTCACCAAAGCTACACTCAAAACGTCCAATCAGACAGTGGTTAATCTCTATCATATTTTTTGCGGTAGCTTGGTTTTGGTTGCAATACCCATGTGCATATCGTTATAGTAAAGCTCAATACCTGGAAAAAAAACCTGATAGACGGTAATCTTTCCGTGTCCTGTTTCATTTGATAGTCGGAAAATTTTGCAGTCCTGGCGCAATTCATCTTTAGCTTCTTCTGAGAAACCATATAGCTTCATGCCCTCAAATCTATCTGGCAATTCCGACTGTGATAATATCTCAATCGCACCAGAGAGTGCTTGTTTTTCATAGGTCAGCACTACCCATTCCTCCTTTCGGTTCGTTATGACTAACCACTCTAAGTATAGGCGCGAATAATGGCAGTGTCAAATGGTTTTCTGACAAAAAAGAAACAGAGGGAAAACCTCTGCTTCTCTTAAAAATTGAAGTTCTAAATATAAATAAACTCTTGACAAATCATTTCCTCTGCCTGTGCTTTCAGTGTGTTCATCAGCCCTACCCACCGCATAGGGTCACGGGATTTCAGTTCCTCGGTGACGCCTGCCGCCTCCATCATGCGGGGCAACATGGCGTCCATCCGCTCACGCGCCGCCCGGTCAATCTCCAACAGGTGCGGGTACAGTTTTTCGCTCAAAATCAAGCTGCTGTAAAGGCCGGGCCGGTGTTCCTTCAGGTAGCGTTGCCGCATACGGCCATACTTGCCGATGGGGGCCTCCGGCTGCTCGGAAAGTTTCAGGTCGGGGATGTAGTAATCTCCGCAGCGGGTGTAAGTCAATTTGTTCATGTTCGTTCTCCTTTGCGTGATGGTTAAACTGCGGCGCTGGCCGATACGGTGGCCTTGCGCGGCTCCTGCCTGGGTAACTGACTGACGGGGATAAAAACGCCCTTTTCCATGTCCTCGGCCCGGATCGCAGCCTTTGCCGCCTCCATCTGGGCCTTGCGCTTGGCGTTGTAGCGTTCTTCCCATTCCCTCTGCTTGCCGTTGGCCTTGCGGCGTAAGTAGTTCTGGTGAAGCCTGTCCTTGCGTTCCTCCTTCTTCCGCAGTTCTTCCTGTTCCTCCGGGGTCAGGGGAACCGGCTGCAAGGCAGGAGGGATATAGCGGCCCACAAAGTTGAAGTAGATTTCAACCTCCTGCGTAGTGTCCTGGCTGCCTTTGCGGGCGCGCTCATGGACAAGGATTTTCTCTACAAACTCGTTGAGCATGGTATTTGTCAGCGTGTCGAAATTCTCATACTTGTCAATCAAGGCAATAAACTTCTCCGCAGATTTCCGGCTCTGCTCATAGCCGGTAACGGCCTTTTCTAGTTCCGTGATTTCCGCATGGAGAGCGTCTTGCTCTTTGGCATACTGTGCGTCCAGGGCCTCATACCGGGCGTCCGGCAGCTTACCCAGGGCGTTGTCCTCATAGATTTTGCAAATCAGCTTTTCCAGTTCTCCGGCCCGCTTTTGGGCGGCAGCCAGCCGTTTCCGCTTCTTGGATATATCGGCGGTCTGCTGGGCGGCCTGCGTTTCCTGAACAGTGCGGATAAACTCGGCCCGGTCATTTTTGGAATACTCCGCGATGGCCCGGAGCATATCGGTTATCAGGGTCAGGACGGCCTCGGCCCGGATGCGGTGCTGTGTGCCGCAAAGCGTCCCGCATGGGACTTTGGTGTACTGGCTGCAAGTAAACTGTGGGTCACGCTTGCCGTTATTGACGCGATGGACATACATCTTGCCGCCGCAGTCGGCACAGTACATCAGGCCGGTAAGGGGATGGGCCTCGCCCCAGCCGTCCGGGTAGCGCCTGACATTTGCCCGGATACGCTGCACATTGTCAAAGGTTTCCTGGTCGATGATGGCCTCATGGGTATTCTCGAAAATCGTCCACTCGCTTTCATCCACATAGTGGCTTTTCTTGTCCTTAAAGTGCTTGCGGGTCTTAAAATTGATGGTGTGGCCCAGGTATTCCCGCTTTTTCAGGATGTTCACAATGGTGGACGATCCCCACCGATAAATCTTTGACCGGCTTTTTTTGTTCACTCCCTCGCCATAGCGGGCAAGGTGAACAGCGGGCATTTCGATCTTTGCTTCTGACAGCTTGGTTGCGATTTGATAGGGGCCATAGCCCTCCATCGTCAGCGCGAAAATACGGCGTACCACAGTGGCGGCTTCTTCGTCAACAAGCCAGTGTTCTCGCTTTTCATCCCACAGATAGCCGTAGATAACAGTGCCGGTTAGGTGCTTGCCGCTCATGCCTTTAGACTTGAACACAGAGCGGATTTTCCGGCTGGTGTCGCGGGCGTAAAACTCGTTCATGATGTTGCGGAACGGGGTAAAATCATCATCGCCTTTCAGACTGTCCACACCGTCATTGATAGCAATCAGCCGGACGCCGCGCTGCCGCAAAATCTCCATGACTTGGCCGACTTTCAGATAGTCGCGCCCCAGGCGGCTCATGTCCTTTATGACAATGGCCTCCACCCGTCCGGCCTCGACTTCCTCCATCATTGCCAGGAATCCAGGGCGGTCAAAGCGGGTTCCCGATACGCCGTCATCGGTGAAGTGGGTGGGGTTCGGCAGCCCGTTCCGGCGGGCATAGTCCTCTAACATCTTTTTCTGGTTCGATATGGAGTTACTCTCGCCCTGTAACTCATCATCGCGGCTCAACCGCTCATACAGAGGGGTGATTTTCTCGTTTCTCATGGCTGTACCTCCTGAAATGAAAATGCTCTAAGTGACTACTTCACTAACCATGACAAAATCCATGATTAAGAAGTCACTTAGAGCATACATCTCCGGCAGCCAGCTTGTATTTTTTATACTGACGGACTGCAAAGTGATTTGGCTTTTTTCTTTTCCAGCGCTTCGAACATCAGATCCACCGGATTCTGGAACTCCTCATCATCTTCCCGCACCTCCATTGCGTTCAGGAACTCAATCAGAGTGGAGAAGTTCTGTTCCTCCACCGGCGCTTCATAGTGGATATATCCGATCAAGGCACAGTAGAGCAGCGTTTCCGCCTTCGTCCAGAACTCGTCACCGGCTTTTCCATCCCCCTTTGTATTGGCAATCAGCGTTGTCACCAGTTTCAGAATGTCTTTTTCCTTGAATGGATATAGGCAAAAGGGTTATAGTGCATCGACTTCTGAAAGTTGATGGTGTTGAAAATCTTTATGGTGTAGCCATGCTTCAAAAGGGCATTGCCGCACTCAATCACAATACTACCCTTCGGGTCAGTGACCACATAGGAGCTGTGCATCTGGAGAAGGTTTGGCTTCAACCAAAAGCGAGTTTTTTTACCGGAACCAGAACCGCCGATAATCAGAACATTCTTATTTCGGGCATTGGCAGGATTCTTCGGGCGATTGCTCATCATCAACCGCTCCGTTTTTGTCAGGATCACATTGTCCTCGAACTTTGGTGCAATAAACGGCTCAATATCTTTTGCCGTTCCCCAACGAGCAGAACCGTACTCAACATTGTGCCGGTACTTCTTTGCGTTTTTGCCTTTTAGATAGACAGCCAGCCGGAGTCCTGCGCCGCAGAGAATACCAATCAGCAAATCCAACGGGTGAAAGCTGGGAAACGGATTGTTCAGGGCTATCGGAAGGGGCATTAAAAAAAGCTGAGGATTTTCGCAGATGAATCTGCCCCCTCAGCCAATCTCCATGCTTCTCCTAAATTCGTAGCGAACAACCCTACCAGAAAATACGGTAAATTCAGAATCAGGAGCTTTTTAATTTTTCTCTTATCCATTACAGATCACGCTCCTGTTTCTTCTCTCGAACCTTCTTCGGAATCGCTGCGACAATTTCCTTGAACTTCTTCAGCAGCGCCAGAACTCTCGGCTTTTCATTCTTGGTTAATGCCCTTGCCTGATGTTCCTTGCAGATTGCATCCAAAGCATCTGCATCTTTAGAACGGACAAAAACAAGAAACCGGGGAGGATCAACGGACTTATCTTTTCTTACGGCAAAGTCCACGCCGTACTTCTTGGCGAGCTTTTCAAAATCACGGATACTCTTTTTGTCGATCTCAACATTCGTAGCACCCTGATTCTGTCCCAAAAGCTGTTTCACGGATTGCTTTCCATGAACGGCAGGATCTCGTGTGCCTTTTTCATCTTCACTTTTTCCCGGTGCTGCAAATACTTGCGGATACCGGCAATGATAGTGCGCCCCGTCAGCTTGGTTGTGCTGATCGCCAGGTTTACTGTCCTGTTTTCAACTTCTTCCTGCATGATTCATCACCTCCTGCAAGCAGTAGAGTGAACAGATTATCGTGCCATATCTCTGTGATCGTAATACAGATTGCCCTTGGCAACTGCGGCATGGCTGATAATCTTGATATTGCCAGCTTTCTGGTTATCCAGAGCCTTCTGATAACCCACATCGCTCAAATACAGGCGATTTCTTTCGCCTTTCCAACCGACAGGCGATTCATCGGTCAGCACATCGAAAATAATCATGTGCTTGGTGGCGTCATCAAATCGTGCCAAGTCCATATAGGTATGTCCCTGGTACTCCTTGGCACCATCCTGAATCCGCTTTCGCTCCATCAGCTCTCCAATCGTCGAATTTCTTTGCATAAGAACCTCCTTACAGAACATCTCGGTCAGGGTTACTTTTGTGGGGAACCGAATCAGCTTTGACAGGTGCATCTTCTTTCTTCACCATGTCATCCGGCAGGGGAAGCGCCATAATGCTGCGCCCCATGCGTACAAAAGTCTCAGGCTGATGAAAGTGTTCCTCAAACTGCTTCATCAGTTCCGGGGACAGAGAACAAAAATCCTCCTCGCCCAATCCAACAACCAGAAAATCACCGGCGATAATGTCATAAATATCGCCGTCATCATCACGCAGCGCACGGTTCAGGTCTTTGCCTACGAGTTTACCTTCGTCGTGCATGACCAGTGCAACCGGCTCATTGAACGGATAAGTTGCCTCAATATCGCCACCTACGGCTTTCTGCAAATCCTCCAGCTCACAGCCGATCTGCACAGCCTGCGGATACATGAACGGCTTTACCAGCAACACATTCATGGTATCTGCCTGTTCTTTCTGAACCTCCCGTTCCTCGGTCGTGCCGAACGCAACACCGGTAAAGTTTTTCGGAGTCCAGAATGTACTCCGAATTGTAATAAGCGGCTCTAACCTGTTCCTCTGCCGCATCGTGAGATTCTGCTTGCACCGTAACCGTTTTCTCCAAGGTTTCGGTGATCTTCACATCGTATTCTTTCAAGTTTCGATACCTCCGTTTCTTTGGAAATAAGAAAAGCGACCATCCATGAACCTGTTACAGTTCATAAATAGTCGCTTCATGCTCCCACGAACAAGGGACGCACATGGATTCCAGTTCCTCAATCAGTGATTCAGGGGAGAAGAACAGATCCTCCGAAATTTCACAAGGGCTTTTGAATGCCCGATACTCAGTCACATATCCTGTATCCTCAGAGCCGATTTTCATCTTAACACAGTGAACGATGGCAAAATGTCATATCTTCCAGAAGCCAAAGTTCCGTTGCATAGATCGTTTCTGCTTCATCAAAGACCATCTGCTCCCGCTCATCAGAAATAATCAGACAGCCACGCTGATTGAACAGTTCCACTCCACGGATAGTCAAACCTCTTTTTCGTATCCGCCGAGGGAATACTGATACACGGTCTGAACCGCATCCTTCAATGCCAACAGATTTCCGGCAGGCACAGCCCACCGGCATATCCGATTTCTTCCTGTAGTCAAAAGCCTCGTAATCGGACGGGGAAAACAACTCAAATAATTTTGCGAGCGCAAGGCTCATTTCTTTTTCGTTGAACAACAATGGTTCACCTTACCTTTCCATAGATTTTTTCTCTTTTTTTTCTGCCACTGTTCCAAAAGCTGAATGATTTTATCCTCCATCTGCTTGTTGGTATAGGACTTCGGGAAGTATTTTCGCAACGAATCCGTTTTGAAGGTTACTCTGTCCAGCTCTCCCTTCTTGATCTCATTCATAATCTCGCACATCGCATCCAGCGTACACTCGCCCTCCTGTGCGAGCTTTTTAATTCGCTGTGCTTGTGAAAGGGAAGGGGCTGCTTGAGCATAATCCATTGCTGAAAGAAAATCCTGCTGTTTCTTCACTTGCCAGGTAGGAAAGCTCTACCGCAGGATTGAATTTGATCTGCCCCGTATCCACCATATTCAACAGTTCAGGAATCAGTTCGGTCAGACGGATATACCTTTGAACCTGCACACGGCTATCGCCACTTTGCTCAGCAACCTGATTCACCGCCCACGACTTCTGCCCAACTTGGGCAGAAGTTAAATCTGTCCGTTCGCCCTGATGTTTAATTGCATCCAACTTCATCTTGTAAGGCAAATGCTCTTTCGCTCGGAAGAATGGTTTCTCTCTGCAAATTCGCATCGACCATCAGAATAATGGCTGCATCATCGTCCAAGTCACGAACAATCGCAGGCATGGTTTCCTTACCCGCAAGCTCCGATGCCCGGTGCCGCCTGTGACCAGAAACGATTTCATAACCACCATCGGGGTCAGGACGGACAATCGCCGGGGTGAGAACTCCAAAATCTCGGACACTCTCCGCCGTTTTCATCATTTCCTCATCGTCCACCACTCGGAACGGATGTCCCTCAAAAGGGTGTAACTCAGAAAGCGGAATTTCCTGCACACGCTCCTGCTGGGCTTCAGCTCTGGATTGATCGGTGGAGAAAATATCATCGTACCCCTTCAAGCTGATGTTTGCGCCTTTTTTCTGCATTGTTTAACACCTCCTTCGTCAGAACTTTATAGGCTTCGGCAACTTTACCTTTGGGATCATGCTTAAAGATGCTGGTTCCCTCAGCGCTGATTTCCTCTGCACGGACAGAACGGGGAATATCTGTCTTATAGACCTTCAGCTTTCCTCCATAGCTCTCCCGAATCAGATTGCTGATGTCCTTGGAGTAGTTGGTTCGGCTGTCCACCATCGTCAGAAGAATCCCTTCGATTTTCAGTTTGGGGTTGATTTGCCTCTTGACCTTGTTGATGGTTTCCAACAGCTGTTCCAAGCCCTTTGCCGGAAGATATGCCGCCTGAACAGGTATCACCACATTGTCGGCAGCTGCCAACGCGCATTGACTGTCAGCATACCCAAAGAGGGCATACAATCCAGAAGAATGTAGTCATAGTTTTGCTTGACTGTATCCAGGTACTGACGGAGAATGGTTTCCCGGCTCATTGCATTGACCAGAGAAACCTCCAAACCTGACAGCTCAATATTGGCAGGCATCAAGTCCACACCTTCCGGGTGATGAAGAATGCCTTCGCCGGGAGCAATCGGCTTTTCCGTCATAATCTTTCCCATCATGTCGGAAAGAGTGGGAGACAAGGTATCCGGGTACGGATTTCCCAGACTGACAGTTAAGGAAGCCTGCGGGTCTGTGTCTACCAGCAGAACCTTTTTGCCCTCCATTGCAAGTCCTACACCCAGATTTTCTGTGGTTGTGGTCTTGCCCGTTCCGCCTTTCTGATTGACTACGGCAATGACGGTTGCTTTTTTTTTTCGACAAATATCTTCACCTCGCTTTCTATTCTGTGTATGCTGCATTGATTACCACCTCCCTCCAAAGTTTCCCCGAAAGCCATATCGTGCCTGACCTTTGCGTCATAGTGGGCGCTTATGGTGTAGGGGGCATTGTATATCGAAGCAAGTAGATACTGCTTGATATTGCGAATATCGGTTGTATTTTCCTTGAAAGAACTCATTACAAACCTAATATGCTCAGAATCCAGTTTCATAAAACTGCTTCTGACAATTCCAATCGGTTTATCATCGCTGGCAATCCGAATTTGCTTACGGTTGCTGCACATGACCTCAACAATCAGATGCAGTATCAGATCGAGTATCTCATGGTCATACGGATAATCCTGTTTGAGATAATCCATGGAAAGGTGTTCATAGAAATACTGGTAGTATCGTGCGAACTCATCTGTCCCGTCGACTTCCTTTCCACTAAAACCGGAAGAAAAGAAAGGATCAGTATCACTCAAATCAGTATAATTAGTATCAGTATTATTACCTTGTGCTTTTGACAGTTCCTGAATTGTGTTTTTGACAACTCCAGAATTGTCCTTTTGACAATTCAAGAATTGTCTTTCCACAGAACCGGAAATGAAGTTCTTTACATAGATCAGGTTCGGTTTCCCAAGTCCCTGTCGCTTGCGTTCTATCAGACCGCATTTCTTTTCCAGCTCATCCAGCAGCTTTACCGCTTTCTTTTTCGGCACAGCCTAACGCACCTTTGATTTCTTCAATGGTGAAGATGATATAAACACGGCCTTCCTCGTCCAGCCAACCGTTCCTGGCTGACAGGTTCATGCGGTCAAGCAGAATCCCATAAAGCAACTTGGCATCGGTTGATACATTCCAAAAGCAATCCTCAGTGAACAATACCTTTGGCACACGGTAGAATGCGAACATCTCCGCCTGCTGCCCATAGAAATAATCATACGTCACGCATCCTCACCACCTCTTTCTGCGGAAAATGCTCTTTTTTCAGAGGGGTTCTGCGGAAAGTCGTATCCTTCAGTCTGTATGGGCAGCGGACAAAAGAACAGGAACGGTATCTTCCATCGTGGCTGATAATTCTCACAGTCTTTGCAGCACTTCGGCTTATCACGGCGATTGTATTCATAATCACGCATATCAGCGAACCCCCACATCTCTCATAATCTTCTTGGTACACCAGCCAATGCAAGGATGATCTCGTCCATACGGACAGCCATCACATTCCGTCTTGGGTTTCGGGGGTACAGAGATTAAGTAGTAGCAATTTTCTTTTCCCAGACGACAGCCCTGCTTTCGATTCTTCCAGAAGTAGCAGAAGCGGCAATCGTCCGGCTTATCTGCGGCATAAACAGTTTTGCTCAAAATAGAACCCTCCAATCATTCTGACTTGCCCTGAAATTTGGGCATAAAAAAGAGCGTCTACCCAACCCCGAATTATGGGGCGAATAAACGCTCTAAGTAGTTTTATTTGACTGTTGATGTACACCGGCAGTTACTCCAGACGAACCCGCAATCCCACAAGGGAAGGGGTGGGAACCCCAACCAGATACCATCCTCTTTCATCCCAGCCGTACTCGATTCGAGTCGGTTTCCATCGGTTGTTTACAAAAACATCCATGCAGGTGCCGCAATGCAACCCGCCGTAATAATCCTCCAGACCGAACCGCACATCCATGCGCTCGGACTTCTGATCGTAGACCAAAACACCTTGCTTCATTCTGAAACCTCCTTACACTTTGAGTTTCGCCAGTTTTCTGGCATCATATACAAGGTATGTTTTGAAGTAAAAAGTCCGTGCCTTTCTGTTTACTCCGGAGATATTTCAGTCTGAAAGTTTGGACAAAATCAGCGAAAACCCGGTGTTTTCAAGGCTTCTGAACTTTTGTCCTATTATAACTCAATCATCTATTCTTCTGACAATGCCTGTTGCCTTCATTGTATCTTCCTCCTGCCAAATTTATTGTAAATGTAGTATTTGCAGGAAAAATTGAAATATGCGCTTCTCCCTCTCTCTGTGAAAATCTGGCAAGAAAAAAAAAGTCTTGCATGCATCTACATCCAAGACTGTCTGTTTTTTTATGATTTTCTCTCCTCTCCCCAGAAGAACAATGCCACTGTTCCCGGTCCGGTGTGACTGCCGATGGTCGTGCCAATGCTGTTAATCAGCACCCTCCCGTTGAGGTTCGGGAAACGGCTTTCCACAAGGCTCGCCACTGCCTCTGCATCCGCTTGGCAGGCAGAATGGGAAATATAGCACTTGCCGTCATACGCCAAGCCGTTCTCCGCAAGCTCCTCCATCTTCTTTTTCAATGGCATCAATGACCTTCTTCTTTTGTGCGCACCTTCTGCATGGGAATCAGCTTCCCTTCGCAATCCACATGCAAAAGCGGACAAATGCTCAGCATTATGCCGACAAAGCCTGCTGTTTTCGTTACTCTGCCGCCCTTGATGTAAAACGTCAAATCTGTAGAGAAAACCAATGCTGCACCTTGCGCTTGTTTTCCTCTGCCCAGTGATACAAATCCGCAAGCCCCATGCCTGCATCTCGCAAATCCGCAAGCCGAATCCATCAAAAGTCCGTAGCCGGAGGAAGCTGCCAAAGGAATCTACAATATAAATCTTCCGCTCCGGATATTTCTCCAAAAGGATATCCCTTGCAATGTTGGCAGAATTTAACACGCCGGTAATGCCGGAGGAAAGACAAAGATGCAAAATATCCTTTCCCTCCTGCAAAAAAAGGTCTCGAAATATGCTTCAAATTCCGCCACATTGACCTGAAAGGTTTTTGTTTCCGCACCCTTTGTCATTGCTTCATAAAAACACATCAAAGGGCATGGACTGCCCCAGATCATCAGGGTATACCGTTCCATTCAGTTCATAATGAAAACAGATATAATGGATATTTCTATTTTGAAAGTGTTCCAACGATAAATCTGCCGTGGAACAACAGCTGAGAACAAAGTTTTCCATGTGTACCTCCTTTTTTCCGATTCTGCACAGGGGCAAAATTATCACTCCCATAGTATAGAACCACAGTAGGAATTTGTAAACAAAATGCTATGTAAAATTTCGTGTAAAAGAAGTCGACAGAAGCCGCGGATGCTTATTCTGCCTTGTTGTCCCTTGTCATCAGCTCCAGAACGGCATCCTCCACATTTTTTTCCCCGCAAAGAGAACCGCATAAATGCTCTGTGTAATGGGCATGGAAACGTGATATTTTTCCGCAAGCTGACAAGCCGCCTGCACTGTATTCACACCTTCCACAACCATCTTCACCTCATCGAGTGTTTCCCTGCAGGCTTTTGCCCTGCCCCAGAAGGATACCCGCTCTGCGGTTTCTGGAGTGCATACTCGTACAGGTTACAATCAGGTCGCCAATACCGGAAAGCCCTGCAAAGGTTTCCGCCTTACCGCCATTGCCATGCCAAGACGCTTCATTTTCTGCCATGCCTCTTGTCATAAGCGCCGCCTTGGTGTTTGTCCCCAAAGCCAAGCCCAGCAGACATCCCTGCCGCCAGTGCCATAACATTTTTCAGTGCTGCGCCGATTTCCACGCCAATCAAATCCCGTATTGGTATACAGACGGAAACGGGGGTTTGCAAATTCCTCCTGCACCAGCTTTGCTACTGCCTCATTTTCGCAGGCAATCAGACAAGCGGTCGGCACCTTTCGCGCAACCTCCTCTGCATGGCTCGGTCCGGAAAGCACACAGACCTCACACTGGGGCGCTTCTCTTTTGATGACATCCGAAAGCAGGAACAGTGTTTCTGGCTCCAGGTACTTTTGCCACATTCACCAGAATCTGCCATGTTTTCAGATAGGGTGCAAAAATCTCGCACGGTTTGTGCAACGGCTCTGGAAGGAACCGCCAGAATCACGATATCCGCGCCGTCCACAGCCTCCCTTGCGGTCGGTGGTTGCCTGAATGGAATCGGGAATCACCACGCCGGGGAGATATTTCTTATTTGTTCTTTCTTTCAACAGCTCATCCACTGCGTCCTGTCTTCTGGACCAGATGAAAACCTCATGTCCGTTTTCCGCCAGCATCACTGCAAGGGCTGTCCCCCAGCTGCCGGAACCAATGACCGTTACCTTTTTCATAAGCTGTGACCTCCAGTCTTATTTCTTCAAATCACAATTTCCAAAACGCATTTATTTTTTTTAGAACCGAATTTATTTTTCCGTACCGTTTAAAAGCTTTTTGATATTCCCTCTGTGCCGCCAGAATGCCATCGCACTGACAAAAATCGTCAGATAGAGCATTTCACGAGGGAATCCCAAAAGATAGGCACTGATGGGCAGCGTCAGCGCAAACAGCAGCGAGCCAACGGAAACATATCTTGTTATAAATGCCATGCCAAAGCCAATCAGTGCATTGGGAATTGCCAAGCGAATATCCATGCTGAACGCCATTGCCGCCGTCATACCAATCATAACGGCAATGCCCTTTCCGCCCTTAAACTTCAGGTAAAAGGGGTAATTGTGCCCCAGAACCGCTCCGACAGAGCCATATACCCCTGCCAGGTTGCTCCCAAAAATCGCACGACAGATGACAAAAGCAATCACGGATTTCATAATATCCCCGATGAATACCAACGCGCCCGCCTTTTTCCCTAGCACACGCAGAGCATTTGTAGTACCGAGGTTGCCGCTGCCATGCTGACGCAAATCCACCTGCCATATTCTACCGACCACATAGGCTGTTTCGATACAGCCGATGCAATAGCCGATACATAAACAAATCAAACGAAACATATCAATCCTTTTCCCCTTTTTCTCTTACAATGAAATGAATCGGTGTGCCGACAAAGCCAAATGCTTCTCTTAGCTGATTTTCGATATAACGGCGGTAAGAGAAATGGAACAGCCCACGCTCGTTTACAAAAAATAACAAAGGTAGGGGTTTTACGGATACCTGTGTCATATAATACAATCTCAGCTGGCGACCCTTATCCGCAGGGGCTGCTGCATTGCGGTTGCCTCGATCAGCACTTCATTCAAAAACACCTGTGCTGATACGCAGGGGCATGATTATGGTAAACCGTCTGAATCAGCTCCAGCATACGGTTAATTCTTTGCCCTGTCATGGCAGAAATAAACACCTTCGGCGCATATTCCATATATTTCAATTCCATGGAAATATCCTTGAGATATTTATTCATGGTCTTTTCGTCCTTATCAATGGAATCCCATTTATTGACGGCAATAATTGCCGCCTTTCCTCTTTCGTGGGCAATGCCTGCAATCTTGGTATCCTGATCTGTAACGCCTTCGTTGGCATCAATCAGAAGAATCGCAACATCACAGCGTTCCACTGCCGCAACCGCACGGATAATGCTGAAGCGTTCGATTTCCTCCTTGATTTTGCTTTTTGCGGCGCATCCCTGCCGTATCAATGAAGATATACTTCTGTCCGTCAATTTCAATCGGCGTATCGACTGCATCTCGTGTCGTGCCTGCAATATTGCTGACAATCAATCTGTCCTCACCGAGAATCTTATTGATGAGAGAGGATTTGCCCACATTGGGCTTCCCAATGATGGCAACCTTAATCGCATCATCAATCCTCCTCATGGATGTCCTTTTCAGGGAAATTCGCGATAATCTGGTCAAGCATATCGCCCAAGCCCAATGCCTGCCCTGCGGAAACAGGCAAAGGATCGCCGATGCCCAATTCGTAAAATTCGCCGCCGCCAGCGTATCACGCTTTACGCTGTCCACCTTATTCACCGCCAGAACAACAGGCTTTTTCGTGCGGCGCAGCAGATTTGCAACCTTCATCATCATCCTCTGTTACGCCTGTTTTTACGTCTGTGACAAATAAAATTACATCCGCGGTTTCAATCGCAATCTGCGCCTGCTGCACAATCTGCTTCTGAATCACTTCTTCGGAGCCCATTTCCATACCGCCGGTATCAATTAAAGTAAATTTGCGGTCAAGCCATTCCACATCGGCATAGATACGGGTCACGGGTCACCCTGGGGGTATCCTGCACGATGGAGATACGCTCGCCTGCAAAGTCTGTTAAACAGTGTGGATTTGCCAACATTGGGACGACCCACCACTGCTACGATTGGTCTGCTCATATACTACCTCCTGCTTTGCAGTTTTTTTTCATTTTTTCTGATAAATGGGCAAGAATACCCAATTTTTCCATTCTGTTTAGTATACCACAAAAAGAAGGGGAAAGTACCACGATTTTTGTACTTCCCTTCTTATGCTCTCCTTTAAATCAGCTCTATTACTCCCGCCATCACGCCTCTTTTTTCGCCCATGCCTCTATGGGAATAAAAACGCTTCTGGTCGCATTTGGTGCAAAGACCCGAAATTTCGATATCCTGCACCCCCATCTCTGCCAACAGGCGGCGGTTTACATTCCCATAAATCCATTTTTTATATTTCCCCTCTGCCGCAGGGTCTTTTTCCACAATCTCCTCCGTCCAGGGAATATTTTTGCGGAACAGCGCAAGCACAGGTTCATCCATCTGGAAGCAGCATTTCCCGATGGAAGGCCCGATTGCCGCCGTCACATCCGCAGGGTCTGTTCCAAAGGTGCGCATCATCTCCTGCAAAATTTTTTCCGCCATGCGGTTGCCTGTGCCAACCCAGCCGCAGTGTGCCACGCCGATGGCATGGTTCTTTTTATCCAAAAGGAACACAGGTACACAGTCTGCCCCGAAAATCACCAAGGGAATATGCTTCTCGTTGGTAATCAGCCCATCCACATCCGTATAGCCACGCTCCGTCCAGACACCCTTGCCTGCATCTGCCGCCGTCACTCGGCGGACATTTGTGGTGTGTGTCTGCTGAGAGGTTACATAATTTTCCGCCGTAAAGCCGACCGCCTCCGCCAGAATTTTATAATTCTGCAAAACGAGCTCCGTTCCTCGCCGCGCGCAAAGCCCATGTTCATGCTTGCCCAGTAATCTGTGCTGACACCGCCGTGCCGCGTCGTAAAGCAGTGCTTCACCAATCCCTGTCTGCTCCAGATTATCAAATGTAATATATTCAAGTCATTCTTTCTGTTAATCTTCATCTTTCTCCCCATTTTTCTTCTATCATTCAGAAAGCCGAAACGCATCCTCAGTATAGCGGAAATAGGTTTTCCCCTCGCTGTTCAGCACCTCTGCCACATCAAAGCGGAAATCATATCCCATTTCCATCAGACACTCCTGCGCAATATATGCCTTTGCCGCACGGATGATGTTCTGCTGCTTGCGGCTGTCCACCGCTTCGGCAGGTGTTCCCATGGTTTCATTTTTTCTGTATTTCACTTCCGTAAACACGATTGTGTTCTCTTTCTTCGCAATAATATCAATCTCGCCCGGAGCGCATGAAAATTCCGCTCCAGAATCTCATAGCCCATTTTCTGCATCTGCTTCGCCGCAAGCGTTTCTCCTCTGCCGCCCTTATCGGTTGTGGTGTCCCCCTCCTGCGGGCGGAGATTTTTTTCACAAAGCTTCTGCGGTGAATCAGGGGGTCAGCCCCAGCCTTTGAATTGCCGCAATATGCTCCGCAGAGCCATAGCCCTTATTCGCCGCAAAGCCATAGCCGGGGTAAACTTGCATCGTATGTTTCCATCAAGCGGTCACGATAAACCTTGGCAACAATGCTTGCCGCCCCGATGGACATACTCTTTGCGTCCCCCTTAATAATGCCCCTCTGCGGCGTGGCAATGCGCGGAATCGTTACCGCATCCGCAAGGATATACTCCGCATGAGGGGCTTAGCTGTGAAAGCGCCTCGCGCATGGCTTCATAGGTTGCCTGTAGGATATTGATTTCGTCAATCCGCTCATTGGAAACAATCCCGATACCGTAGGCAACGGCTTTTTCCAGAATCACATCATATAATTCCTCTCGTTTTTTTGCGGAAAGCTTCTTGGAATCATTCACGCCTTCAATTTTACATTCCTGCGGCAGAATTACCGCCGCCGCAACCACAGGTCCCGCCAAAGGCCTCTGCCAACCTCGTCAATCCCTGCAACAAGCGCATAACCTGCCGCCCAACAGCCCCGTTCATAGGTCAGAATTTCCTCTAAGCGTGCCTGCTCCCAAAATGCCTTTCGTATTTTTTTCCGAAAAGAGGTCAACACATTCTGCACACCCTTGCGGCTGTCCCCCTTCCCATTGCTTTAGCTGCGCAGGCAGGGCATCTATCGAACAACGGCTCAAAATCTCTTTTTATCTCATTGATTGACTGCATATTCTCCCTCTTTTTTTTTTTTCATCCCTCGTATCATACACTATTTTCTCCGTTCTTGCAACGAAAGCGTATGCCATACAATTTTGAATTGTGTGATATTCTCTCCTGTGCTATGCTGAGTACAGAAAAAATATATTCACCTAAGGAGGTCTTGTATTATGAAATGTTATCACGTTGACGCATTTGCAGAAAAGGTGTTCGAGGGGCAACCCTGCCGCAGTCTGTGTACTGGACAAATACCCCTCCGATGCACTGATGCAGAAAATCGCAGGCGAAAACAACCTGTCCGAAAACCGCCTTTGCCGTAAAGGAGGGCGCAGGCTATCACCTCAGATGGTTTACCCCCGGCGGCGAAATTGACCTCTGCGGTCATGCAACACTGGGTACGGCTTATGTGCTGTTCCGTTTCTTTGAAAAGGACGCAGACTCCATCACCTTCCAGACCCTGAGCGGCGCACTGACCGTTCTGAAAAAGGGCGAGCTTCTGGAAATGGATTTCCCTGCGTATGAACTGAAACAAATTCCTGTTACCCCCTGCCATGGAGGATGCCTTCGGTGTAAAAATCACAGAGGCATGGATGGGGCGTGACCTGCTCTGTGTGACAGAAAATGCAGATGCCATCCCCACATTGACACCCGATCAGGCAAAGCTGATGGCGCTGGATGGTCTGCTGCAGCATATTACCGCAAGGGGCAAGGAATATGATTCCGTATCTCGCACCTTGCCCCCAAGCTTGCAGTCGCCGAGGACCCCGTTTGCGGCAGCGGTCATTGCCATATCGTTCCCCTTTGGGCACAGAAGCTGGGGAAGGAAAAGCTGGTTGCCCGTCAGGCATCAAGCGCGGCGGCACGCTGTACACTGTGAAATGCACGGGGATAGACTGAGCCTTGCCGGCACAGCCGTTCTGTATTCCATCGCAGATTTGTATGTAGAAGAAGAAAAAAATTAAGTCAAACAAAAGGGCAGACATTTGATATTCTCAAATGTCTGCCTTTTTTTCTGTCATTTTAGCCTGTTAACAAAATAATGCTTAGTGAAGATAAGACACTCGCCCGTTTAGAACTTTCATGGCAAAACAAAGGCGTTCTTCCTTACTTTTTTATGCTAAAAAGTAACAAAAACTCGGGACCCGTTTCGTAATGGGTCCCGAACCCCCCAACGAGGAAAGGGCAACAAAGTTTCCCTTTCCAATCCCTTCTTCCCCCACCAGCCGGAAACGGCAGGGAGAAAAAGCGGCGCAGACGCGCCTGCATGTTCTAAACGGGCGAACCCCATATCTTCACCAAGCTATGCTTTTTTCTATTTTTCACTTCGTATATTCTTCCTTCAAATCAAACGCATGATTCATCGGGCCCTGCCTGCGCCCAAATCAAGCATTGCCGCCAACGCACCGGAGATATATTCCTTCGCCCGCTCCACTGCGGTTTCCAAATCATTTCCCTTTGCCAGATTTTGCCGCAATCGCACTGGAAAGCGTACAGCCTGTGCCATGGGTATTGGGGTTATCAATGCGCTTTCCGCGGAACCAATGTGCTCCCTTTTCATCATAAAGCAGGTCATTCGCATCATTCATGCTGTGTCCGCCCTTGCAAAACACCCGCACAATGGTATGCCTTACTGATGATTTCCGCCGCCGTCACCATATCCGCAGGGCTTGTAATTTTCATATCGGCAAGCACCTCCGCTTCAGGAATGTTCGGCGTAACAACCGTCGCAAAGGGGCAGAAGCTTTTCCTTCAGCGCAGAAACCGCATCCTCGCTAATCAGCTTTGCACCGCTGGTCGCAACCATCACAGGGTCAACCACGATATTTTCCGCATGATATGCCGTCAGCCTTTCCGCAATCACGGAAATCAGGTTTTTACAGAAGAAACCATCCCGATTTTCACCGCATCGGGGCGGATATCCGTAAATACGCTGTCAATCTGCATCCCCAGAAATTCCGGTGTCACCTCAAAAATCCCCTGTACGCCGGTGGTATTCTGCGCCGTCAATGCCGTAATCGCGCTCATGGCAAATACACCGTTCATCGTCATGGTTTTCAAATCCGCCTGAATCCCTGCGCCGCCGCTGGTATCGCTGCCTGCAATGCTCAATGCTGTTTTTTCATGCTGTCTTCCTCCAAACTTTTTCTTGCTCTCGCAAATTTTTTACGCCTGCACCATTTCCGCGGAAAGAGGCGGCTTCAATGTCTTACATTCTTCCTCGATATTTTTCTGCGCCGAAAATCGCGGAAACCAGACCACACCGTCCACGCCGGTACCCTTCAGCTCCAGAATATTCTTCTTATTGATGCCGCCAATGGCAACCACAGGGATATCCACCGCCGCTGTGATTTCCTGCGCCGCTTCGCGAGAAAACCTCCTCCGCATCCAGCTTTGTCCCCGTATGGAACATTGCGCCAACGCCCAGATAATCCGCACCTGCCTTCTGCGCCGCCAATGCCTGCTCCATATTTTTTTTTTTGTAGAAACGCCGATGATCATGTCCTCGCCAACCAAAGCACGCACATTGCCTGCCTCCATGTCGCTCTGCCCTACATGAATCCCGTCTGCCTTGCATTTGATGGCAATTTCCACGTTATCATTCACGATAAAGGGCACGCCGTATTTCGCACACAACGCCTTCATTTCAATGGCTTCCTTCAGAAAATTTTCCTCATCCAGTTCCTTTTCTCTCAGCTGTACACAGGTCGCGCCGCCCTTCAGTGCATCCTCAACCTGCTCCATTAACGTCTGCTTGCCTGTCCACATACGGTCTGTTACGGCATACAGCAGCATGGTTTTCCCTTTTCACATTTCATTGCTTTTCCTCCCGTTCTCAAAGGATTTCATTTTTCGCACAGCTTTCCAGTTCTTCGCCGGTCAGCTTGCAGATGGCATCAATGATATAATTGCGGTAGCTGGAATTACCATCCTGCTCTGTCAGCCTTGCATGTGCCTTTTCGCCGCAGATGCCCATGGCGCAGACTGCCGCCGCCGTCGCCGCCAAAAGGGAGCTTCGGGGTTTGCCGTCACATAGGCTTCGCCGTCATCGCAGAAAGCTGACAGCCTGTTCCTGTAATGCTGCTCATCATAGGATGTCCGTTGTAAATGCAAAATGCCCTTTCGCTGTCCGCAACAATATCAATCGCGCCCGTAATGGCAATCACCGCACCCGTTTCCCGCGCAAATTTCTTTGCAAATGCGACCGTCTGCGGCAGATTTTCCTTCGTAACCTTGTCCGCGATATCCGCATCTACGCCCTTTGCGCCGCCTGTGCCCAGAGCCAGTGTCTTGATTTCGGAGATATTCCCACGCAGAACCGTAAAATGGATATCCTCCAGCAGTGCCTTGGCGGTATTCGTCCGCAGCTTGATGCACCTGCCCCAACAGGGTCTAATACAACAGGGTGTCCCAGCTCGTTTGCCTTTTGCCTGCTAAATGCATCGCAGGAATGGTACGCTGATTCAGCGTCCCGATATTGATATTCAAGCCGCCGCAGATTGCTGTAATCTCCTCCGCCTCCTCGGCATCATCCGCCATGATAGGCGAACCGCCGCACGCAAGCAGAATATTCGCACAATCGTTTACGGTTACATAGTTTGTAATATTATGAATGAGCGGGCATTTTTCCCGCACATGATTCAGCATTTCCTTTAACATTTTCCTTACCTCCTTATCTGACTGCCGCCGTTTTTCAGAATCCCTGTTTTCCGCAATGCCCCCAGCAGAATACCGGACAAAATCGCACCGCCTGCCGTGGAAATCAAAAACGGAATGACATAGGCATAAAAACGCAATCTGCCCTGCCTGCATTCCCATAAAAACAGAATTGCAACGGGATATGCACACAGACCGCCCAGAATTGCCGTACCAAATACCTCAGCCAGCAGCGTCAGCGGAATATTTTTCGTTTTCCAGAACATCAGTCCGCAAAGCAGCGCCCCAAACATACTGCCAGGGAACGCCATCAAACTGCCGATACCCAGAAGATTTCGGATTAAGCTTGCGCAGAATGCAACACCCACGCCGTAAAACGGTCCCAGAAGCACCGCACACAGAATATTTACCATGTGCTGCACCGGCACACATTTGCTCCCGAATACAGGGATATAGAAAAAGCTGCCAACCACTGCCACCGCGCATAAAATACCTGCATAACATAATTTTCTTGTTCCGAATTGCTTCATTTTGATAGACTCCTTTTCAACAAGGAAGAACAGACAGCGTTCTTCCTGAAATACATAGACTTCCCCTTGAAAAGGGCTTTCAGAAAAAAATCGGTCGAAACTCACTGGCTTCCTCTCACGCCTGAACACGGCTTCCCATCGCTGTTGTTCTTTTGCAGGATATAGGGGCGCTCCCCCTCTGTCCTCCCCCTGATGCTCCATCGGTCAGCTTCCTTGCTTCGGAATCCGTCAGAAAGTTTTTATACTATTTTACAATCAAAAAGGGGAAACCTCTCCTTTGGAAGTTTCCCAACGCTTTCACGTCTTTTTCAAGCGTCCCTACGTTGGCATTACCCAAATCAGGTTATGGGTCGAAGGCTTTTTCCTTCCTCTCAGCCTGCAAGACAAGCTCCCCTTTGTGTTCACTTGTAAATTTAATTATATACCTTCTTTCCAAAAATGGCAAGGCTTTCACTCTGCCAATCTTTCTAAAGAAAAAACCACCTGACGGATTGATTTTTTCCTGTCCGCATGGTATCATAGCAGTAAGAAAGGATTACCGCTTTTGGAAGGGCGGTCAGTCCGAAAGATTTGGTTTAGACCGTCTAACTTCTGTTAGGCGGTCGTTTTTTATTTATCCCCTGTTTTGATACAGGGAGATAAGTGCTACGATAAGTAACCAATCTGAACCAAATCAGAATATGTAACGCAATTCATAGCATCACCCCCCCTTTACAGAGAGTGACTGAACCGCCAAGCGATAATCCATATATTCAGTGTATCATAAACTTCTTTTTTCGACAACAGTCTCTCTCTCAGCCCTCCAGAAGCTTCCCCAATGAAATACGGAAACTGCTTCTCCCACCAGAGTAATCGTGGTTCACATCCTCGCCCCAGAAATCAATCCACGCCGGCACAGCAAGCCGTTCAAACTGCTCCTTCAAAATCCATGCGTCGCTTTTCGCTTCATCCTCCCATGCGCCCTGCGTATTGCTCCCTGGCGTTTTCATTTTATCGATATAGTTGTACTCTGTATCGCCTTCACAGAATACAACAAATCGTTTCTGTAATTTATGTTCCGGTCTACGGGGATGCTGTACCTCCCAGAATACCTTTCATATAAAACTCGTAAATCTTAGTCGTTTCATAACGAACTTCTGGAAAATCAGACAAAGAATACATTTCCGAAGTCAGCTGCTCTCTGTTTTTGTAACAAAATAAATCTGCTCTTTCATGTAAGTCTTTAAATCCAGATGCAGTACATTGTGGGTAGAGAAGATAAACTGGCCATTATGCTCTGCTCCGTTCACAAATGCAATCACTCGGTCAGAGAGGATCGGATTCAGCACTCGATCCATTTCATCTGCAAATACAATCTTATTCTCATATACCACACGGAAAATGTGTACCGCCCATGCAAAGAACTCTCGCACACCTGTGGAGTCCATCTGCAGCCTCTTCGAAAAGATTATGTTGGCTGTCGTTGCGGGACTGCCGCCAAGGCCTACCTCAACATCCCGACGCAGGTCACCAAAGCCAAGATGCTTGTCCACCTGCGCGACAACGGCAACATCGGCGGGCTGATGGCTGACAGCGAAATCGACACGATCCTATCGGCCAGCAAACAGGACTACGGGATGTTTGACGACCTGCTCCGCAAGGCGTTCCATCACGAACCGGTCAGCAATACGTAACTGAACGAAGTACATTGA